>AMWB02027254.1_pt1 | contig 11010 bp, 8 predicted proteins | sample 200311 | NCBI WGS metagenome assembly AMWB02 (sample SAMN02737377, study PRJNA173069) | bioreactor metagenome | biome: anode biofilm in microbial fuel cells | place: USA: California | collected 2010-12-16 | reverse complement strand
CCTTATCGGAAGGTAAGGCTGTTATTGGCGGAAGCTGGTATGGTGGTGAGATGAAGAAGGGCATTTTCTCGATCATGAATTATTACCTGCCGCTGAAAGGCATTGCAGCGATGCATTGTTCTGCCAACGTAGGAAAAGACGGCGACACGGCTATCTTCTTCGGGCTTTCGGGAACCGGCAAGACAACACTTTCCACAGATCCGAAACGTCAACTGATCGGTGATGATGAACATGGATGGGATGATGAAGGTATTTTCAACTTTGAAGGTGGCTGTTATGCCAAATGCATCAACCTTGACAAAGACAGTGAGCCGGATATTTATAATGCCATAAAACGGGATGCACTGCTTGAAAACCTGACTGTTGACCAAAATGGCAAAATTGATTTCAATGACGGATCGTTGACCCAGAACACACGGGTCTCCTACCCTATTTATCATATCGACAATATTGTAAAACCAGTATCAAAAGCCGGTCCGGCAAAGAAAGTCATATTTCTGACAGCAGATGCCTATGGCGTCATGCCTCCGGTATCCATCCTGACCCCCGAGCAGACCCAATATCATTTTCTTTCTGGGTTCACGGCCAAATTAGCTGGAACCGAGCGGGGCGTCACAACACCGCAACCCACTTTTTCAGCTTGCTTCGGGGCCGCATTCCTTCTGTTGCATCCGACCAAATACGGAGAAGAACTGGTCAAACGGATGGAGCAGAACGGTGCATCGGCCTACCTGGTGAATACCGGCTGGAACGGAACGGGGAAGCGTATTTCGATCAAGGATACCCGGAGGATCATTGACGCTATCCTGGATGGCAGCATCAATAAAGCTGAAACCAAAGTGATCCCGGTCTTCAACCTGAAAGTACCGGTGGCATTGCCGGAAGTCGACCCGAAAATCCTTGATCCAAGGGATACATACAAGGATCCGATGGAGTGGTATAAGAAAGCGCATCTGCTGGGTGAATTGTTCGTTAAGAATTTCAAGCAATATACGGATAACGAACTGGGCAAGAAGCTGGAGAAAGCGGGACCGGAGGTTTAGTCAGCAGTCAGCAGTCAGCAGTCAGCAGTCAGCAGTAGGCGGTCAGCAGTTGGCTGAAACAATATTCGCTTAAATCCGCAACATTCGCGTTATCCGCGTGCTATTATTAATAGTGTGCAGATGACGCGGATTTTTATATCGAAATATTTTTTATATTTGAGGTAAAGTCTGCTGCCATGAAACGCTTCAGCATCTTTTTGCTTCTAAATCTCCTATTCGGAATTACCATTTTTGGACAGAATAAGGAATACGATCCGCCAACCAATCTGAGAAATCTGCCACAATTCAACTGGAGGCAAGATGATGAGATGATCACTCTTGAATGGACACCCCCGGCAGGATGGACTCCATCTGCAGTAGACAAGTGGATTGATTGGGATCTTGGTATCTGGGATGGAAACTCAATTGGCAGCTGCATGGACTGCCCCTGGGAGGCGGCTGCAAGATGGGATGCTGCGATGATCGGCATGTACGACTCTGTTTACCTGACTAAGATCCGTTATATTCTGATCGAACCGGAAATCCAATACAAATTATTAGTCTACCAGGGAACTCCTGCAGCATTTGACACATTACTTAAACATCCCTTGTTGTTTAATCTGACCTATAATGTTTTCGACACCCTGATCCTGGACCCCATTCAACTTGATCCTTCAAAAGACCTATGGATCGGTTACTGGGTGAACAGCATGGCAAGTGGGTATCCCTTACCAGTGGGTCCGGTACCCGTTAAAGAAGGATATGGAAATATGGTCAGCTATATTCCAGGATCCTGGTGGACCTTAACTTACATCAATCCTGATCTTTCCTATAATTGGAGCATAGGTGGATATCTTGAGACTCCAAACGACACCATCATTTACCCGCTTTTTAATATTTACAGATCATTGGATTTTCAACTCTTTGAAAAGATTAATGAAGAACCTCATCTCGATACTACTTATTATGATTTCTTTGGCAATCAACCGGAGCCTAATTACATATCGTATTATATCACATGTGTCTATGAGGATGGTGAATCAGAACCATCAGATACCCTGACTATTTCTTTAGTAAATACGACAGAGATCGTACAGAAAAACAATATCAAGATCTTCCCAAATCCTGCCCGGGACAAGGTAACCATTGAATCCAGCGAGGGCAAAATATTTTCTATATCTTTAATAAATAATGAAGGTGAAGAAGTATTTTCAAAGCATGTTGATGATGAGCGGATTACAATAAATGTTTCGCAAATTTCTTCTTCATTTTACGTATTGAAAACCACGACTACAAAGGGGGTATTCTCTTCAAAAGTATTAATTCTTAAATAGCGATAAAGCATCAAATCTTTGCTGCATCTCACTTATACAATTCGGATGAATCAATAAAAATCAGGAACTCGTTGATAAGATCCCCCTTAAATTTGAGAATTACACTGAAAGGCACTTTCAGCAAAGTACCATTCACCCGGGTGTAGGACACATTGCCTGTCGCAATCCTGGTACCGGGAACATCCCAGTATTCTAGGTCGGTATGGCTAATGCCTTTTATCGATTGAAAAAATCCGTTAAGAAATGCGGTAATATTCTGTTTGCCAACTACCGGCGGCATATTTGCCCACCGGAAACTACCATTTTCAGTAAACAGGTCGACAAATCCGGTGGTATCCATCGCATCTACTTTGCGGTACATTTCAGGAATAAAATTGTGCTGGGTCATAATTGAATTTTTATCTGAAAACAAATTAACCTCAATTATGTTTGAAAGATTATTTTTTTTCAAGCAAAGGGCGCAAAGGAAAATTCCCCTGCGCCCTAGATAATAGATCTTAATGCTAACTGCTGACTGCTTTCTAATTCAGCATCACGGGCATGACAAGCATCAGGATATCTTCGTCGGTGTTTTCATTGTCGATGGGCAGGATGAGGCCGGCGCGGTTCGGGGCCGACATCTCGAACCTGACTTGTTCGGTGGTGACATTCGTGATCATATCTTGCAGGAAACGGGAATTGAAGCCGATTTCCATATCTTCGCCTTCATAGCTGCAGGTAAGTCGCTCTTTAGCCTCATTGGAAAAATCGATATCTTCAGCCGATAAAACCAGCTCTTTGCCGGATAGTTTGAAACGGATCTGGTGGGTAGACTGGTTGGCAAAAAGCGCCACGCGGCGGATTGCATTCAACAGCAACCCACGGTCGACGGAAAGAACATTCGGGTTATTCGATGGGATGACCGCTTCGTAATTCGGATACTTGCCGTCGATCAGGCGGCAGATCAGTTTGAAATTTTCGAACGTGAACAATGAGTTCGTCTGTGAATACTCGATGTTTACATCAAAATCCTTATTAGCGAGAATTCCTTTTAACTGGTTCAGCGGCTTTTTTGGAAGGATAAACGAGGTCACCTGTTCCGAATGCGCATCTTTCCTCCTGTACCTGACCAATTTATGGGCATCTGTAGCTACAAAGGTAAGATGCTCAGGAGATAGCTCGCAATAGATCCCTGACATGACCGGTCGCAGTTCATCACTGCCGGTGGCAAAAAGGGTCTTATTGATTGCGTCGACGAGCACGCCGGCATTCATGGATAATGTTGAGGTAGACTCAAGAACCGGTGACTGCGGGAATTCATCGCTGCTATGTCCGCTCAGTTTATATTTTCCTTCTCCGGCCGATAGCTCGACGAGCAGGGATTCTGGATTTATTGAAAATATTACGGGTATATCTGAGAAGGTCTTGAGTGTATCAAGCAATATTTTAGCCGGGATTGTCACCGCTCCGGATTCTTCAGCTTTACTCAGCGGCACATTAACGGTCATCGTTGTTTCCAGGTCGGAAGCTGTCACATACAATTGCTCATCTTTAAGTTCGAAAAGGAAATCATCCAGGATTGGAAGGGTATTGGATGAACTGATCACTCCACTCAGCGCTGATAAATTCTTCAGTAAAACCGAACTTGATACAATGAATTTCATATAATTGAATATTAGGATTTAACTTATGGATATTATCGTAAAAATAAGCAAAAATTAGCTCAGGGTCAGCAAGGTTGGTTTTCTTTCTTAACAATTTTTTCACACCTGACGGCCTGATTGGCTCCCCCGCTTTGTCGGTCTGAATTTCGATTCAGTACCTTTCAGCAATCGTCTTATATTATTCCGGTGTGTCACTGGGATGAACAAGGCAACCAGCACAGAAAGACCGATAAGCCAGATATTATCCTGTTTGAAAATAAAAATATCGATAAAAGGAAACAGGATTGCGCCGGTCAGCGAGCCCAACGAAACATAACCCGTGACCAGCAGAATGACAACAAAAATCAGCAGCACAACCCAAACTGTCAGCGGATAGATGGCCATTCCCACGCCAAGCAGTGTTGCAACTCCCTTCCCTCCGCGGAAACCTGCAAACATGGGAAAAACATGGCCGAGAACGACCGCGGCCGCCAGCCCGATCTTCAAAAACACCATTTGGTCGTTGTTCAACTGATGACTTAAAAAGAATTCGGATAACATGACGGCCAGCCAACCTTTGAAGACATCGAAAAGAAACACCGGTAAGCCCGCTTTCCATCCAAATACCCTGATCGCATTGGTCGCACCGGCATTCTTGCTGCCATGTTCACGAACATCAACCTTGAAAAAGATCTTACCGACCCAAACTGATGTCGGTATAGAGCCTAATAGGTAAGCTAGCAGTATAGTGATGGCAATCCCGCTAATCATTTTTCATTTTTCGTTTTGCATTTTTCATTTCATTTTCCATTGATCATTTCGCTTTTCATTGATTTATTGTTTCCATTCTTCGGAGGAAATCAATAACCCTGCGGTTTGTCGAAATAACAAATTCGTAATTCTCATCAAGACCGGGTTTACTCATCACACGCTTTTCCTGTTTGGTCTCATTGATCCGGCTGTTAAACTCATTGTCGGAAGATACGCTTTGCATAATGCCGTTGCGATAATCAAAGAAATAATACTGCATCGGTGTGATCTCAAGATAAAGGCTGATGACATCCCCGCTCCTGCGCCTGATCAGTTCAAGGTGGCCTTTCATGTAACGGTTCACAGGATTTTTCCCTAGGCTCATCACACCGATCGGTCCCCTGGAAATATATGAATTTGTCGCCGAATTCCAGTAAAGATTCACATCGGTCAGGACGATCTGGTGGTTAAGCTTATCAGGCAGCCTCCTGATTTTTCCGGAATTCAGGATGTCATCCCTGAGTTCCCTGGCTTCTGTCTTGCCCAGCGCATATTCCAGGAATGCATAATAATCCTGCCCGGTGATATCGATTCCCTTCAGGTCGGCTTTATCAATACTGTCGGCCATGGCCATCAGGCATCCTTCATAAAAGAGAAAATCGAAGGTCAGAGTCAGGTTCATGGTTGTCGAATCGGGGACGATCAGGTAGCTGACATCACCAAAACTCTTCACATCGACATAATTGTACGAAAGGCCTAATCCGAGCGGCCCGGTAGCTTCCATGCCGCAATTCACCGTGTTATAGAAAAATCCGGGTTGGGTAATACCTGTCACCCCTTTTTCAGGATGGGAGATCCGGTATCCGCCGGCATTCACGTCATAGAAGATCTCTCCGGCAGGTACCACCAAGGCAGTATCTCCAGGGCCGATCTTGGGCTGGAACCAGGAAGCATAGATCTCATCTTCATAATTTGAGATCTGGATGGCCAGTTCGACCGGGTTGCCATTGATATCGACAAGCGGTGGCTGAACGGGTATCCTGACATGCTCGGGATCAACCCAGGAATTGAAATACACCCAATTTTTAGGAAGATTGCCGAAACAATCATCATGCGTCCTGAAACCACCTTCAAACGCCAGCTCTTTTCTCGTAGACGCTATATGTACCTTGCCTTTAAAGTCGAAGAACGGATTCAGCTTAAAGCTTAACTTTTCACGAATATTGCCAACTGCATATGTTCTGCCGTTGGTATCGACAGAAATCGTATCCACGGGAAATTCCTGCAAGACCTTTGTGCTGTCATAGTACTGGTATACTCCCTTTCCTTTGAAGAATTTCCTGGAAACCAGTGCAACTTCCGATCGCTCCATGGTATGGTACATTTTCGCTGTATCTGCCACCACACCAGCATTTTTCAGTGGTTGCACCTGCCCTCCTTTACTGATCTTCACAAAGCCGCTGTCGGGAAAAATCGCCGCATCAGCTACCCTGATCAGCGGAACGCCCTGTGCATCGATCATATAATTGACCAGGTCATACCGGGCCGTCCTAGAAAAGAATGATAGAGAATCGGCCTCCGGTTTTGTGGCCACAAAATCCGATCCGGATAAATCAAGTTTGAGCAACTGGGCCCTGTTCATTTGATCGATGTTCGCATACTCTTCACCAAGATCGTTATACAGTTTCATTTCCTGCTGGTCCATGTACCAGTCGATGTTATCCATATAACTGATAAAGTTGTTGTAGGGGAACGAAACGGCCGATCCTTTCTGATTGGTCCTGAACTGCACAGTACGCGACTCGAAATCAACATGGGTCCTGTATTTTTCGGCAGAAACAGCCAGGTCGGTTGTGCCTTTTGTAAAAAGCTTGAAATTCAACGATGCCGCATCGATCGTGTGATGCTTAAAGCTGTACTGATCTGAAGCCAGTTCGACGCTTTCAAAGCTTACCTTACCGCTTCCGGTCATCGCCGTCGATGAGTAATAAAGATCTCCGGCCAGCAGCGCTTTTTCCTCGAACATTTCTATCGGCCGCTTCAGCGATTTCAGGTGCATATTGTCGGCATAAGGATTCCAGTCCTGGTAAACACTATCGGCGATCACCACAGGGTATTCGACCTCTGCCAGCTGAGGCTCAATGGTCACCTTTCGTGTCATTTCCGAAATCATCGTATTCGGGTAAAAATGAAAATCATCCGATTGGGTCAGTGAAGTCAGATAGGTCAGTTCTCCTCTGCCCCGGAGCCCGCGGTTGCTCAGGTTGACCTCGTCGAAGAACGTTCCTACCCCACCGTAAACGGGATAACCTTCTTCGGTGGTCTTATTGACAAATCCTAAGGAGTAATCAGGCTGCACCTTAAGCGGTTGGCCAATATCGGGGAAAATACCGGCCGATGCAAGATAACCTTCGAAACTCAGATTATCTGTTGAAAAATTATCCAGGCTGTCGATAGTGAAAGGCTCGATATGATATGCAAAATTTTGACGGTTATATAAAGGATCATGGTCATAATAAACGAATGATTCTTTCTCGCTGATAAAGATCGGATATTCACGATGAGAGCCCAGCCCGGATTTATTGGTTGGATAGTCGATCAAAAGCTTCCCGCTGAGGTTCTCGATGACGCTGGCCACACGGATAAGCTCCCGCTCACCCCGGTCATTTTCCGTGAAAGATTTGACCTTAAAGCTCAGGGAGTCGATCAAAGGGATATTCAGTTTAAATGAATCATACTGGAAAGAACAATCGTGAGCATAGAAGTCGAATAAACCCGCACTGACATTTCCCGAAAAAACAAAATCAAGGTCTTTTTTCAGAATAATTTCGTCATTATCCGGAAAAATATAAACCTGCTGTGAATCGCTGAGGAAAACTTCATCAACCCCCCGTATCAGCAAATCATAATTATCGAGGTCCAGTGATGCATTACTGATGTTATTTTTTGTCTCAGAGTTAATCTGGATCACATCATAGTCTTTTTTCCCGAAATTGGAATCGATATATTCATAGAGCCTGTCCTGAACAACCGCCTTATCATTCACAAGGTCATAGTAAAGAAAACCCTGGATGCTAAGCTTCAGGAGCATAGCTTTGACCTGATCGACAGGTTTGTGCATGTATACGGACAACATGTCCGGCAGCACTTCTCTTGTTCCATAGTCACGGCAATAATTCCTGATCAGGTAAAGCGGGTTCTTTTCATCGATACCCTGGATTCTATCGAACTGGTATTCGGAAAAGAAATTGTTGGAAATAAATTCATTGGTACTGGTCGGATTGATACTGGGGACAGACTCAAAATTGATATGTGTACTGTCAAGGTCCCAATACATAGCCCCGCAATCCATGTCGATCTCGTGAAAACCATTAAAAAACGGGCTCTGTGATATGCCCGATTCCAGCCTGTAGAGGACAAGCTGGCGTTCATCGTCAAAATATTTAAGCTGCAGGCCGGGATGATAGATAGAATCGCCATCCGTATATACACTTAAGGAAACCGGGCTTGCCGATAGCTGGTTTTCCTCAATACGAAATGCCAGGGCCCTGATCTGCGCCCTGATCTTACCTTTCTGGGAAATGGTCAAAACCGCATTCTCATTGATTTCTCCCGATCCGATCACTTTAGCTCCTTTAATGCTGAACCCTCCACGATAGTCGATTTCCTTGAACAGGTCGTGGATTTCATAATTTCTCAGGTACGAATCAAATTGAGGATAAGTTGACAATGGTCCCGGAGGGCTGGTCATGACCTTTTCAATCAGTCGGCCGTAGAGTGGTTGGTTGAAAAACTTCTTATTGGTCATTTTAACCGTATCCGCCCTGAATTCGGATTCCCTGACATCGATGTGGTAATCCGAGAGCTCGGCATATACTGAGTCGGGACTGAATCCTACCCTTTCCCAGGTTACTTTGCCTTTACGCCCCTTCCAGGTCATTGAATTCGGGTAATAGATCCCTTCGGTGCCATAGATCCATGTCGTATCTTTCTTTGTTGCGCATACCAGGTCGCCTTTGCGATAAATGACCCGGATTGCCGTGTCATACTCAATGTGCACCAGGGTATCGGAGCTGTACCAGGAATATGTTGCTGAATTGTAAAGAATATTGTTACGGGCAAGTGCCTCATACTGGACAAGATAAGCTTGTATTCTGCGCTGGGTCAGCGATGGAACGCGCCGGGCCAGGTCCTGCAAGAAATAATCCAGCGCATTACGGTTTCCCCTGTTTTTTAAAAAATGAACGATCGAGAAATAATTGAACATATCGGGAAAATTCTGCATTTTCCTGCTGAGCAATATATTTGCCTGAGTTATAATGGTTGTTTTTTCTTCCTCAATATATACATTTCCATTCCAGTCTTCTATAAAAGGGTGCATAACTTCCCTGATCTTCATCTCGATGGTGGGACTGTTCAGGTTTGAAAAAAGCAAATCAGCTTCAGCTTCAAATTTCATGGGATCACCGGAAAAAAGTTTTTTTTGCTGGGCTTGTGCAGTAAACATGCATAACAAGGCAACCAGGAGTAAAACGCTTTTCAGTGGAGGTATTTTCATCTTTTCATTTATGTAAAAGTACCACAGCCCAGTCATTCAGCACACCAGATCCGTTGGTGACAAATCCGCAATCCCTTGCACGCATAATGATTGCCGGAATATCCTTATGATAAAATCCACTCAGCAACAATATTCCCGCATGACGCAGCCCATGATAATAATCCTTCATGTCATTCAGCAGGATATTGCGGTTAATATTGGAAAGAATGACATCATACTTTTCAAAAGCTATTGAAGATGCATCTCCCAAAAATACATTTTCTTCCGGCAACCCGTTGATGCGGAAGTTCTCCCTGGCATTCCGCCATGCCCATTCATCATTATCAATGCCTATAACGTCGGCACAGCCCATTTTATTGGCCAGGATGGCCAGTACGCCGGTACCACAACCCATATCCAGTAAAGATTTACCCTTCACATCAAGGTTCATCAGCCATTCGGCCATCAGCTTAGTCGTTTCGTGGTGGGCTGTACCAAAGGCCATCTTGGGCTCGATGATAATTTCATAAGGTATTCCACTGAGTGCGGGATGAAATGGCGCTCTGACATGACATTTACCGGCAATGGTCACCGGTTGGTAATTCGATTCCCATTCTTTGTTCCAATTAATATCTTCAAGCGGTTTGACATCGAATTTTATTTCAGGATGATCTTTAAGGAACCCAATGGATTCTATAAGCCCGTCATTATATAGGTCGACTGAAATATACGCCAGGATTGCGTCTTCTTCTTCGGAAAAGCTGTCGAAACCCGCTTGCAACAGGGCTGCAACCAGGATCGATTGATCTGCTTCAGTCAATACCGGCTTAAATCTCAGTTCGAGGAACATTTTACTCACCCGCAGCTTTGATGATCTGCATAAATTCATCTGCTTTCAGTGAAGCGCCCCCGATCAGGCCGCCGTCGACATCGGGCATGGAGAAAAGCTCAGCGGCATTCTTCGCATTGCAGCTTCCGCCGTATAAAATCGTTTTATCAGCGGCGGGTTCCGCACCGAACTTATTCCAGATGAGTTCACGTATAAAAAAATGCATCTCCTGGGCCTGTTCAGAAGTTGCATTGACCCCGGTGCCAATCGCCCATACCGGCTCATAAGCGATGATGACGCGGGCAAAATCCTCCGGATCCAGTTTAAAAATCGTATTCTCCAGTTGGTTTTTAACCACATCGAAATGCTTACCAGCCTGGCGCTCTTCTAGCAATTCACCGCAACAAAAAATTGGAGCGATATCATGTTTTAACGCCGCCTGTGCTTTGGCCAGCAGTTCCTCGTCACTCTCTTTGAAGTATTTCCTTCGCTCCGAATGGCCGATGATCGCAAAATCGATATGCATCGACCGGAGCATCTGGGCTGAAATCTCTCCGGTGTAAGCGCCGGAATCAAACTGGCTGACATTCTGAGCACCAACAAAAACAGGCGAATCTTCCGTTATATCTCCGGCCAGTTCAAGGTATATGAAAGGAGGGCAGATGATCACATCAACATCCTTTGGTTTACCTTTTTCTTCAATCAGGTCAATTAATTCAAAGATCAACTCATCGGCCTCCTCAAAGGTCTTGTTCATCTTCCAGTTCCCGGCAACGATTTTGGTTCGCATGTTAGTGGTTTTTTTAAGATACTCTACAAATGTAAAAAAAAGTCAGCAGTCAGCAGTCAGCAGTCAGCAGTCCTGAATTTAATTTTGGACATTTTTGCTGACTGCTGACTGCTGACTGCTGACTGC
>AMWB02165647.1_pt1 | contig 11014 bp, 9 predicted proteins | sample 200311 | NCBI WGS metagenome assembly AMWB02 (sample SAMN02737377, study PRJNA173069) | bioreactor metagenome | biome: anode biofilm in microbial fuel cells | place: USA: California | collected 2010-12-16 | reverse complement strand
ATCGGTGCCTTTCAGACCGGGCATTGGTTCGGGGCGGTGCTTTTTATGTTCAGTCTGCTGCTGGTGCTGGCCGGAGCGGCGCAGATAGTCACCGATATGTCCTTTAGCACAGAGGAGCAGCCGACGGTTGGCCGGGAGAAGCTCCTGCGGGTCGTCCCACCCTATATATTGTTATCTGCCTCGGTTGTCCTGTGCGTCTGGATGCCTGGTGCGATGTTCAATACCATTATCAATACCATCAAAATAGTTGGAGGCGTAATTCATGGGTAACCTCCTGCAGATAGAAAACGGCGAATCGGTTAAACGTTCCGATATACCGCTTGTTCCCTTTGATCGTTTTGCCAAATTACTCAGTGATTTTGTCAGAAAAGATGGCTTTATCGTCCAGTTTTTTGCCTTTGTCGAAGATGGCGACAATCGGTTGCTGGCCGTTGTCCGCAACAGCCATCTCTATGTGGTGTCTACGGAAGTTGGAGAGGAATTTCCCTCATTTACTGCGACCTGCAGCGAAAAATTTCATATGTTTGAACGGGAAATTGCCGAACAGTTCGGCATTACCCCGGTCAATCACCCCTGGCTGAAGATGGTCCGTTATCATGCCAATTATCGCGGGGTGCCTGATGTCTTTGGCAATGACTACGCAGATGAAATTCCGGGCAAGTACCCCTATTTTCAGGTTGAGGGAGAGGCCGTCCATGAGGTTGCGGTTGGTCCGGTTCATGCCGGAATCATTGAACCCGGCCATTTTCGCTTTCAGTGCGCCGGAGAAGAAGTTTTTTCCCTTGAAATCCAGTTGGGGTATCAGCATCGTGGGGTGGAAAATCTGTTGACTGAAGTCGCCATGAAACGGCTGCCGATAATTTGTGAGGGGATAGCCGGTGATACCAGTGTCGGCCATAACCTCTGCTGCTGCCAGGCCCTGGAATCCCTGGCTGGTCTTACGGTTGATCCCGGTGCCAGGGTTGTCCGCACGATTGCTCTTGAGCTGGAACGGATTGCCAACCATATCGGTGATCTTGGGGCTTTGAGCGGCGATGTCGCTTTTAATCCGCCGGCGGCTTATTTCGGCAGAATCCGCGGGGAATTCCTCAATCTTCTGCAGGTATTGTGCGGCAACCGGTTTGGCAAAAGTCTGATTCTGCCGGGTGGCGTATCCAAACTCATGAATCCGGAGCAGGTTAAAATAATCGAGGACAAACTGAAAGAATTGGAGCCGGAGATCCGGCATGTCTGCGACCTGCTCTTTACTTCCCAGACCGTTCAGGCGCGATTCGAGCATACTGGTACTGTTGCAAAGCAGATGGCTGAGGACCTTGGTCTCGTCGGTTACAGTGGACGGGCATCGGGAATTGATTATGATGCGCGGGTAACCTTTCCGACTGAAGTCTATGGATTACTGCCCGCTAATCGAAACGAAATGACCAAGGGGGATGTGTACAGTCGGGCCACCGTGCGTCGGGAAGAAATTATGCATTCGATCCATCTGATCAAAACACTTTTGAACAAATCAGGAGAGGCCAGTTCCAAAACACTCATGCAGGAAATATCCCTGCAGCCTGATGCTTTTGTGGTGACGGTAAACGAGGGATGGCGGGGGGAGTTGTCCCATTGTCTTATGACCGATGCGAGTGGCAAAATTGCGCGGTATAAGGTGAAGGATCCGTCCTTTCATAACTGGACGGGGCTGGCAATGTCGCTGAGGAATCAGGAAATATCCGACTTTCCTCTCTGTAATAAGAGTTTTAATCTCTCCTACTGCGGCTTTGACCTGTGACGGCGTCGTAATTTTAAAAGAGCGCACAAAAAGCCTTTATCAGAAAGAACCCAGGGTAAAAAATTATGTTAAAAGTTATCAAGAACAGGCTCGAACAGGGGTGCAAGACAAGTAAATACCCTAAAGAACCGATTACTCTCTATAAGCGATTTAGAGGCCTGCCGCAGATAAACACTGACTGCGATCCATCGATTGTCCGTTCCTGCGCGGCGATTTGTCCGCAAGATGCTATTCTTGTTGACGAAAAAAAAATTGATCTGGGGAGGTGTACTTTCTGCGGCCGGTGTGAAAATGTGTCGGATGGTGCCTTTGTCAAATTCAGTCAGGATTTTGGCATGGGGACTGCCTCGCGTGAAGCCTTGCTCTGTGATGGTTCATTGCCGGCACTCGCGGATCACGCCAAAAAACATTTTCGCAAGCTTTTCGGCAGATCCCTCCAGTTGCGTCAGGTCTCGGCTGGCGGCTGTAATGCCTGCGAGGCGGACACCAATGTTCTCGGCACGCCCTTTTTCGATCTGGCCAGATTTGGTATTGATTTTGTCGCTTCCCCGCGACATGCAGATGGAATTCACGTCACGGGGCCCATTTCAAAAAATATGCAAGCGGCCCTCATCACCACCTATGCCGCAGTTCCGTCTCCCAAGGTGGTCATCGCCAGCGGCTGCTGCTCTATATCCGGCGGACCCTTTTATGGCAGCAGTGAGATTGTTGGTGATTTGAACAGCATTATCCCCGTCGATCTCTATATCCCGGGATGTCCTCCCCATCCTCTGACAACCTTGCATGCCTTGCTGAATTATTTTAAATAAAATCTCAAACGTTGTGTTTACTTCTGTCAAAAAAGTGTACAACGTATTCTTGTGACGAGGGACTTCACGGCGCGCTCATTTTTGTAAGGTCTTTATAGAGGTTGATGCTTCTTTCTGCAGTATTCTTTATAATTTCCCGTGAGACATACTGCTGGAATTGTTTGTCAGTCTGTGTATCATCTACCAATTTATACATGTTAGGGAGTTTAATGTGGCAATCATAACTATATCTAGAGGATCCTATAGTCGAGGCAAGGAAGTAGCTGAAGCTCTGGCGCAACGTCTTGGATATTCCTGCGTTTCCAGAGATATCCTTCTTGAAACCTGTGAAGAATTCTCCATTCCTGAAATCAAGCTGGTAAAAGCACTCCACGATGCACCTTCGGTCCTTGAACGTTTCAGTCATGGAAAAGAGCGGTATATGAGTTATTTTCGTGCTGCTTTTCTCAATCATATGGTGAAGGATAATGTGGTTTATCATGGACTGGCCGGCCATTTTTTCCTGCAGGAAATATCTCATGTGCTCAAGGCGAGGATCATCGCCAATATGGAAGACCGGGTTATAGAGGAGATGAAGCGGGAAGACTGTTCGCCTGAAGAGGCACGGTATCTGTTGAAGAAAGATGATGCCGAACGGCAGAAATGGAGTCTATTTCTTTATGGCAAAGATACCCTGAATTGCAGTCTGTATGATATGGTCCTGCATATCGATACCCTGACGGTTGCGGATGTTGTCGAAGTTCTGGCCGGGCTGGTGGAAAAGGGACGATTCGATGCGACGCCGGAGTCGGCAAAATTGCTGCAGAAGCAAGCTTTACTTGCCAATATTCATGCCAAGATTGTTAACTACTCTCCCCTGGCGACGGTTGACATTGACGAGGAGAGGGTTGTCACCCTCGCCAATCTTCACGGTGGCCTGAAACACGACGCGGAGTTGCGCCGAAAAACAGCCGCCAAGCTCATTGAGACATACGGCCTGAAAGACGTGGTGTTTGCTAAACCCGTTCAGCCGAAAAAAGATCATATTCAGCCCTTTTACAATCTGGACATTAAGTAATACATTGCTCTTCCGCAAACCCTATCGTTAAACAATGGTGTCCGGGGCTTAAGCCTGAGGAGCGTGTTCAATCGACGGACTCTTCAGCGGGACCAGGCGCGTTGAAGAGTTCTGTGACATGGTCGGCTATTTCAGCCAAAAACAGTTTATTCTTGAGTTCGGACGGCTTGCCGAGCAGTATGGTGGTTGCCTCGGCACATTCCACCGCCGCCATATACACCGCAGCGAATGGCAGGGTCCCTGCGGTTGCTTCGATGCCTTTTTTCGGCGCTTTTTCAGGCGGTCCATAGAGTGCTTTGAGTCCAGGATCGCCTGGGAAAATGACTGTTGCTCGACCGCTGCTCCCGCCGATAGCCGCTGAGATCAGCGGAATGGACGCATTCCGGCACGCCTGCTCCACAACGAAACGATCGGGAATATTGTCAAGACAGTCGATCGCCAGCTGCGCATCATCGAGCAGGGCCTGTGCATTATCTGCCCGGAAAAATTCAGGAACCATGCGAACTTCGACGGCAGGATTAACCTGCTGCACTCTACGCTGAGCCGCTTCCGCCTTTGATTGACCGATAGCGGCGGTGCTGCTCAGCAGTTGTCTGTTTAAGTTGCTCTCCTCAAAACAGTCTCCGTCAATAAGAGTGAGTCGGCCAATGCCGATTCTTGCCAGGATTTCAGTTACAGTTCCCCCCAAACCGCCAAGACCGATAACCGCCACATGGGAGTGCAGCAGGCGAAGCTGGTCTGCGTTATCAAGCGACTTCTGGTTACGGCTGTACCGTTCCGGAATTATCCCGGATTCCAGGGCTCCGCATTCTACTTTCAGCAGTGACAGGCCGGTTTTTTCGGCTACTGCCCATGCATCGTCTAAAAAAATTGCCTGGTACAGGGACCCGTCCGGGCGGGACCGCTGCCGGGCATGCGCCTGCAATAAGTCGTTCAGTTCTTTATTTGCCATGTTCGTTTTACTGAGAGTAAGAGAGATAATTAGAGGTCCCGCCGGCTTTCCTGAATGGACAAGCGTTAGATAACATGTTGAGAGGAGAAGGGCTGTTTGTCAAGGTGCAATAAAATACCACAACCATCTGCAATCTCCGACCAAAGCTGGTTTGCAAGTCATCTCCGTATGTAGTATACATTGATTGGTTGTGAAGCGAGTGTGTCTGGGGAGATATCTTCCTCCTCGGATCGGTGCATTGTCGACAAGGTAATTCTCTGAAGTAGGTGGAGTATATGCGAACAGAAAAAACAAAATCAGGTGGTGGGATTTTTCGAAAGCTTCGGTCAAAGATATCCGGCGGGGAGGCTGAAACCGAGGCGATCCAGGAACCGATGCCGAAAGATGCCATGCAGCAGATGATGGAAGAATTCGAAGCTGTGAAAAAAAATCCGGGTCAATTAACGGGCTGGGATTTCGACCGCGCCTTTGAGTTTATTGAAAGATATCCGGATACCCCGCAGTCGGAAATACTCATTGGCCAGATGTACGCCACCTCCGGGCAGACGCTGAAGGGCTTGAGCTATGCCAGTGCCGTAAAGGTACTTGAGCGGATGCCGGGCCATGCTGGTACCCAGTCTATCATCAAGGGAATGTATGCACTTGAAAAGGATTTCATCCAGGAACTGAAATCGGATGTTATTGCCCATATGCTGAAGATTATCCCGGACCACCCGCTGACCGAGGAATTGACCACCGCCCTGGCTGTAAAAAACCTCACCAATGCATACGATTTTGTCACTGCCAATCCGGACAATGTCTATTCAAAAAAAATTATCAAAGCAATGTTCGACCGAGATCCCAATATTGCTTTACTGCTTCTGCAGGAAAAACTGGACCATCCCCAGGTGACCAGTATTTTTGAGGGAATTTATAATATCACCAAAAAATCTGACATTAAAAAATTAACCCCCAATGCCATAATTTTCATTTTGGATGTGGCACCCGACCATCCGCAAGCATCGAAAATGATTGAAGTGTTGGTCGAAGACAATTATGTGAAAGCGTATGATTTTATCAAAATGCACCCGGGCCACGTCAAGGTTGCCGAAATAAAGAAGCTTATCATTGAACGTAAGCCTGAGTTGAAGAAGCTCTTTGATATCAACCCCTGATGGTGTCGTAAAATCAAGTACAATTCCCCCGAATCAAGTTGGCCGATTCGGGGGAATACGCCAGCAGAGTTTTTATTTTTCCTTCATCATCTGGCGCAGAACATAGGGGAGAATGCCACCGTGCTGGAAATAGGTAACGTCCACTTCCGTATCGAGGCGGGCGATGACCTCGAAAGAAAATGTGTCGCCATTCTGTTTTTCCACCGTGACCTTCAGTGCTTTTCCCGGCGTTATGTCAGTCAACCCTTCGATTGAATACACTTCACTCCCATCGAGACCCAACGAGCCAATATTTTCGCCCGGCTTGAAGACGAGGGGCAGGGCCCCCATGCCTACCAGATTGTTGCGATGAATCCGTTCAAAGGACTCGGCAATAACCGCTTTGATACCGAGCAGGTTGGTTCCCTTGGCCGCCCAGTCCCGCGAAGAACCGGTCCCATATTCCTTGCCGCCAAGGACGATGAGAGGCGTACCTTCTTCCAGGTACTTCATGGCCGCCTCGTAGTTATACATTTCAATATTTTCCGGCAACTTAACGGTAAATGCCCCTTCTTTTGGGGCAACCATTTTGTTTTTAATGCGTATGTTGCCGAACGTGCCCCGCATCATTACCTCGTGATTGCCTCTTCTTGACCCGTAGGAATTGAAGTGGGCGGGCTCAATGCCCTGCTCGATAAGGTAGCGACCGGCCGGATATTCCTTTGGAATTGCACCAGCCGGGGAGATATGATCGGTGGTCACGGAGTCTCCTAGGAGCAGAAAGGTTCGTGCCCCGACAATATTTTCGGGTGGAGCGGGAATGTCTGTGAACGTGTCAAAGTAGGGCGGGTTTTTGATATATGTCGATTTGTCGTCCCAGTTATAGGTGGTACTTTCCGCCACCTTGAGTCCTTTCCAGAATTCGTCGCCCTCAAAGATGTGGGCATACTCCTGGGTGAAGGCATCCTGGGTGACGTATTTTTTCACCAGGGAGTCTATGGCTTCATTGGTCGGCCAGAGGTCTTTCAGGTACACGGGCTGGCCGTTGGGATCAAGAGCAAGAGGCTCCGAGGTCAAGTCAATGTCCACCCTGCCGGCAAGGGCAAAGGCTAGAACCAGCATCGGTGAGGCGAGAAAGTTGGATTTGATCTGCTGGTGGATACGCGCCTCGAAATTTCTGTTGCCGGAAAGAACCGCAGCCACGTTCAGGTCATTTTCTTTAATGATCTTTTCCAGGGCCGGTTTCAACGGTCCGCTGTTGCCGATACAGGTGGTGCAGCCAAAGGCGGCTATATGAAAACCCAGGGCTTCAAAGTAGGGCATCAATCCGGTTTCACCAAGATATCTGCTGACGGCTTTTGAGCCGGGTGCAAAAGAGGTTTTGACGTAGCCGGGTACTTTTATTCCCCGCTTGACGGCTTCTTTGGCCATCAGGCCGGCGCCGATGAGTACATGGGGGTTGGAGGTGTTGGTACAGGAGGTAATCGCGGCGATTACCACGCTGCCGTCACTGATTTTGACCGGTTTCCCGTTGAAAATGATTTCGATATCCCTTTTGCCGGCTGCATGACAGGAGTCGTCGCGGTGTGTTTCACAACCGGATTCATCAATAAAGGTGGAGACTTCAGCCGGGCTGCTGTCACGTTCGTATTTGCAGCCGAGGACGTCGGCGAAGGCTGACCGCATCCCGGAGAGAGGTATCCTGTCCTGGGGCCGTGCAGGGCCGGCGAGAGAGGGTTCAACCGTTGCCAGATCAAAGTCGATAACCTTGGTGTATTCGATGTCTGCCGTTTCGCTGTAGAAAAGGCCACTGGCTTTGGCGACCGCCAGGGTTATGTTCGCCTCTCTGTCACGGCCGGTCAAATTAAGATACTCGATTGTTTTCTCGTCGATGGGGAAAAAACCAAGGGTTGCACCATATTCCGGCGTCATGTTCGAGATTGTAGCCCGGTCAGGGACGGAGAGACTCTGCATACCGGGTCCAAAATATTCGACGAATTTTTCCACCACTTTGTGCTTTCTGAGCAGTTCTGTCAGGGTCAGCACCAGGTCAGTCGCTGTGATTCCGGCCCGCATTGTGCCGGTGAGACGCACGCCGATTACTTCCGGGATGGACATGTAATATGGTTGCCCGAGCATAACGGCTTCGGCTTCAATGCCTCCCACCCCCCAGCCCATGACGCCAATACCGTTAATCATTGGTGTATGCGAATCGAGGCCGACCACGGTATCCGGATAGGCGTACGTAGTATCGTCAATTTTTTCAGTGATGGTTACCCGCCCCAGATGCTCCAGGTTGACCTGATGACAGATACCGGAGTTGGGCGGCACAACCCGGAAGTTGTCAAAACACTTCTGGGCCCATTTCAGCAGGGAGTATCGCTCACTGTTCCGTTCATATTCCATTGCAACATTGTTGGTCAGGCTGAGACTGGTCCCGGAAAAATCGACCTGAACCGAATGGTCGGCAACCAGTTCAACCGGTACGCGGGGATTGACTTTAGCCGGGTCACCGCCGAGTTTTTTCACGGCATCCCGCATGGCGGCCAGGTCGACCACGGCGGGGACACCGGTGAAATCCTGCATCAGGACCCGGGCGGGGTGGTAGGGGATCTCAACCGGCGCAGCATAGCTCTTTTGCCATGCCGTTATGGCACGGAGATCCTTTTCGGTAACAATTTTCCCATCTAGTTTTCGAAGCAGATTTTCCACCAGGATACGGATGGAGTAGGGCAGCCGGTCGATTGTTCCCATTCCGCTTTTTTCGAGCTGCTGAATGTCAAAGAAACTGTAGGTAACGCCATCGACCTGTACTTTTTTTACGAAGTCCTGACTAGTAATCATGGTTTCCTCACGTTATTTGGGGCCATTATGGATGATGACGTTGTAAAAAGTACTGAAAGGGTGAGCAGCGAGAGCCCACTCCCTGTTTATCAAACTCTTTATCTGGTCATCTCTATGGGTTTATGTGACTTGTTTTCAGTTCATCAATTGCAGTGACAACTATAATAGGCACGAACCTCTGACTGTCCAGAAGTCAGAGCGGTCAGCAGCTATTACTGAATTGCCTGCCCTCTCGAGGTAAACGAGATACCGAGTTGGGACTGGGTACCGATCATGACAGATTCTATGATTGGCGGGTTAATCGGCTTGTCTGCACGCCATTCAACGATGAAGTTCGCGCCGGAGCCTCCGGTATCGTCTCTCTGGGCTACAATAAAACGCTCCGAGCCGAGCGGCCCGAGTATAATGGGGGCTTTGATATATTTTTTGACGAGAGGTCCCTGGGTTTCATGATAGTTCACTGCCGTAATGGTCAGTGAATTATTCGGATCGACATTGCGGATACTGAGGGTAACCGCCAGGAGCAGTGGGTCCTCTTTATTGCCATGGTAAATGTTCGAATAGGCAGGGACATACACCATCTGGCCTTTTGTCAGCGGCGACGGGTCTGCGGCCTGAAGAGATGGTGTCTGGAAAAGCAGTACCAGGAAAAAGACCAGTAAATAAAGTCGCATATTTTTTGACCGAGATACGAATAGAAGATGTTGAACCGCAATAATCCCACCTCATTAGCCTGCAGGATACATTAACTGACGAAATAGTTTTCTTGTCGATACCACCAGAAAACCTTTGCTCATCCACTGACGGGAGTGGTCTCAACGACAGGACAGAGAATCCCGACAATTGCAGTCTTGCTGGTCTTCCAGCTGTTCAAGCTTTAAGATGTGGTGGCGTTCTTCTTTAATAATCTTTCGCAGTTGCTCTATGGTTTCTTGCTCATCGAGAAATTCAATAAGAAATTCGTAGAATAAGATGGTATCCAACTCAAAGGCTTTTGATCTGGCCACTACTTCTTCAATATTTTTAGCATCTTTAAGCTCATCTTCATTGAGGAGAAAAGTATTGCCTTTGACCATGTCTTGAAGCAGGGTGCGGCCCATTCGCTCGATCTCCGCCTGTTCTGCGGTGAGAGGTTTCTTTGACGCAATACCGGAAAACCAATCGGCATGGCACTTTTCCTCCTCTGCCATCCAGGCAAGCATCTCTGCCACCTGAGGGTCTTTGGCGGCCTTGCTGGCGTTACGGTATGTCTCTTCCCCGTTTCTTTCGATCTGGATGGCTATATTGCGAATATCTTCAAGAGTGAACATTGAGTCCTCCTGCATTCATGGATAATCTCTGCCTGTTGCGGGTCGTAATTGGTGCAAGTGACCAGGGCGTTCGTGCCTTTGTTCTGCAAGTCTGACCTAACCAACAAGAAAACAACAAGAAAATGGCATATACTATAACATTAAAAACCAGAATATACCACCAGGGCACCTATACTCGTCAAGCGAGTACTGAACAGAGTACCGGCTTATTGCCCATTTACAGGGGATCAACCAGAGCAGTCTTTTTTTAGGTAAAGAACCGGGTGAAGTTTTCCACGTCCTCTCGCGGGGTTCGATAGTTATTCACCGGAGCTTTTTTGTCTTCATACCCAAGAGCCATGCCGCAGATAAGGATCGTCTCCGGGCTGTAGCCAAGGGCTTGCTTGATCAGGGCCGGGTACTGGCCGAGGGCCGCCTGGGGGCAAGTGGCAAGTCCTTCTTCGAGAGCTGCCAGCATAACCGATTGAATAAACATGCCATAATCGAGAAAAGAACCCTTTTTCATTACCGGGTCAAGGAAGAAAAAAAGAATCACCGGTGCCTCAAAAGCCCGGTAATTGGCAATCCACTGTTCGAGTCTGCGGGCTTTGTCCCGTCGTTCGATATTGAGTGCTGCGTAGAGCTGTGCCCCACAGGACACCCGCCGCTTTTTGTACGGCTCATTCCATTCCAGGGGATAGTAGGTGTAATCCATGGTGCCGATGCCATCTTTACGAAAAGAGGCGACCATCGCTTCGGTCAGTTCGTCTTTCTTCTTGCCGGTGACAACTGCAACCTGCCAGGGCTGGGCATTAGTTCCCGATGGGGCATGGCGTGCAGCCTGCAAAATTCTGATTATCTTTTCCTGATCAACAGGCTTATCCAGAAAGGCACGTACTGATTTCCGCTCTTGGAGGGCTTCAATAATATTCATGGTATTTTTAAGGGTAAGATTGAATTCCATGGTTTTTAAGGGTCTTTGCCTGTCGCTTTTGTGAGCAACTTCCAAAAAAATAAGGAGTGTCAGAAAGAGATCAACAGCACGGAGGAGAAATAGCGACTTCTGCTCCAGCCAGAATCAAAAATACCAGTAGCGGTAGAAAAAATGTTTGTTTTTAGATGCAAATGGTTATCTGTAATGGTTATCTGTAATGGT
>AMWB02039334.1_pt1 | contig 11014 bp, 8 predicted proteins | sample 200311 | NCBI WGS metagenome assembly AMWB02 (sample SAMN02737377, study PRJNA173069) | bioreactor metagenome | biome: anode biofilm in microbial fuel cells | place: USA: California | collected 2010-12-16 | reverse complement strand
GCATCCGGCGGTCGGTATGGACTGGCGCAGTCGATTTTTCAGGTCGGGGGAAATGCCGGCAGTGCAACGGGTCCGCTACTGGCTGCCTTAATTGTCATTCCGCACGGCCGGCATAGCATCGCCTGGTTTTCGCTGGCCGCTTTGCTTGCCATGCTGGTACTGTGGCAGATCGGTGGCTGGTACAAACATCAGCAATCGCAGGTGAAGCGGCCTGGCAAATCGTCTGCGCCCGTACAGGAGGCCCTCCCTTCCCGAATTGTGACTAAATCCATGATAGTCCTGCTGGTGCTGATTTTTTCAAAGTTTTTTTATCTGGCCAGCATCAACAGCTATTATATTTTTTTTCTGATCAGCAAATTCCATCTTTCGGTGCAATCCGCCCAGCTTCACCTTTTCGTATTTTTATCGGCCGTAGCCATCGGAACCATCTTTGGTGGACATGCCGGTGATCTTATCGGTCGCAAGCGCGTGATATGGGTTTCCATTCTGGGGGTTGCGCCCTTCACGCTGATATTGCCTTACGCCAATCTGGCGTGGACCGGGCCTTTGACTTTTATCATCGGCCTGATCCTGGCGTCTGCCTTCCCCGCGATTCTGGTTTTTGCACAGGAGCTTTTGCCGGGTAAGGTGGGAATGGTGGCCGGTCTGTTTTTCGGACTGGCATTCGGCATGGCCGGCATTGGCGCTGCGGTATTGGGAAAACTGGCCGACGTGCACGGGATCGAATATGTCTATCGCATGTGCGCCTTCCTGCCGCTGTTCGGATTGCTGACGGTTTTTCTGCCCGATTTGGGCAGACCGTGCGCCCCGATCATCCGAAGGCCATCGGTCATGGAACAAGCCGATCCCCTGTCTTTGGTTTCCGACTGCAAAGAAGAATGCTGATTCTATTCCTGGAGACTGAACCGACTGAAGTTTGACTTTTTCAATTTCATCAACCCGTTTGATATGGTTCAATAAAATGCCGATATAGGGGGTTGCCGTGGACAAAGGAAGGACATTCAAGGGATTGAACCGAAGAGCGTTTCTGAAGGTTGGCGTGCTGGGAACAACTTCCGCCATTCTGGGGGGAAACCCTCTGGCCAGAGCTGTGGATTACTGTTTTGCTACGGAACCATTTGTTTTCCCCGGACCCGTGTATCGGACCCTGGGCCGAACCGGGCTGAAAATCACCGTCGTCAGTTTTGGGGCGATGCTGACGCCTGAGCCGGAAGTGATACAGGTTGCGTTTGACCACGGCGTCAACTACGTGGACACGGCCAGAAAATATATGGGGGGAAAGAACGAGGAAATTGTCGCCGCGGCATTGAAAGGCAGGCGCGACAAGGTTTTTGTGGCCACCAAAATACAACCTTCATCGGTGTCCAAAGCGGACATCATCAAAGATGTCGAGACAAGCCTCAAGACGCTTGAAACCGATCATATCGATGTGATCCAGCTCCACGGCCTTAGCGATAAAGCGCGGATTTTCATTCCGGAGACGCGCGAGGCGCTCGCCAAATTGAAAGCGCAGGGCAAGGTGCGTTTCTGCGGCGTCACCACGCACAAAAATCAGGCGGAAGTTCTCCATGCCCTTGTGGACGACCCGGACCGATTCTTTGATACGGCGCTTGTCGCCTTCAACTTCAAAAGCGACCAGGATATCACGATTGCAATCGAACGGGCTGCCAGGGCCAATATCGGCATCATTGCCATGAAGACGATGGCGGGCGGGTACGCAACCGAAATTCCGGGAAAGATCAGCCCCTATCAGGCAGCGCTCAAATGGGTCCTTCGGAATCCGAATATCACGGCCGCGATTCCGGGCATGAAAGACTTGTCTCAACTCAGGGAGGACATTGCCGTAATGGGAATGCCCTTTGAAATGGCGGATGAACACATCCTGCAACGTTACCATGCCGCCGTAAAGCCCTTCTACTGTCATTTATGCGGGAAATGCGAAGGGACCTGCCCCTTGGGTGTGGCAATCAGTACGATCAACCGCTCGCTGATGTATGCGGAAGGATACGGAAACCTCGAACTGGCTCAGACGACTTACCGTGAGATTCCCGCATCCGCTTCTGCCCTGGCATGCCTTGACTGTTCGGGGTGTGTTGCGCGCTGTGCCAACGGGCTCAATATCCGGACAAAAATGGAAAGGGCCAGAGAACTGCTGGTTTAACGATCGGGAGGGTATCATGCGGAAGGCATTCGGACTTGCCCTGATAATCATATGCTTGCTTCATGTGCCGATTGCGGCGCTTGCGGTTGAAATCGATATCTCCAAAGCACTGCCCGCTCCCGCATGTGCCGAGGGCTGGCCCATGGACGGCAAGCCGGCTCTTTTTGATAAGGATACCCTGTTCGATCATATCAATGGCGAGTCAGAACTTTATTTTCCATATGGATTTTCAGTGCTTGCTTTTGCCAGATATGCAAACAGCCATAATCCGCAGGAAGCTTTCGATGCCGATATTTATAAAATGGGCTCTTTGCTGGATGCCTTCGGAATGTACGCCAATTACCGACGCAAGGATGATGCGGAGGTTAACGTCGGAACTGAAGGCACGATTTCTTCCTCTCAGCTTCTTTTCTATCAGGACAGATATTTTGTGAGGCTTCAGGATAGCGGGACCGCCCCCCCCGGGCCGGACATCCTTCTGGCATGCGCCCGTGCCATCTCCCGGAAACTCCCGCGGAACACCGGAAGGCCCAGCGAGCTGGAAGTATTCGATATTCCGGGCATTGAGCAGAAAAGCGTGCGTTATATCGCGCAAAGCCTTCTCGGATATGATTTTTTTCGCAAGGGGATTATGGCTGAAACCATGCTGAACAATGAACCGGTGCAGATTCTCCTGATAACAGAAAATTCCGTGGCAGCGGCTCGAAAAGTCTTTGATCAGTATGTCACGGTCCTGAAAACATCGGACAAAAACGTCCGGATTGTCCGGAAACCGCATCGGATTTTTCTGAAAGCAACCGATCCGCTGTATGGCAATGTCGTGGTTGAGCAGGCAGATCGATTCATTTTCGGCGCCGTCCGGGTAAAGGATATTTCCGGAGTGCAACAACTCATCGAGAACCTGTGCACTCGGACGCTCCATAAATGAAATTCAGGTATCAGTTGTTCATTTTGTTGTTTTTTTTCGGAGCCAGCATTTATCTTTTCCTTGCGGGCTACCATACCGTCAAAATGGAAATGATTCGAGACCTGAACGTCCGGCAGACGGCTCACGCCAAACAGGCGGCAAAAGGCATTGAAAGCTTTTTCAATCATTACCTGAATGACTTGAAATTCCTGGCCCATATCGATTCCATCATCGATATGGATGACCGGGGCAGGGAGTTGATGCGGATATTTCAGCGCAACAATTCAGGAGAAATTCACGCGGTGACACGGGTGGACGCCGACGGAATCATCCTGAGCACCTATCCTGATGACCCAAAATCCATCGGAATCGATATTTCTTCGCAGGACCATGTGCAAGAGATCATCAAGACCCATCGGCCCGTGGTCAGCGACGTGTTTGAGGCAGTCCAGGGATTCCGGTGCATTGCTTTTCACATGCCGGTATTTCGCGGCGAAAGCTATGCGGGTTCTCTCGGTATTCTGATTTCTTTTGATCATATCTCCAAAAATTTTCTGGAAGACATCCAAATCGGCAGCGATGGATACGCCTGGCTGCTCAGCCCAAAGGGGGTTGAACTTTACTGTCCGGTTCCGGGGCATATCGGAAAAACGGTGTATGAAACATCTGCCGGATTTCCCAGTGTGCTGTCAATGGCCGATGAAATGACAAAAGGCAGGAGTGGAGAAACTACCTATTCCTACGACCGGATTCGCGGCAATACCATCGAATCGATCCGAAAGCAGGCGGTTTATCTGTCGATTCCGGTGGTCAACACCTTCTGGTCCCTTGTTGTGGCGACACCCGAGAATGAAGCCCTAAAAGCCATGAAGGAGTTTAACCGCAACTGGATGCTGATTTTTTTCGTCATGGTGTCCGGATGTATTTTCTTCGCCTATACACTGCTGAAGGCCCGCGAGATGATCCGGGAACAGGACAGGCGCAGAAAGAGCGAAGAGGCGCTGATTAATGCCAATCGAAACCTCAATGACATTATTGAATTTTTTCCGGATGCGACCCTGGTGATCGACAAGGAAAAAAAGATTGCTGCCTGGAACCGGGCCATGGAAGAGATGACTGGTGTTCCCAAGGCGGATATGATTGGAAAAGCGGGTTACGCGCAGACGGTCCCCTTCTATGGAGAACCCCGGCCGCATCTGCTGGACCTGATCGGAGTCGATGACCCGGTGATTGAATCCCGTTACAAGAGTGTTCAAAGACGGGGAAACATCCTTTATGCGGAAGCCTTTGCTCCCGCCCTTTACGGCGGCAAAGGCGCCCACATCTGGATGACCGGAGCCCCCCTCTTTGACATGGAGGGGAATATCGTGGGTGCGATAGAATCCATTCGGGACATCACCGAAAGAAAACTGGCGGAAAATGCACTGCAGCAAAGCGAGGAAAAATACCGGGAACTGGTGGAAAACGTTAACAGCATTATCGTCAGAAGAGATCCGACCGGCGTCATCCTCTTCTTCAATGAATTCGCCCGGAAATTTTTCGGTTATGATGCTATGGAAATTATCGGTCAAAATGTGATCGGAACCATTGTTCCGGAGACAGAGTCAACCGGACGGGATTTGAGATGGATCATTGAAGATATCGGGAAAAACCCCGACCGCTATACCAACAACATCAATGAGAACATGCGCCGCAATGGTGACAGGGTATGGATCGCCTGGACCAACAAGCCGGTTTACGACGACAGCCACCAGATCAGGGAAATTCTCTGCATCGGAAACGACATCACCGAGCGCATGCAGATCGAGGAAGATCGCCGCAGACTGGAAATTCGCCTGAACCGCGCCGAAAAAATGGAATCCTTGGGAACCCTGGCCGGCGGGGTGGCGCATGACCTGAACAATGTTCTGGGGGTTCTGGTCGGTTATTCCGAACTGCTCATGGAGCAAATCCCGGAATCCAGTCCGCTGAGAAAATATGTTGACAACATCATGAAGTCCGGCATGAAAGGGGCAGCGATCATTCAGGATCTGCTGACACTGGCCAGAAGAGGCGTTGCGGTATCCCAGGTGGTCAACCTGAACCGGGTGCTTTCCGCATTTTTTAAAACACCGGAGTTTGAAAAACTCAAGGCCATTCATTCCGGCGTGACATTCGCGATTCATCTAGAAAAAGACCTGCTGAATATCATGGGCTCTCCGGTCCATCTGGAAAAAACCGTGATGAATCTGATGACCAATGCGGCGGAATCCATTTCCGGACCGGGCAAGGTAACGATTCGAACCGAAAACCGGTATCTCGATACCCCGATTCGCGGTTATGAAGAGGTGCAGGAAGGCGATTATGTCGTACTGACGGTTTCCGACACCGGCGAGGGCATCCCGGACAAGGACATCGGAAAGATATTTGAGCCCTTTTACACGAAAAAAGTCATGGGAAAGAGCGGCACGGGCTTGGGTCTGGCAGTTGTCTGGGGAACCGTCATGGACCACAAGGGTTATATCAACGTTCAGAGCGAGGATGGCAGAGGCACCGTCTTTACCCTGTATTTTCCCGTCACCCGGCAGGAATTGCAGGAAGATCAAACGTCTTTATCTCTGGATGCTTACCGGGGCAGAGGCGAATCGATTCTGGTGGTCGACGATGTCAGGGGACAAAGGGAACTGGCGCTGGCCATGCTGACCCGCCTGGGTTACCGGGTCGATATCCTGCCCAGCGGCGAAGCAGCTCTGGAATACCTGAAAACGAACACAGTCGATCTGATCGTACTGGATATGATTATGGACCCGGGTATGGATGGCCTGGAAACCTATCAAAGGATTCTTGAACGCAATCCCCATCAGAAGGCCGTCATCGTCAGCGGATATTCGGAGACGGACCGGGTGAAGAAGGCCCAGGATCTGGGAGCCGGGGCCTATGTCCGAAAACCCTATGTGATGGAAAAAATCGGCCTTGCCATTCGAAAACAACTGGATTCATAATGCCTGAAACGGCGATCTGCCATGCGGCAGATGTGCAAAGCCGGCAGACACCGCTTTAAGGGAGCAACAAAAAACATGGGTCTCTTTACCCGAAAAAAACCGGTAGAAGTCAGCTCGGAAATATTGAACCAGCATCTGGAAGAATGCCGGGAGCGCATTCAGGCGCTCCGGCGGATCGGCGAATCATTGGTATTTTTCCTCAAGGAATTTCCGATGGATATTCCGGAAATCGGTACGGATGAATTCAAGAGGCGGCTGGATCAGATTTCCGGGCAAATATCGGCAGACCAATCAACCATGACGCTGACGCAGGCATTTTCCGACCACAAGCTCTTTATCCTGAATTTTATCGGCCATGAAAAAGATTACATCCAACAAAAGGAAGCGGAACTCAAAAACATCATCGAATTGCTTCGAAACGCTCTGAGCGGGCTCATCGGTGATACCCGGAGCTTCAATACGCGGATTTACGATCAGAACGTGCGCATGGAAGCCCTCACCCAGCTCGATGATATTCGAAAAATCAAGGAGTCCCTGAAAACCGAAGTGGTTGCGATGAAACAGATCATTCAGGAAAAGCAGACCACCGACTCCAGGCTGATTGATTCGCTTTCCGAAGAGATTACGATGCTGCGCTCCAGCCTGGAACAGGTCAAGGACGCTTCCCAGATGGACGCAGTAACCGGTGCGTACAACCGGATGACCCTGGACGGTCGGATGCAATGGACGATTCAGCGAAGTCAGATCGTGCGGGGCCCCGTCTCTTTGATGATGTGCGATCTGGATGATTTTAAACGGATCAACGACACCCATGGTCATCTTGTTGGAGATCGGGTCCTGAAGTGCTTCGTTCAGGAATGCAAGGCCATGTTTCGAAGCGACGACTTTATCGCCCGTTACGGCGGGGAGGAATTCGCGATTCTGCTGCCGGGCATCCCGCTCAGGAAGGCATTGAAACGGGCCCGGTCCTTCTGCAAGCTGCTGTCCGGCAAACAGTTCCTGATCGAGCCTTCCCATCCGGACGAGCGGATCGGCTTCACGGTCAGTATCGGCGTCAGCGAGCTTCGCAAAGGAGACACCGTGGATGCGTTTATCGAACGCGCGGACGGCGCCCTTTATAAAGCCAAACGAACCGGCAAAAACCGGGCGGTCAGCGAAAAAGAGATTTAGGGAAATCCCCGCTTTCCGGCCCGGAATCCGCTTCAGCGTTCAAAACGTTTTCGGGATCAGCGCTTTTTTCAGCGCCCCGGCATTCTCCACAAGCAGATTCATATACGTCGTCTCCAGTGCAATCATTTCCTGGTCTTGGTGACGAAGCCACTCCGAAAGCCATGCAAACCGAATGGCGATGACAAACGCAATCAGAGACTCCCAGCCGGCGTTCGAGATCCATTTCGACTCTTTCAATCTGAGAATGAATTGGCGGACCAGATTTCCCAGCAGGGCCTGAGGATCTTCGATGCCGATGCAGCCGATGAGGTTGGCCACATCGTATATTTCCGGTTTGATTCCCAGAAATTCCCAGTCGATCACGGCATGGATGCCGCTGGGTGACCAGATGATATTCAGCGGGTGAAAATCGCCATGGCAGAACGATAACGGAAGCCGGTCGTGAACATTGACGAATCGCTCCTCGATAAAGCCGATCACCGGCCTGATTCCGGTCAGCACATGCGGAGCGTGCGTCCGGATCTGCACCACGAGTTTTTGAATATAATCCGTTATCGAAAACACGGAAAGAGTCTTTAAAAAAGGTATATTCCCGGACAGGGTGTTTTGCCGGATCAGGAAATCGGCCATCGCCACACCCCGCCAGCCATCCCATACGTATTCCGGACGGACCAGGGGAGTGCCGCGGACATAGGGCGAGAGCTGCCAGAGCCGGTTGCCGCACTGGACGATGTATTGGCCGGTTTCACTACGAAGATACGGCAGGATTTCCGGCAGTCCCTTTTCTGAGAGATAATTCAGACAGGCGATAATTTCGCGCTTGTGAGCGGCGTCCGCTTCAAACAGGCTTTCCAGCACATAAAGCCGGCCGGAATCGCATTCAATCACCAGCCTGAGTTCACAGCGGTCCGGACTTCCCGCGATCTGAAGATCGCTGCGGATTCGCCGGATAACCAGGCACCATCGCCCGGCTGCTTCGGCAGCCAGATCATCAATTTGCAGTCCCGGCGTCATCCCGGCATCGCCTTTTGTTATCAAAGTAAACAACCGCGCCTTTCATTTCAGGTTCCGATATTTATTATCGTAAAACAAATTTTATTTCACCGCAAGTGCGGGGTTGCCGGGCTGAGGGGGTGTTCATGACAGACCGCCGAGAGGGGCTGGAGATTATATATCCGATAAAGACGGCAATGATAATATTTCTTGATTTGATCAAAAAATATGGTAATCGTTTCAAGAGCGTTTTCCAATGCACGCATCTTAAAAATGAGTACGGAGGGTGTCATGAACAAAACGATACAGAGATGGCTCTTGTATTGTTTGATCCACTGGGTTTTCGCAGCGGTTGCAATTGCCGGACCGGTGTCTGCGCCCTCCTATACGAAGCTGAATCACAGCGGCAGTCCCCTGCCGGATTCCGCCGCATCATGGGCCATGGTAAGAGACAATGTGACCGGCCTGATCTGGGAAGCAAAGCAGAACATGGATGGCGTGAGCCATTATGATAATCCCAATGACGCAGACAACACATACACCTGGTATGACAGCAACCCGGACACCAACGGCGGCGATGCCGGAATACCGGGCAACGGCATGAATACCGAAGCTTTCATCAACGCAATGAATCATGGGCATTTCGGAGGATATTCGGACTGGCGCCTTCCCACCATCAAGGAACTGGCCTATCTGGCAGACCCGGACAGCAAAAATCCATCCATCAACACGAAATACTTCCCCGACACCGTCTCATCCTGGTACTGGTCGTCTTCCACGAGCGTCATTTATCCCAGGCAAGCATGGGGCGTCGGCTTCCATCACGGTTACGACAGCTACAACTTCAAATACATCTATGGTTATGTTCGCGCGGTTCGGGGAGGTCAACCAAGGACCGAAACAGCCGACAGGCTGGGCGGCAGCTTCAAATTCCATCTTCTTCCTTGACATGCAACGCAATTTTTGTGAAGGTCTATAACATCCCGGAGAAAGGAACCCGACAATGAACGATAATGCTAAAGCCATGGTCCTGACCGCTTTCTGCGCCGACGCACTGGCTCTGGGAGCACACTGGATCTACGACACGGAACAGATCATCGCGTCATTCAAAAGGGTGGAGACATTTCAAAAGCCCGGCCAGAATTCCTATCACCCTACCAAAAACGCCGGAGATTTCACCCATTACGGCGACCAGATGCTGGTTCTGCTGGAATCCCTTGCCGCTTGCCACGGATTTGATCTGAAGCATTTTGCCGCACAGTGGCAGAGGCATCACCAGCACTATACCGGCTACATCGACCATGCGACCCGTTCCACACTGAGCAATTTCAAAGATTGAAAGGCTCCGGCGTCCGCCGGATCGGAATCCACCGACCTGGGTGGAGCGGCCAGAATGGCTCCGCTGGCTTATGCATACCGAAACGACGGCGACAAGTTGATTAATACCGTCAGAATCCAGACCGCCATGACCCACAACCACATTCTGGTCACCGACAGCGCGGCTTTTTTTGCCGGCGTGGTTTTGCGCATTCTGCAGGGTGAATCGCCGGTGGCCGCCATTCAGGCGACCACAGCCACGCAGTTCAATCGCGAACCGTTTCAAACATGGGTAAAAAACGGCATCGAAAGCCGTGCTGCGGACACCGTCTCCGCAGTGAAGGGTTTCGGTCAGATGTGCGATGTCAACGCCGCGTTTCCGGGCGTAATCCATCTGGTTGCCAGATATGAGAACAATCTGCAGGATGCCCTCATCGAAAACGTGATGGCCGGTGGTGATTCGGCAGCCCGTGGCATGATTGCAGGCATGCTTCTCGGGGCGTTTCTAGGATATGCTGCCATCCCCGGATCCTGGTTGACGCAGCTGTCGGCCCGCGAGAAAATCATTTCCTTGTTGGCAGAGATCGACATATAGACGTCAGGAGCCGACACTCCGGAAGTCAGGGGTCGGCGAAAATCCTGCGCCGCAATTGAATTCCGGCATGCTGAAAAACAATAAAGCGTTTCAGCTTGATGATCCAGCCGACTTGACATATACTCCACAGCAAGCGGATTTCCGGCCTGGGATCTGTTTGATCACGGGCTCGGATTTTTCGAGAAATGGCTTAACGATTTATGACTCCCGGAAACGAACGTCTGTTGAGGTTTCAGTGCTCCGGCCCGTAAAAAAGGAGGCATGTGATGAAAAAAATGAATACACGGTCATGTATATGGTTGCTCGTTCTATCTCTCATGATTCCTGTCGGGGGGTTTGCCCAGGACGCCGGTTCGGCGCCGCCCGTGTTCCGACAGGAAGAGCTTGATCAAATGCTGGCGCCCATCGCATTATACCCGGACTCTTTATTAATCCAGGTGCTCATGGCTGCGACCTATCCCCTTGAAGTGGTGCAGGCTGCACGGTGGGTCAGCACCAACCCGAATCTCAAGGGCGAGAAACTGGCCAGTGCCCTGGAGCAAAAACCCTGGGACCCCAGTGTGAAATCCCTGGTGAATTTTCCCTCGGTTCTGGCCATGCTGAACGACAAACTGGAGTGGACCCAGAATCTGGGGGATGCCTTTCTCGGGCAGAAAGATCAGGTGATGGCCACGATACAGGAGCTTCGCCTCAGAGCCCAGGCAGCCGGAACGCTCAAGACAACCAGTGAGCAGGTGGTGGTGGTTCAGGAGAAGACGATCGTGATTGAACCCGCAAACCCCCAGGTCGTCTACGTTCCGGCTTACAACCCGACCGTGGTGTACGGTACCTGGTGGTACCCGGCATACCCCCCCTATTATTATTATCCGCCGGGTTACGCCGTTGCCAGT
>AMWB02092319.1_pt1 | contig 11016 bp, 11 predicted proteins | sample 200311 | NCBI WGS metagenome assembly AMWB02 (sample SAMN02737377, study PRJNA173069) | bioreactor metagenome | biome: anode biofilm in microbial fuel cells | place: USA: California | collected 2010-12-16 | reverse complement strand
CGCCTGCTTTGGGAGCAGGATGTCGGAGGTTCGAATCCTCTCGCCCCGACCATGTCTTCACGGCAGATCGTTCGTGACCTTGGTCGGACCCGTGGTTTTTCCGGCTCGAGTCCCACCGGCTCGTGTCCGAGATCGTGTCCTTGTGCGATTCCTGTCTAGCCGGGGCGGCCGTTTTGCCGGCTGAGCAGGCTGCTGGCGGCAGTAGCTCAGCTGGATAGAGCAACGGCCTTCTAAGCCGTAGGTCGGGGGTTCGAACCCCTCCTGCCGCGCCATTAACCTGTTGCATGCTCCTGTTTGACAGGTTCCTGCTTGCTGGCCATGAGTCTTGTGGCCTTGCCTGGGACAGAAGTCTGGATGTGGCATTGACTTGTTGGCTGGCAGGCAATAGAATGCCGCTCTTTGGTTGCTGGTGCGGGTGGTCGTGTTGCCCGTGGCTGGTGGCAGATGGTGGCCGTAGCTCAGTTGGTAGAGTCCCGGATTGTGATTCCGGTTGTCGTGGGTTCGAGTCCCATCAGCCACCCCAAATAACTCATAGGGTTGCGGATAGTTGCCCTTCTTCCGCGCCTTCCGTGTGCCGTAAATGTGCCAAGACGTTATCCAACACTTGCACATGCGGCACCAGATGCTGAGCAGCAATGTGCGCATACCGCCGCGCCATCTTGCCATCCCGCCATCCGCCGATAGCTTCGATCACATCGAGACTCACGCCCTTCTGGCGTAGCCAGGAGAACGAGGTGTGCCGCAGATCGTGCCACCGGAAATCATCAATTTCCGCTCTTGCCAAAGCCTTCTTCCAAGCTAATCCGGGCGCGGCCACCGGTTTCCCCTTGTAGGTGAAGACCCGAACATGGTGTTTGCCGATCTGTCGCCTGAGAACTTCAATGGCAGCATCGGAAAGCGCCACGCCGTGATCGTCGCCGTTCTTGAACTGCGCCCCAGGAATGCGGATGACGCGATGCTGCATGTCGATCCAACTCCATTCCAGGCGAAAGACGTTGGCTTGCCTTAACCCGGTTGCCAGAGAGAACAAGACCGCTTCCCTCAAGTGTTCCGGCAGCTCATCCAAAAGCCTCTGCGCCTGCTCGGGCGTAATCCAGCGAACCCTACCCGGCTTCTCCTTAAACCGCTTCAGGCACGGCACCGAATCGATCCACTCCCATTCTCTACGCGCCTTGTTCAGAATTGCCGAGACAAGAGCGGTGTAGCGATTGAGCGTGCCATTGATAGCGAGATGGTCAATCGGCTTTTCCGGCTTGCCTTTTTCCCGGAGAGCCTTGGTGCGATTCTCTCTATCCTTGACGATCTGCTCTCGCAGGAAATCCAGAACGCCGTTCCAGAAATCCCGCTTGATTTCAGTGAGCGCCTTTCCCTTCAATCTGGGCGTGAGCCGCTTGATCCTGAGTGCATCGTCATACGCCGTTCGCTTGGTTGTTTCATTCAGCCAACGTAATGCCGCTTCTTCCCAATACCTTGCAGGCTTTTCGCCCAGCTTTGCTTCCTTCCACAACTCGGCTTTCAGCCGGTCATGGACTTCTTGCGCGGCACGCTTATCAGACGTTCCAACAGATTGTCTAATTCGCCCGCCGCTTGGTTTGGCAAGGTCGATATACCAGACCTCACCACGCTTGCGGATTGACATATTTCCTCCTTCCGCAGCGCCAGCCGAGGTGCATTTTGCGGCCAGCGTGGAAGATTGACAAGATCATTGCGAAAAATCCGCCATGCTCGACCAATGCGCACCGCAGGAATTTCGCCTCGATGAACTGCAAGGAACAGGGTTCCATACGAGACATGGAGTAGGGTGGCAGCTTCACGAAGCGTTAAAGCGAGCGCCTGGCCGTCACCAGGGAGTGGGTCAGAAGCGCCCATTCTTCCCCCGCTCATAGCGATTCGCTGCCTCCTCGGCAATCTCCTCCTCGATCCGTTCCAGAATCGCCGGATCGTTCAGGATCGAATTGAACTGCCGCCCCTTCAACGCCACGCGCTCCCGCACGAAGTCCTCATACGGCAAGCCCATGTCCGCTGCCTTGCCGGCGTAATGCGTTTCCACCAGATCGAAGAGGGCGTTGATGCCATCGCGGAGGTTGTTGGCGATCCCCTGTTTCGCCATGACCGACGACAAGGCTCCCAAGGCCATGCGAGCGATGCGTTCGTCGCTCGGCATCCGGACGGGCCGAAATTCGCGCGATAACGGCCCGCCAGCCGTTTCCCAGTCGATGGACGAGAGATACCCCCAGAGCGGATGGATCGGCCAGCGTGAACGCGTCTGATCGCCTTCCTGGGGAATCGTCAGGCGTAGCCATTCCGTTGTCGCGTAACTCCACAGCCCATTGCGGTTCGCCAAGACCTCCCGGAGCGTTCGCAAACCGAACTGCCGCAATACTTCTCCGCGCAACTGGAACTCCAGACGCCAGACCGGGCTTTCCCCGTTCCAGCCCATCGCACGCCAGAGGGGGAACAGATATTTCAGCCCCATCTTTTGCGCCTGGCGGAGCTTGTCGTAGAGCCTGCCGACCATCGGACTGCCGGCCCCGATCATCCAGCCGGTGAAGGCGTCCTTCTCCACGAAGTTCCAGATCGCCTCGGCGCGGGTCACCCAAGCCCGCCGATCCCACTCCATATCCTCGGGACAGACGAAATCGATAAACAGGTCGATCCGGCTGACATTGGGCAGTTCCTCGGCCTCGATCAAGTTCGCCATGATCTGACTGGCCATCTCGCCGGCCTCATAGGGGGAGACATAGGCGAGATAGGTGGCGCTGACCTTGACGAGTTGGGGGCGCTGCTTGCCACGGGTCAGGGTGATGCGGAAGGCCCCATCTTCCAGGACGAAGGCGTAGCCCTTGACGGCGCGATCCTGCACCTCGAAGACATGGTCACCAATTGGGTATTGCGCCAACGCCTGCTCATTGGCCTCTTCGGATTGGGCCAGTTTCTTGAGCCGGCTTAATGGCTCGATCTGGTCAGGACGGATACGTCCGGGAAAGGAGAGATACAGGCTATCGACACCCCACCGCAGGGGCTGGAAGTAATCGATGCTGTTATTAGGCACTCTGTTAGTAGGCGGCGTGCCTTCCGTCGCCGCTTCGCGGCGTCCGTCCTCGCTGCCGCTGCGGGCGGGCGCCGCGAGCGCGTCGGCGTCATTGCTGCTGTCTTGCTGCTGGTTGCACATGGCATCCTCCGATGATGTTGGAGGACGACTGGCCTAAGGTCGTCCAAAAAAAATGGCCGACCTGGATATTCCACTCTATCGAAGGACGCTTACTAGGACGCGAATTTAAGATTTATGTCGGCAACCGACTTCTTCCACCGATCAATGAATCCGTCCAACGCATCCGCCGGGTCAGCTCCATCGCCTGGATAGACCTCGAGCTGGTTGATGAACAATTCATGCCGATCCTGATAGCCCAACTGATCGAGCAGGCCAGAGGTGCTAGTAATCCATAGCATTGGCCTGAGCAAGGGATGATCAAGTCCGATATAACCGGATGGGCCCTTCATCACCTTCCTTAAATTCGCAAGAAAACTCTCATCCTCGGGAGCGCGCCGAGTTTCAGCGCGACGTATGCGAGCTGCTATTTCCGGAATTTCAAGCGCGGCTCTATCGATGCTGACGGCTTTACATAACCACCCATCATTACCATGATGGGCGGCGAGCAACATGGCGTGAATTGGAACCCCGTAGATGAGCAAGGAATCGAGCATTTTGATCCCCGCCTGCCCCCAGCCAAGCATTTCTGGTCTTCTTGAGGCCATCTGAGGCGTCTCAATCGGGGGCTGACGCATCATCGACTCCATCATCGATAGCATCACACCGAATTGCTGGTCGGCGGGATGGTCGTTTATTGCGTGAAACTTGCCTTCCTCGCCAATCGAAGCCAGGCGAAGGCGGGCGCGTTCCTTAATGTCCGTGTTGTAGTCTTGCGACCAAGTAAAGTCAGGCGATGCAATGACATCGGGAATACGAGGATTACTGCACATTTCCTGCGTCAGGTTATTGCGCAGGTTATAGAGAAACTCAAAGAAAACCTTCAGGCGCTGCAGTTGGTCGATCTGGACTGCTGAAATCTTTTCAAGAAGCTGCTCGGGTAAATAGGCTTTCGGCATACGGCAGTAAATCAGGTTGATTAAGGTGGCTCACAATCCTGGAGGTCATCTAACGACCCTAAGCGGCCCTCCGCAGAACGGATAGCGGACCTTCAACGTTTGAAATCACCGACCTGCGCGGCTTTTCGCAGGTCTGGTGGATTGAGAGGTTAGCCGTCAGAATGGGAGGTCGTCGTCGAGGGGGAATTCATCAGGGGCACCATCGAGAACCCATTTCGCCATCCACTTGTCCATTCGGTCGAGACTTTCTCCTTTGATGATTGGGCCTAGCCACTTCTCTCGCTCGTCTTTGGAAAGAATTTGGGCCGCAAGCAAGATTGAGCGACGATCCCAATAGGCGTAGTGCAGGAGTTGATTCTTTCTGTCCTTTATCCACGCTTGGTTATTCATAGTGATGGCCGCGCGGGCTTGTGGGCGAAGCCGCTTGCTTGAGAAGACAAATGCGCGAATTCTCGCGAAGCCCAAGAGATCTACGTGGCGAGAGAAATACCATTCCAGCCATAGCCGTACGGCACGAATATTTGAGGCCGGATGATCGCAGAGGCCCTGTAGCTGCGCCGCGAATGAGGCGACGAAGTCGGCGTCGGTTATTGAGTCGAGGTAGAGCGCAATGTCGTTTACTGCCGGCGCAAAGAAGGCAATATGCTCCATGAGGCATCCGGCAATGTCTCGGATACCGTGTGCCCGCGCCCGCCGGACGATTGCGCGGATCACGCCGAGATCAAGAGTTTCAAACTTTGTGATGCGTGTTAGCGCGTCGAGAAGAATGGCGCCAGCATCCTCAATTACGACAAAATCTACGTCCTCAATCTCCATCGTGTAGGGATTTACGACTTCAATTTCCCCGAGAATTTCAAGCTTCTCCAGTTGATATTGGTTGTTCAACTCTTGGTTTATGAAATCTTCGGACTTACTAATCCGGGTCTTCTCGGGCGAAAGAGATAACCGCTGATTCTCATGAAGATAGACGCAGAAGTCTTGTAGAAGCGATTCCAGCTCTTGAAGCGAGTTTCCAAAAATACGGAAGTCATCCACATATCGAACATGTTCAAATCCACGGCCATAGATGAACTGATCAGCGTCGATCAGCGTCGCCTCGGCCATGATAATGCTCGCGGCCGGACCAACTGGTATCCCCTGTGACGCTCTCGTATTGAGAACTGTCAGGAAATACTCAATTCGCTTCGATATCCCAGGAGGATCGTCGGTCGCGGTCTGAATTGCGTTCTGGAGGCGGTGTAGATATATCTTGTTATAGAAATCTGAGATGTCCGCCGAAAGAACAAATGGAAAGTCGGTAGATAGGTTTTCGCATCGTTCGCGATAAACGTTGAACCCAGAGCCATCGGCGAAGAAGCTTCGATCGCTTTCCGAGATTCTGTAAGAGCATGCGACTTCGGGGCTTGCCCGGGCAGCCTCTACGTCCGCGGCGACAGTTTTGGCAAGGGCTGCGTAGACAATTGAGTCGAGCGGTTCAGGACGATGAACGATCCGAAACCCGCTTCGAGTTTTTGGCCAAGGTTCCACCAGTGGAGGGGCCGAGAGAATATGGTCGAGATCAGATTCCAGTACATAGTTCTTTACGTCGTCCCATGCGTGCCCTATGGCAAGAAATTCCTCCGTTCTCGGGAAGAAGTCCGTGTCGTAATATGTGGTGATGTGCCGCAACGCGAAGTCAAGGCTATCTGCATTGATAAGTGTCTTCAGTGGCTGGGTCATATCGGCGGGACCAGTGGGATCTGATGGCTAACGTGCTATCTATGGACTCCCCCTGTTTTGCAAGATGAATGTGTTGAGGGTTTGTTGGACAAGCCTGCAGGAATCTATCCGGCCTACTGTGGTGCCCGTCGGCACCGGCCCTGATGACATATGCACCGCGGAAACCTCATTAGTAGAGCGGCCTGGCATCGGCCAAACACGTTATCAGGCTCTTTCCGCGTCGGTTTGATCCGTTATCCCATCAACACGCTCCGCTCGCAAACTCCAGGTGGGGCACCTCAGATACTGCTGTTGAACACGACCGCCGTTAGGCGGCCACTCGATATTCCGTACCTCGGGCCAGCATCGCCCAAATGATACGAGCATTCTTGGCCGCCAGCGCCACGGCGGCGACATTGCCGCACGTGCGCTCCTTGAGCGCTTGCGCCCAGCGACTCTTGCGGTCCGTCTTATCGGTCATCCGCTGCAAGGCGGATCGGGTGCCATGAATCAGCAGCGTGCGCAGCACGACGTCGCCACGCTTGCTGATGGACCCCAGCTTGGTTTTTCCGCCACTTGAGTTCTGCCGCGGCGTCAGGCCCAGCCAGGCGGCAAATTGCCGCCCGCTCTTGAATGCCTGGGCATTCCCGACGCTGGCAACCAGCGCCGTGGCGGTAATGGGGCCGATACCTTCCAGCGCCATCAGTCGGCTGGCTGGCTCGCTTTGACTGGCGAGGGCGGCAATTTTTCGGTCGTAGGCCAGAATGCGCTCATCCAGGGCGTGTAAGCGATCATGTAGTTCGCCGATGGTTTCGCGGGCCAGGATCGGCAGTTGCCGGCCTCCGGCGCCGATTTCGGCGAGCAGCCTGCGCGCTTGCGCCGCACCCGCTCCGGCAATGATGCCAAACTCGCCCAGCAGGCCGCGCACCTGGTTGATCAGCGCGGTGCGCTCCGAGACAGTTAGCGCTCGTGCCCGATGCACGGCCAGCACGGCTTGGGCTTCTTCGCTCTTGACCGGCACGAAGCGCATGTTCGGTCTGCCCACGGCTTCGCAGATGGCCTCCGCATCGTTGGCGTCGTTCTTGCCGCTCTTCCGATAGGGGCTGACGAACTGGGCGGCCATCAGACGTGCGTCGTGGCCAAGCTTGATGAGTTCCCGTGCCCAGTAGTGCGAGCCGGCGCAGGCTTCGATGCCGATCAGGCAGGGTTCCAGGTTGGCGAAGAAGGTCAGCATCTCGCTACGCGGCAAGGTCTTCCTGAAGACGGTTTTTCCATGGCTATCGACGGCATGAAGCTGGAACACCGTCTTGGCGATATCAATTCCAATGCGCGCTGCTTTCTTCATGACATTTCCTCTCCTGATCGATCGGCAGCTCCAACGGCTGCCACTCCTCAGTGTCACCCGGCTCGGGCGGGGGAGTCCATGTCATTAGCCCAGGGGCGCGAGCCTATGTAGCAGGCGAAGCGTCCCACTGGAGCGGAATGTTAGAACGCACCTGCATTTGAGTACCGACAAAGAAATGAGGCGATTAGAAATAGCATTCCCAGGGCTGCAATCGCACCCTTGGAGCTATATAGGAGGAATGTTGTTATGACTCTAAAAATTGTCGGAAATGTGAACGGTAGGACGCCATTAGTGAAAGCATCGATTAGATGTTTGGCAGCCCGCCACGCGAAATAGAGAAAAAACAGAGACAGAACGGCACCAAGTAACTGAATCTCAGGGGGTGATCCTTTACCTGTAATGGCATTGGCGAACGCATAGATGGCGACACCAATTACCGCGTAAATAACTCCTGACATGATTCGAGGAACCCATGTCAAAAACACCCCAAATTGTTTTTTCAACGCCTCATCAAGTTGCGATTGATATGTACACACAACATCAGCGGCATATGCGTTAGCCTTTTCTTTGAGGGGTTCAGATACAAAATAGTCGTACCCCATCAGCACTGCCGCTGCTACTTGCAAATTAAGAATGGTGATTTCGGCAATCATGCGTTCTTACGTAGAAGTGAGCGGCCTGCGCGGCTTTTCGCGCAGGTCCGCTCGGCTGCCGGGTTGGGCGAATACTCTTTCATTCTGGCTGGGTAATGTAGCCAATGAGGGTGGCCAGTGCTAAGCATGTGATGTTTGTCCAGATTGTCGCTCTGTCATCAACTTGCTCATCTGAGCGCGATGGTGCATCGTAGCCACTACGATCAAAGTCGGTGGTTTGGCTCTTCAAAGTTGATCTAAGCAAGACGACGTAGACAACACCAACGGCCAACGAGTAAAACAAAAAACGACCAACTGGCTCCCGTAGAAAAATCGCCAAACTGGGAAGCAGAAACATAACACTCGTGAACGGACTGAGTTTTGTTCCTCCAGTCCTCAAGATCAGAACTGTTACGAAGATAATGTCGAGAATAAAGACTGCCATGAACGCAAAGTCTCTTGGAATCGGCGGCGGCGACAATTTCCCGAGCAAAGGCCCCCACTGAGACAACAAATCTTCGCCCATGAGGATAACTACCAGCGCTAGCAATAGCCAGACAACAAGTGAGCTGTAGGATGCAATTGCCGCAGCTCTTGCTTTGTAGCTCTTCGATAGAAGTTTTAACGTTACAAAAGATATGGATAGTAGGAAGACCTGAATAACAATGGACGCTCCTGCAAGGGTCGTGGGCTGGACTTGTGGGGCTACCATGAATTTCCTCAGTGCGATAGGGGGGCCGAAGTAGTCGCCCAACAGTTATTAGTCGGATACACTGTGTCCGGATATGAATTATTATTTATATACACAGTATGCACACGCAATGCCTTGATGCGCAAGGCATGTGTTGGGCGTGCCGTATAACAACTCCAATTTCCCGGACGCTTGTGCCGTCGAGAGGGAAGCTTTGTGGCCCTGCCCCTGTATGACAGTTTCTGGCCGACAGGTATCTTTGCTTTGAGACTTAGGTGTGCCGTAATGCGGTACATTGCAAAAATATATTTCGCAAAGTGGCGTAAGAGCAGAATTGGCTGACGCTGCAAACGCTAGAAAAAACAACTAACTACACTTTCAAAGTGAAATTGTGATTCCGGTTGTCGTGGGTTCGAGTCCCATCAGCCACCCCAAAATAATACTTGTAGAAAGTTGTAAATCACCTCAAAGCCCGCTCCCAGCGGGCTTTTTCTTTTCTGCTGCCTCCGTAGAGCTTCGCATGTCCGCGCTTGAAACCGGGGGTATTTGGGGGTATAAGTCGGGGTATCTCAAGCGGGGGTGTTTTAAATACCCCCACAAAGTACTTCAATGCCGCTGACCGACCAAGAAATCAAGAAGATCAAGCCTGAAGCCAAGCCGCAGAAGCTTTTCGACGGCGGCGGCTTGTTCTTGCTGGTTACTCCCCAAGGCGGGAAGTGCTGGCGGATGAAATACCGCTTCACCGGCAAGGAAAAATTACTATCCCTCGGCACCTATCCCGAAGTCACTCTGAAGGATGCCCGCAGTCGGCGCGAGGAAGCGCGGAAACAACTTGCGCAGGGGGTTGACCCGTCGGCGACGAAACGTATCGAAAAGATCAAAGCAAAAGTCCAAGCGGGCGACACATTCGATGCATTGGCCGACGAGTTTCTGGCGGTCAAAGGGCCGGCCCTTGCTGTCACCACCATTGCCAAAAAGAAGGAAATTTTCAAGAACAACCTGCGGCCATGGCTTGGCACGCGCCCAGTTAAAGAAATCACGGCTCCTGAACTGCTCCCTCCGGTCCTCAAGCTCGGACAAAGATGCGCACGACGTCGCATGGGCGAACTTCGACGTTGGCTGGCCGATCCAGTGAACTACCGGGCGTTGGACAAGGCAGAATTTGATGCCAATGGCGAACAACAAAAAGCCAAGGCACAGGCCTCGAACGAAGCGAGGTAGGTGTTTGTTTGCCAGCGAGATCAGCTCTCGCTCAGAAGCTGACACGAGCGCGCGGCGCGGCAGCGAGGTCAGCATGAGACCCTGCCCGTGCGGCGGCGCGCTGCGCCGCCATCGCACAAAGCATTGATCAAAACCACCGGCGAGCAGCTTGTAACGCTGCTTTGCCGTTCCTGCGGCGAGCGCGTCTCGATCTACACCAACTCAAGCGGCCGGCGTTTTGAAGAAAAGCGTTGCGGAAGGCCTAGGCTCGTTGATTAAGCCGCAGCAAGTTCAGGCTCTTTGTGTCTCTTCGGAGATTTTCTGATAACAATATGAGGATCGAGGCCGGCGGCAGTAGCCATGTCCATCATTGCGTCGAGCGAGAATAGGCCGATCTTGCCGCGCATCAGGTCGGACATGCGGGGCTGCGTGATGCCGAAAAGCCGCGCGGCTTCGGCCTGCGTCTTGCCGCCGTCCTTCACCCATCGCTGTAGCGCCATCATCAGTTCCGAGCGTGCACGCATGCTGGCGGCCTGCTGCGGGGTGTCCTCGATGGCATCCCATACGCTGGCGAATCGCTGTTCCTTGCTCATGATCCGTGCTCCTTCATCAAGTCCTTGAAGCGCTTCCGGGCGAGCACGATGTCCTGCTGGCTGGTCGTCTGCGTCTTCTTCTGGAAGGCATGCAGCACATAGACGGCATCGGCCAGCTTCGCTAGATAGACGACGCGGAAAGCACCGGCCGCATCCCTGATCCGGATTTCCCTGACGCCCGCGCCGATGGTTGTCATGGGCTTCCAGTCGTCCGGTTCCTCGCCGTGCTGCACCTTGTCGATCTGAAAGCCGGCTTCGTACCGGGCAGATTCCGGGAAGGCGCGCAGGGCTTCGAGAGAGTCGCCGAGGAATTCGGCCGGCTTGATCGTCATGCGTGGAATATACAAGAACTTGTAACTTCGTTGCAAGGCTGCTTAAACCGCCTTCGGCTTCTACCACAGCCGACCCTGGATTCAAGCCCCTCCCTAGGAGGTAACACATTCGGAGCATGCGTTCCACACCCACCGGCGGGCGCCCCGGCCTTTGCCCTTCGGGTAGAACGGCTCAATTTCCGCCATCAACGCCGACCAGGGTGTCACCGCATCGATCTCGCCAAGAAACCGGTCGCGCCGCGCCATCTTCTTCTTGGCCGCATACTCCAGTTCAGAAAAGCTCGCTTGCATCGTCAAGTATCCATCAACTTTCAATGCGCCGATTTTCGCAGACTACAGATCACTTCGATCCACCAGTCTGCGAATAAATCAGCGTGTCCCTAGGTTTTTCGCAGCATTGCCGCGCCGCTGGCTCGTC
>AMWB02003389.1_pt1 | contig 11042 bp, 5 predicted proteins | sample 200311 | NCBI WGS metagenome assembly AMWB02 (sample SAMN02737377, study PRJNA173069) | bioreactor metagenome | biome: anode biofilm in microbial fuel cells | place: USA: California | collected 2010-12-16 | reverse complement strand
ATAATCGTTACACTTCACCCATTGGACAAGCAGAAGACCCAGCTTTTTAACGAAAACCGTCTAAAATTCGGCGGTGCTCCTCCGTGTCTTTTTACCTTCACGTATTTCATGCAGTTAAAGGTAATTTGGTGAGAAAGATAAAGCGATATATACTAATGCTATAGAAGCACTTGAGAGTCAATTTCCGTCGATTTAAAGGCTCTGCTGATACACTACACGGCTACCTGTTTATTGGGTAGTTTGTTTGGGATTGTCACACCCAAGATGAAAGTGGAGTCTGGCACGCAAATCTTCTTTGTAATTTTGGAAGAAAAGAATGCGGATTTGTTTTCCAACCGAAAAGAAGCTGTGGAATTATCTCTTACGCCAGGGCATTCATTTGCAGTATTTTTCATCTGAAAGAGAGGAAAGTAGTATCAACGCCGACGATGGTCGGAAATGGAGCAATTGTCTTGGTTGATTCTCTGGAATTATCTTCTTGAATTATTTCTAAAAAATGCCACGTTGTTCCATTGACTTTCCTTTTAATGTCATCATATAATATGTGTATATAGATCAATTTAACTTATACATGAAAAAGCCAAACCTGCCGCAAGACAGGGACGGAAAGCAACGGATCTTAAAAGATAGCCGAGCTGCCTTGGAAGAAGGTGGTTCGGCTTTTTATTTTTCAGACAGGGCTGTTCTCTTGCCAACAAAAAAATTCATCGAATAAACAGGTCATTTTAATAGTTAGGTAATGACGCCCGACAATTGAGCGTGACGGCATCCGAAGCGAACTAATAGCATGTCCAAGACAAAAGGAGGGTCATCATGAAAGAGAGTTATCGCCCAGATCTGAAAGCGTATGTGCTGACCGATGAGGCCAACCACGCACGCGCGATTCGACACACCCAAGAGTACTGGGAAAGCCCCACGGGCGGCGGACTCATGACCGCCGTTGCATACCTGCGCGAGTTCTCCAGCGTTTACGAGATTCCTACAAAGAAGCTCGACCACCTCGAGACCAAGGTGAACTACCTAGATCCGCGCGAGCAGGACGAGGAATACCGGCTGTCGGAGGAGCGACGCCAATTCGATTCGGAGACCTTCGGCTTCTACCAGACCTATCTGAACGTGCCGGTCTGGCGCGCCGGTGTGAAGGTGACGGTTAAACAGGGTCCGAATCGAGTCGTTGCGTCCGAGGACACGACCCAGCTTGGCGTCGACGTTAAGATGCCCGCGGCGGAGATCATTACGCGGTACCGGGATCTTTTCACTGGCGCCAACACTGCGACGATCCAGCGCCGCGCGGCGCTCGCCCACACCGGCCTCAGGGCGGCCGAACACGCGAAAGCGGCCGAAAGCGCGACCGAGCTCGAAGGCGAAGCCTTCGTACGCGGGCTGCTCTCCTTCAAGAAAGAGTCCGAGGAGAAGCGTGCGAGCGTGCGGTTCATCCGCGGGCGCTTCTGGATCTACCGCTACGACGCCGCGGCGCGCTTGCCGAAAGACGATCCGCCGGCAGGTCCGGTCATCAAGGAGCAAGCGGAGGCCGAAACCGCCCCCCGCGGCAAGAAAGGAGGGCGGGAGGTGCCCGGCGCCTCCGTCCCGAGACCCTTTGACCTCCCCGAGGTCGACCGCAAGATCAAGGACGGAACCTATTCCATGGTCGCAGAGATCACCTTCGAAGTCGACATGGGCCGAGACCGCCATGTATGGCGGATCCTCGTCGACCTCGCTACCAACTCGATCCTCTACCTGCGGCCGCTTTCGGCGTTCGTGAACGGGTACGTTTTCGAGAACGATCCGATCTCCAAATCCGGCACCACGACGCCGGTCGCCTCCTCGAACAATGCGATCCTGAATCCGTTCCGCGACGACGTGGTCCTCAAGAATCTTGGGCCACCGGTTGGCGGCACTCAACACTTGTCGGGTTCATTCGCCAAGGTGACGCAAATCGAGGGTCCGGATATCCCGCCGCCGTCCGAACCGGCAGGGACCGATTTCCACTTCAACCTGCGCACGAACGACTTCGCCTCGGTCAGCGGCTACTTCCATGTCGACCGGATCTTCCGAACCATGGAGGACCTGGGCTTCAACGTGGCGACGTACATGGCGAATACTGTGTTCCCTGTCCCAGTGGACATCCGCTGCTTCGACATCGTCAACGCACACTGCGTCGGCGACGGGATGGGCGGAATCGGCCACGCGGGATATGGCATCATGGACACCAGCATCGCTGGTGACCCCCTCGGTCGGGCCTGCGACCCGCGCGTGCACCTACACGAGGTCCTTGGCCACGGAATATTGTACGAAGCGGTGGACGGCCCAAACATGGGCTTCACCCACAGCGCGGGCGATTCGCTATCCCTGATCTACTTCGATCCGGACTCGCATTGCAAGGGCGTCGACGGCACGCCCGTCGGCAAGCCCGGCGACCTGCGCTTCACCTACGTCCCCTGGCACCCGACTCTCAACCGCCGGTGCGACCGAAGCGTTGCCTCCGGCTGGGCATGGAACGGTGCGCATGATGACAGGGGCTACGGCTCGGAGGAGATCCTTGCGACCACACTCTTCAATTTCTACCGCTCCATCGGCGGCGACCACCCGGATCTCGGACGTCGGCAGTTCGCCTCGCGCATGGCGATGTACCTGGTCTTGCGGGCCATCGGGGATCTGACCCCGGCGACCAATCCTCAGTACGCGCGGGATTTCGCATCGGCTCTCATGGCGACGGACGCCCTCAACTGGACGAGTGAGGGCGTGTTCGGCGGCGCCTACCACAAGGTGATCCGGTGGGCGTTCGAGAAGCAGGGCGAGTACCAGACGCCGCTCGTGACCCACGGCAGCGCTACGGACGGGACGATCGTCGCTCCAGGAAACCCGCCGGACGTTGACGTCTACATCAACGACGGACGCGACGGCGAGTATCCCTTTCAGTACGTGCACTGGCACACGACGACCATCTGGAACCGCCGCAATGCCGATGGTATCGACGCGCACCAGGAGCCGGAGCTGGGGTCGACCAACTACGCCTACGTTAAGATCAAGAACCGTGGCACGCAGCAGGCGCAGAATGTGATCGTTTACGGCTACCACACCAAACCCGGTGCAGGGCTGAACTGGCCGGCTGACTTTGAAGCGTTTGCCACGGCTTCGATCAATGTCAGCACCGTGAATGCCAACAACACCGAGGAGAAGATTGTGGGACCGTTCGAATGGACACCCAACATCAACACCTACGGTCACGACTGCATGCTGATGGTCGTGAAGGCCGATGGGGATGCCTCGAACGTCGACAACTTCACTGCCGGTGAGACAATTCCCGAATGGCGGCTAGTGCCGAACGACAACAACGTCGGGCAGCGCAACGTGAACCCGGTGCCCGGAGGCGGAGGCGAGCAGGGTCTCATGGCTGGACTCAACGGAGTGAGCTTCTTCGCGGGCAACCCGAACCCGCGGCGGGGCAAGATGACCTTCAATATCACCTTGCCTTCGCTGCTGTCCAGGCTCGGCTGGCGCCTGGAGCTCGTCGGTGTAGGAGACGGCTTCACGCTCGCCTCGGGCACCAAACGCAACGTGTTCATCAAGCTGCATCCGGGCAAGTCCTTCACGCGCGATGCCGTCGAAGCCTCCAAGGACCGGGATATCCGGATCGACGTTCTGGCCAACGACAACTTGGTCGGCGGAATGACCTATCGGCTCGACCCCGACCTCTCAAGGCCATGGAACGCCGATAGGCCGAAGCAGAAGGGCTGCCTGGACGAGGCCCAACGCTTAGCGGATTGTCTGGGAATCAAGCAAGAGATCGGAACGGTCTGCGTAAAGGAGATAGTAGTGAGCATGAAGGTCAAAAAGGACGACTGCTGCTGATGGCTTGAGCAGTGGCCTCGATATGAGGGCTTGATATGGCAACGAACTTCGATTTGGCGCCGCCACCGAAGACTGTCGATGGGCTGGCGGCCGTCCCCATCGACATCCAAACCATCGACGCGTCGCTGGTCTTCGATGGCGCCGCGTTGGCGGCGACCGGGGATGCGACCATCACTTATACGGTCGGGTCCACGACGGGAAACCCCATCTTCGACCTGCGCCAGGACATCACCAGCGCCTGGCTCGACGGAGTTCCATTTTCGCCGGCGCAGCTGGCCCACCACCCCTTTGGCAGCGGCAGCTTCACCGACTTGCGCGTGATCGAGTCGGTGCAGAGCGCCGGTTCAGTGCACACCCTGCGCGTCCAGTATCCGCTCGGCATGCCGGATGCACAGCTGGGCGGCAGTTACCTGCCCGCGCTCGAATGGTCGACGGGGCCGGGCTTGCGCTTCGTCTTCGGGCTTTCGGATCTGAACAGGGCGCGTTACGCAGAGGCCTGGCTTCCCAGCAACCTGATTTTCGATCAGTTCGCGGTCACGCTGGAGATCCAGATCGTCAACACACTTGTGGCGCACTCGGTCATCACCAACGGCATCGTCACCTCGTTGGGCGCCAACCACTGGCGCATCGATTTTCCGTCGCACTTCACGGCGCTGTCGCCTTTGCTCGAGATCCGCGCGAGCGACACTCTGCAGCTGCAGACCGACAGCACCGTCCTGCCGGTCTCCGGCAAGATGGTCAGTCTCGAAGCGTGGAAGCCGGCCGGAAGTTCCGTGGGCCTCGCCACGCAGTTAAACACCCTCAAGACCCTGCTTGCCGACAACGAAAACGACTACGGGCCCTACCTTCACGGCAATCGTTTCACCGCCTTTTTCAACGGCGGCGGCATGGAGTACGAGGGCGGCACTACCACCTCCACCGTCGCGCTGCTGCACGAAACCTTCCATAGCTGGTTCGCGCGGGGCATCAAGCCCGCCTCCCAAGCAGATGGCTGGTGGGACGAGGGTTTCACCGTGTTCCATGATGACGGCGCCGACGATGCGCAGCCGTTCGACTTCGTCGCCGCACCGGTGCTGCTGTGCTCGCGCGATCCATGGCAGCGCCACACTCCCGGGAACTCTTATTCCGATGGTTCCCGCTTCTGGCGGGGCATGGCCGCATTGCTGGGCGTTGCACAGCTCAACACCCTGATGAAGGACCTCTACGGCGCCCACAAGGGCAACCCTGTCTCCACCGCTATGATCGAGGAATTTCTGCTCTGCAAGTCCGGAAACGCGCAGGTCGTGGATGCCTTCCACCGCTTCGTGTATGGCCTGGCCAACCCGTCGCCCACGCCCGACCTGTGGTTGCGTGACGCCCCGGTCGACTCCGGGGCCGACTCGTGGGGCGGAACCTTCTGGAACTCGCCCGACCTCTGGATCCGCAACGCCGACGACGGCGGTACGATGCATCAGTCTCCGGAGTACGGTCAGGACAACTGGTTCCACGCCCGCGTCCGGAACAAGGCCGGCTCCGGCGTCGCGCAGCACTTCGTCGTCACCTTTCACTCCAAAGGCTTCGCCGGCACACAATTTCAATATCCCGGCGATTTTTTGCCTTGTATAGCTGCGCGGGCAGACTTCAATCTGGCGCCCGGCGCCACGCGCATCGTCAAGGCGCGCTGGCCGCGCTCGCTGGTGCCACCCGAGGGCTCCCACACCTGCCTGTTGGCATCGGTAATCACTCGGGCCGATCATCCCGTTGCCAGGCGCCATGTGTGGGAACACAACAACTTGGCGCAGAAGAACCTCACCGTGGTGGATCTTCTGCCCAACACCTTCCTGATCTTGCCGGTGACAGTGGCTAACTGGCTACACCAGTTCGACCATGAATTCGCATTGGAGGTGATCCGTTCACGCGCATCCGCAGCGTTCGAAGCCAGCCTGATACACCCGTCGCCGGAGAAATTCGACACTGGAGTGAAGCCCAAGCCGTTCCTCCCTTTCGACGACCGGCCTGTATTCACGACCGAACCGGCCGTGCTTGAGTGCGGCGCACACCTCCCTGGTTCCCGACAAGTACAGTGCGGCCGCATTATTACTTCCGCGACACCGTACCTGATCCAAGAGCGTTATTCGCAGAACTGGGAAGTAGCGTTTCCTACGAAAGAAGCAGCACGGTTACCGTTCGTCCTGCCGCCTTTCAACCAGACTGTCATTGGGCTAAAGATCGCGGTGCCGTACGACGCCAAACCGGGCCAAGTCATCCAGCTTGACTTCGTCCAGCGCAGTCTCAAGCTTGATCGTATTGTTGGCGGCGTTGCCCTACAAATCAATGTAGCCCCTTCAGGCAACCTGTGGCCGAGCCCGCGGGAGAAAACTTTGTGAGCTATCCGGAATGAACAAAAATCAATTGCGTAACCTTCGCTGGCGCTACGCCGGCATATTCGCGACAGTACTAGTCGTTGTCGTGGTGGTCTTTCTCCATTTATGCTGGGGAACGCAGAGGACAGTGCTGCTTGTGCGCCACGCCGATCGACAGGGAAACGTGGACGCTCTGAACGCTGTTGGAACGGCGCGGGCCGAGGAGTTAGCCCACGTGCTTGAAAAGTCGGGCGTTAACGCAATCTATACCAGCGAAGCAAACCGTACCCAGCAGACTGCGGCGCCCACCGCCAGCCTGCTCGGTATCACACCTGTGGCCGTAGCGGCATCAGACGTGGTCGGTCTCGTGAGCACGATTCGCAGTAACAGCTCCGGACAGACGGTGCTGGTCGTGGGACACAGCAACACTGTGCCGCAGATTATAGCCGAGTTAGGTGGCCCTGTCGTCACCATCGGAGAGATCGAGTTCGACAACCTGTATGTGCTAACCCAGTGCTGCTGCCGCTGGCAGACTGCCAAGCTTACCAACTTGCAGTATGGCGTGGCGTCGCCTTAAGGGCTATTAAACCTTGAGAACCAGAGGCACTAGACGCAGAGTCAGATCCAGATATCAAAAGATTTGTAAGTCAATTAGTTTTCTCTGCTAGGTCCACAATGCGGCGGGTACGAATATGTTCGGCGACTATTTTTTCATTTCAATGCGAGTAACAAAAGTTATACTAAAAATTAGGGCTACATGTGATATACAATCACGAGCGAGAATTTGATACCGCTGAAGAGATAGTTGATTTCTTCCAAAAGTACACGTTCTTCAAAACCAGAAGAATTTGGGAAGCAAATTCTGTTGGGCGAGGTGGTCATATATATAGAGGCCAGGCCGATGCTGATTGGGAATTAAAGCCTACTGTCTTTCGCTCATGTGAAGCCCTTGCCAATTTTACACCCCAAGCTCCTTCCGAGAATTATAGATCAGGACATCAAGACAAGATGCAGTGGCTCGGTCTTCATCTACATGCAGAACTTCGATCTGTCTTAATTTTTTTGGAAGCAGCAGATAAATTAGGAATAGAAACCCCAATTGATTATTCTAGGGCTAAAGACCATCAAGAACTAATTTCCAGTGCTTTGAATGGAGGTGATTATGATTACACGGTATCATTCCCAAACGCAAAAGCTCTTGAAGAGATGGCCTTAGCCCAACACCATGGAGTACCAACAAGAATTCTTGATTGGACAGAATCCCCTCTAATAGCATGTTATTTTGCAGCGTTCAAAGTTTCAATTCTAGCTACAGAAAAAGAACGTATTCAGTCTGAAAAAGTTTCTGTTATCTGCTTTAATACAGATTATCTGTCTAAATCTGACGAAATCATAAAAGTAAGTGCCCCTCGGCATAGAAATAATTTTTTGCGGCTTCAACAAGGAGTATTTACTCATACTCCGAAAGCCAATACGTATTTCCTAGAAAACGAGCAATGGCCATCGCTCGAAGTCATTGTCGAAAATAACAAAAAACTACATGGAGCCCTGAAGAAATACACATTTCCATCTAAAGAGGCTGACAACATGATGCGTATTCTTTTTGACTACGGAATTACAACTCATCAACTAATGCCAAGCCTGAATAATATCGCCAAAACATATGCTTATACGGCAAAATTATTCAAAAAAGCATAACAAGTCAATTCACTGGATGCCGAGAACGTCTGCAGCCCTACGGGTGCAAATTCATAGGCGGCACCAGTGATTTCAAGCGTTCTCGGCGGCTACGTCGCCGAGAATCGCGGAGCTTGTTTTGGTGCGTAGATGACCAGTACAATGAATAGAATGATCCAGGGGTTTGTAGGCAATTTCATAGTTTGCTTCTTTTTATGACTAAGTGGTTTGTGAGGTGGTGGTGTCGGTGTTGATAGTTGGAAATTCTGTAGGAGGCGTAGTGGTGAAGTGGAACTGGAAGCTGTTTTGACGATTGGTCTGGTGAGACGTGGACAGTGGATTTTAGGTGTACACACTGCGGGATGATTTGTTAACTCTTCATATATTTACATATACATAGATCAACGTTATACATTTGATTTTATTTAGATTTTTTATTATTTTTGGAAGACAGAAGGGGAAGTTTAGTCCTTGGGATCTATCGGTAAGAGAGCACTAGCAATACCTTGAGATCAAATTCTAATCATCTTTTGACTTAAATTGAATGATTGAGATGTAATCAACTCCGTATCAGGGTGGGGACACTCTAAGTGCTGAATATCAGTTATCAGCAATAGGTGTTTATTAATCAAACGGAGGAGAAAAATGATGAAAAGTACAAAGATGTTGAAGTTTACCGCGTTTACGCTCGGAACTTTGCTGTGTGCTTCTGTTGTCCATGCAGAAGACTGGAAGTTCGGAATAATGAGCGATACTCAATGGAAAGCAAATCTTGATGGAGAAAATCCTGAAACCGTAGCAGTAGGTATTATCAACCAACTAAATCAACAGTTCATTGCCCATCAAGTCAAGTTCGTCATCCAGGTTGGTGACTTGGCGGATAAAGAAACTGATTCCCCGAATGGTAACCCGGGAAATCGAACCATGGACACTCGTGCGGCAGCGGCCCAGCCGTTATATAATGCCGGCATTTGCTTCTTCCCCCTGCGTGGCAATCATGAAGCATCAGCAACAGCAGCACAAGAATTCGTAAATCTTTTCCCGCAGACCATAGGCAATGGCAATACTTGTGGTGCCACAAACTTCAGCAGCCCTTTTGACACATTGAAAGGGTTGAGCTACACCTTTGACTACAACAATGCACGATTCATGCTTTTGGATCAGTTTACCCGTCCTGATGGCACAAATTATAATGGTACTTCTAATGATAACGTCATCGACCAGCTACCCTGGATAGATGCACAACTTTCAGAAAAAGGTGCTGAGAATCACGGGTTTGTATTCAGCCATAAAGAGCTCATGGGTGCCAATCATACAGATATTATACTCGGTGCAAATCCAGCTGCAAATCCAGATGCGCAAAATACCTTTTATCACAGCCTTATGAAAAATGGCGTACGCTATGAAATCGGTGGGCATGATCACAACCATATGCGATCCTTGGTCGTCAGTCCCGATGGAGAAAACACTCTACAAAATATAATTACCTCCTCCAACAGCTATAAGTTTTACACCCCGCAAATTCCTTCGAACGACCAAAAATATAATCTCCCAGCTTTTGGTTTCCTTCGTGAGACTCCTATCGCTCAGGAACTCTACACTGTGGGCTACTATATTGTGACTGTTGACGGCCCTAAGGTAACGGTAGATCATTTCGCCTCCGATAACGGTTGTGGCGGCACTTTGGGCAAGGGTGAGGATTGTGATTTGACTGCAACACCTCAGTTGAGCTTTGAAAAACGGGAGTCTTTTGGATACAGCTTGAATGGTCAGGAATTTGTAGTTCCTCAGGGTGAATCCTATGATTTCGTCAAAGATTCCTTCGCCGGAACAACAGCTGAAATCTTAAGCGGTAGAAATGAAAGTAAAATTACTATTTTTGACGGTCGAGAAACCGTAAAAGATGTTAATACAGGATGGACTCCTAAATCTGAGGCAGAAAAAGCAAATTCCACATCCAAGGGACGCCTGGCCAGTGATGTATTAACGCTGTGGGGTATGGCGGACATCGGCAGCGATCAGACCGACACATTTGTTCTTTCAATGAGCTACGACAAAAAACCAACGCACCTCGGAAATGGTGGATTTGGAATCGCTTCAAAGGATGCAGAAGGTAATTGGGTCAATGCGATTGACAACAATTATGGCGATGAGAACGAAAAACAGTTTGTTGTTGGTAGCTGGAAGAAAGAATACGGTCTTGGAACTTACGGCGTTGATCCGGTGACCAAAACTGCTTGGGCTGTCATCAATTACAACAGTGATTTTGCCGTTGCCAGAGACATTGAACCTGTTCCAGGCCACAGGAAATAAATTGTAACAGAAACCTATCTAGCTATATAGAAAATAAATAAGGCAAGAGGCAGCTCTTGCCTTATTTATTGGCTCTCATTTACTTCAACAACTCATTTATCCTGACAATCGTCCTCGGTGCCGACCCTTCGAAATGATTGTTCACATAGAGGAATGTCTCAACATTTCGGGTTTTGAGATCAGTCAACATTGCTGCCAGGGATTGCAAATCCCTATCTTTTGGCGCTATGATTTCGCTCCATTCATTGCCGGTTTGCTCTTCTATTTCCTTACGATCTCCACCGTGTAGTCGTATAACTGTAAGCGTGCTAATTTTCTCCCCGAATTGTTTGTATACGTCAAAGATGGAAGGCATGTAATACCCGTGCAGAAAAACATGGTGTAACCCAGTCGCTGCGAGAAAGTCGAAATATTTGTTGGTCAAATAATGAGGGTTCCTGATCTCTACACAATATTCGAACCCATCAGGAAGTTGTGCAGCAAATTGTCCGAACTTATCGACAAACTCCCCTACCCCGCCCATTTTCAGCTTGTTGAGGTATTCAAACTGGAAGTTTAGCGGTCCTATCCTGTCGCCCAGGGGTTCCAGTAATTCGAGAAAACGTTTCATTACGCCAATCGACAGAAAATGAGGATTAGCTATCAACGAATCGCTTTTCTGTTTCTTGTAGTGGTGAGTAAGAGTGATGCTGTTGGGTACCTTGATACTGAAGATAAAATTCTCCGGCACAGAATCAGCGTACTCCTGAACCACCTTTGGTTTAGGCAGCACAACCTTACTGCCGTCGAATAAACTCCAGAACCACTGATCGACCTCCACCGTTGAATAATGCTGGCTATATTCTTGGAGATAATTCT
>AMWB02167119.1_pt1 | contig 11046 bp, 8 predicted proteins | sample 200311 | NCBI WGS metagenome assembly AMWB02 (sample SAMN02737377, study PRJNA173069) | bioreactor metagenome | biome: anode biofilm in microbial fuel cells | place: USA: California | collected 2010-12-16 | reverse complement strand
TATACTAAGAGTCTTGAAATGCTGAAGTACTCTGTTCTTCTATTAATGAAATAAAGAACTAACTATGTTTAGTTAACAATGCCCAAAAAACTTATATTCAAATCATTAACCACATTATCTTTAAAGGAGAAACAGCTTTTAAAGAATACGAAGTAAATTGGATTAATTTTCAGAGGTGTTCATTGTGAATATACTTTTTCAAGGAGGATGGAGCAGAAATCGAGATTTGCCGAATGAAAAAGAAGATGTGGAGAGCTTTTGCCTTTCCTTTGCAAGGCACATAATATCTCATAAACATCATGTAACATTGACCACCCTCCGACAATATGATATTTTAATTGCTAATGAAATAAAGCGAATATGTATAGAAAAAGATGAGAATATAAAAAAGTATATTACTTTTTTATTACCTGAAAAAATATCAGAAACTCCCCGTATTGGAAGAGTGATTAAACTTCCCAAACGTCGCTTCTGGTTGGAAGAAAGAGCGTTACTTGTCCAAAAAGTGGATGTGGTAGTAGCAATTGGTGGTGGCAAGGGGACTGCTCAGTCTATTCATAGAGCTTTTATTGATGGAAAAAAAGTATTCGTGGCCCCGCTTACTAAAAGTAGTAAAGAATCATGGTATCACAGGCCAACTGAATATTACTACTTAAAACCAAAAGATGCTGAATTTATAAAAGAGATCAATATATCCGCAGATGATTTTTTTGATGAGGTTTTTAGGATTATTGATGCTATGAAAGGTGTAAATCAGAGTAAACGCATTTTTGTAGTTCATGGAAGGAATCATCACGTAAGGGACACATTAGTAAATATCCTAACTAAATTAGAATTCGAACCTATAGTGCTAAAACCAGAAAGTTCAAGAAGTTCGACAATTATCGAATATTTGGAAGAAACTGCTAAAAATATTGGTTTTTCTTTTGTAGTTTATACTCCAGACGATATCGGAAGAATAAGTGGAGGAGATGAAGAGCCCCGAGCCAGACAAAATGTTATTTTTGAACATGGATTGTTGACTGGGAGTTTAGGTCGTAATAAAGTGTGCGCTTTGATGTGTGGAAATGTAACTCTACCTTCTGATTTGCATGGTATTCTTTATGTAAAAATAGATGATATTGAAAAAGAAGCTTCCACTATCGCTGAGGTGCTGAGAAATGTAGGTTATATTGTAGATGATGAAAAGTTGATCTAATGCTCTTCAGCAACATTCTCCCAATATCCATCTTTTCCGATTATCCAATCAGCATTTCCATCAGAACTAAAAGATCCTGGGGTCCAATAGGTTTTTTCAAACCCTTTCAATCTAGAATTTGATAAATAATCCCAGCCTGCAAGGACTTCTATGTCGCCCTTCATGTTTTTTTTGGTGGTTGTATGTCCTAATACATTACTGCCTGTAATTATTGGTTCACTTTTTGAAAGGTCGATAGTATTTTTAAATAGATATGATTTCTTTGAAAGATCTACCCGTCCCAACCTACCAAATCCATATCTTGTATCTCCACCTATGAATAGTGTCTCAATTTCTTTTATGGAATCGAGATATGATGATTTAGATCTAGCAAGAACATATCCAATCATTCCGATTTGTTGATATTCATTATTATTTTTTTCACCACTAGAGTGCAAATATACTTGGATGCATTCGGTTTCATGAAGAGACCCCTCTTTTGCGGAATCGCTTTCGGGATTAATAGATGTCCCAGGGCGTGTATAGAGTAATCTTGAACGAAAAACCTGATTTTGAATGATATTATCTAAATCATCATTGGCATCTTCTAACTGCCAACACAGTCCTTTACCATCCAAATAAAAGGGCAACCAAGCTTTCCAATCCTGTTTTACCTTGGTTGCAGGAAATAGATATGTAAAGCGGATTTCTTCTTGAATGTCATTTCCAATTACAGCATAGTCTGGAAAACTATCATTTGACCGTCTTGCTACTTCAGCTGTAATTGCTCCCCACATTGCTCTTGCAGGGATATAAAGATGACATCTATTCAACGAACCAGATGGCACCGTACCAACTGAAAGTGGAGATTGAAGAACCCACACCCAACGATAAAGTTCCCAGTTCATTGTGTTTCCTTCTTAGAATTTATCTTTGCATGATAACGGGCATATATAAGTGCTTGAAGCAGAAGGTCACGAGCAAAAAGCAAGTTATCCAAATCTTCAGAGATAGATATAATACTTGGAAAAGGATTATGCTTTTGATTGATATTTGTTAGCAGTGGATTCTGCTCTGGTGTATCTGCCATGAATTTTAAACAATGTTCACTGATAAATTCCCCATCATTTTTTTTGTTTGCTCTGAGATAAAGAAAAAATGAGTAAACACCTTGTTCTTGCAATACACCCAAAGAATCTGTAAGGATCTTCTCTTCGACTTTGCTCCCAATTCTTTCACCCAGTTGAGCACACTTTATATCTAGGTTTTCCATGATCATCTCTCCACTTGGGAGTTATCATTTTCATCTTTTGCTCCTATATTTCCTGAAATGTTGTCATTTAGAACACGAAGTCTTCCCATACCCCGATTTGCCATACCTCCAATTCCAAGGTATTCCAGGTAAGGATAAGCTTTTTTTAGATTTTTATGCACATCTTCAGGTTCTTTGGCAGATTCGATTCCTTGGTTATCAACTTTGAAGTGGTTTGGATTCCTACAAATTACAATCCAGTGGAAGATTGTACCCCTAGGTAATGCTTCATAAGTAAAAAGTGCCCCATTTTCCGCAGCTCCTGTGGCAGGATTAATGGAGACCGAAGTTCTAACTTCCAGATTACTATTAACGATATGAGAAAAAAGCTTGTCTGATACAACAGCAATATTGCCTAATTTCATATATTCAGGTAGGATTTTTTTTAAACTCTTTATTACACAATCCATACTATTCCATTCTGATTTATTCGGCAGCAATAGCCATCCAAAGTTTATTGGATTTTTGTTTTTTTCGCTATCAATGTAATATGCCGAATTGCTATCAGGAAGATCACTAATATTTTTTAATTCTTCTATTTGCCTTAATGCTATAGGCGCAGTGACCCAGAATGGTCCATCACGTGTTGCTACCGGGAAAAGAATGACATGAATATCGTTCAAACTTGCCAAACCTGCAAATCCACCATTATTGCCCTTTGCAAATCCAAATGTTGTGCATACAGGACAAGTTTTCTGGCCACAATGTCCTCCAGAGCCATCTTTACGAGGTTGTCCCTGTCCCGCACAATCTGGATATTTATTTTCAGCCATGGCTACATATGCCCTCAGAACTCCGGCTAAACTTGACCCCGGAATCTTAGGTATTTTCGTAACTGGATCGCGAATGATCGTATTATCTACACGTCCTAATCTATTCCCACCGGTTCCTACATGGATAGGGTCCAATGCCAAACCAATGTGTTCGTAGGCTTGATAACTCATTTGAGATTCACTCATTATTATTCCTCAGTTATCTTCATTTTAAGTACACGAATGTGCCAATCCATACATCTGTCAAAAAGTCCTGTATTTACTGTATTAACCAAATATTCTAATGATGCGGGTTCAGCATCAAAACGATCATATACAATAGATCGAACAAATGCCAACCAAGTTTTCTCTTCACCATCTTTCCAACCATGATTTTGCCCTTGCCAGCGTTCTTTATGTTCGCAGATAATATCCCATACACCACGAAGTGCAGTCTGACTTGGAGCTAGCCTCTCAAGTACATGCCAGAGGTCGGTCATCTTCTGCCAGTCGTCTAAATTGTAAACAAAAATATTATCAAAGCGGCTGGCAGCACTTTCCATGAAAACAGTGCCAATAACAGCAGGTTTAATATAAATTCCATCCCCAATGCATAAATCACACATGTGGCGATATATCTTTCCTTCAGGATATTGGAAGTCTCGAGGATATCTTACTTTCGTTTCTTCAACTTCACAATATGTATAGAAAACATCTAATTGGCCATCAGGCAATTTTACTGGAGTGGTTCGTAAGGACTCTTCTCCTTCAGGAGACTTTATGGAGAGACAAAGAACTCCTTGACAAAGATCCTTATTCATGACAGACCATGTTTCTTGTTGTCTCTGTACCAATTCTTTTTCAAGATTTCTTACAGCTTCGATTACCGCTTGATATGGCATCATTCGAGAGAAAGCAACTGCACCAATTCTCAGGGGCATACGATCCCATACTTTGGAATACTGCTCCTTCCACATTTCAATAGCAACTTTTATACACTCATTGGCTTTGCTAAGAGGAACAACGACCCGGAATCTTCTGGGATCAATCTCAAGTGGTATTATGGGACTATATTTTTCTGCTTCATATGGGATAGATTCTATTTCAATCGAAATAATATCCTTGCTTTCATCATTTTTTAATTCGATCCTTTTGTTTATTAGAATCTCTTTCGGGTGCTGATTCTCAAGCAGTCTGCCCATATTGCAAATAGTTATAAAATCATTGGATTGATTCCGATACAATAAACTAACAGGGGCATCGTTATAGTGACCACTATAGGTCTGCTTATCTTCCCACTGACCATCCTTTACTTTTAAAATCAACCTTTTTGTACACCATTGATTGGGATTGGAATCCACAACCTGCCTTAATTTTTCTAATAGATTTTTGAAGAACTCTTCAGTCTGGCGCTGTACACGATACATGCGTCCCGGGGAAGCATTTTTTCTTAAAAGCTGATGAGTTAACCACTTTGCTCGTCCCTCATTGGTTAGCTTTTTCCATTCTGGAGAACTAGCTCTATCCTCTACCATTTTTTCAAAAAAGGTTTTCCAGTCTTCACTACATTTAAAACCACCATTTAGAGTGTTCATTATAGTGTCATTTTCATTGATGCAAAAATTCTGTTTTTCTGCTTTTTCCAGTTGTTTTTTAATATATGTTTGAAGATCGAGTAAGGGCTTATCTCTCTTAATATCCTTTGTAATGGCTTTCTTTTGACTTTTTGACACCCATTCAAAAGCAGATTGACTGCGAAGTGAGTCAAAATGACTTCCATCAAGCCAACTGTCCAAATCAAAACTCATTGTGATGACTGCCAGCCGATCATTTTCATCAGCTACCTCACTTAACCAGATACTATCTGATCCCAATTCACCAATTTGCCATCCTTCAAGCCGGCCAGTGCGGCGTTTACTGCAGATACTGCAAGTTTTTTGTTTATCATTTGGATTCCCATTAAAACGAACCTGACATACCGGACAGATATGGCCTTTTAAAACATTATTCTCAGCAATCTCCCAGTTACGATGAACAGGAATTGCCAATTTTTTACGAATATCTTTCAATTGCTGAGCTAAATTCAGCAACGAGCGCGAAGAAGGAGATATAATACAGTGGGGTGGAGTTTCGAAATTTGATTCCTGGGCATAAGCATCAATAGTTTTCTTGATATATGCATAAAAATTCTGTGAATCCTCAGAATCATGAGAAACGTTAGTATTCAACTCGGGAAATGAAAAGACTATTACAGAATCATCTTTGTAAAGCATTGCTCCTACAGCTAGATTAACTTCAATAAACTCGCGTACTTTTTCAAAAAAGGTATTAATCTCATGCTTAGACCCTATTAAATCACCAATACGAACCGATCTCATCTCATAATTGTCAGCACCAATTCCCACTGAAAGGAGACTCCAGCGGATTTTATCTTTTAATCTTTTATCTTTCCAAGGAAATTCCCTATGCAATAAAGCACCTGCAAGTGCACTTTTGAACAAAGCAGCAGTTACGTATGACTGGTCCCAGAGAGTTACATCATTATTAGGCAGACGAGTCTCAGCAAGGGTTTCTGTAAAGGCTTTGCGAAGAAATCCATCTGATCCAATGGCTTTTTCACGCCAATCCCACCATTCCTTAACCTCTGTATCTGATTCATTTAGAGTCTTCAGTTCAGATAAACATTTATCTACTGATTTGATTAACTTTGGCCATTCTTCTTCTTTTAATACACTTGGACAATCACTCAAGAGATTTCGCACAGGGTAGCCATAAGACGTGGAGAGCCACATGTGGGATTCCGACTGTTTTAGATATTCTGATGTTTCATTGGAGAGATTTTTCTCAACACCTGAAACCACACCATGGGCTGCCTGAAGCAATCCAAGGATTCCAGGACCCTTCTTTTTGTGAGATATAATGAAATCATCCATTGATTCTGGAAAAGGTATTTCAGACTCATAGGAGGTTTTAATCGACTGAAAGTACTCATTCCATTCAAAATTTGCCTGCTTATACCATTGTTTGTAGTCATAGCCGTTTTCAACTCCTGCCTGATGTCGAAGAAAGTCAGGGTGAGTCTTTTCAGCCATGTGAAGCCATCCTATCGCTTCCATTGATAGTAAAAGAGAACGATGAGTGTCAAGCACTTTTTCGAAAGATATATTGCTCATATGAGTACCTCTATAGTTTGAGTTGGATTTTTAGTGCTTCCTTGAACTTTTCAAGTGAAGATTCCTCGACAATCATACCAGCCTTAAATGCTCTCCACTTACTGATCTCTGCGTTTCCCCACCCCGATGTGTGTTTGGCAGAAAAACCGTATATAGTTAGCAATTTCTCAGTAGCGTTCAACAGTTTATTAATATTTTCTAAATAGTTTGAATATGTGTGATTTTCACATCCAGCATGTGGTGCGTAAACCAGTTGCAGTTTTGCTTTTGTTTCAGGGGGGACAACTTCATAGTAAATCGGCTGCGTACCAGCACGTGTTTTACGATTGTGAGGATTTATGACCTCAAATCCTATTCTATCAAAAAATGTCGGATAAAAGCACATCACACCTTGATATAATTCATCAGTGTTATTTTTTTCATTTCCAAATAAATATAATATCCACTCGTCGTCTTTCCAGCCTTCAAATTTCATTCCGTTTTTTTCCAGATGCTCAAATAGCCCAGATTCCATTCTGCAAGCCCAACGTAATAGTCCTTTCCACGAAGATGCTGATTGATATGGGATTCCAAACACACGGTCTTTACGAAGAGAGTTCTCCAAAACATGAAAAATTCTATCGTTTTTTGAGTACCAAGGAGTTTTTAGGATAAACTCCACCTCAAAACCAATCCAAGCTGAATCAGGCATGATTGATAAAGATGGGGAGAACTTGAATTCTTCTGTAGTCTCACATATTGTCTTCAGAGCCCGTTCATTATTCTTTTGAGCCTCTATATTATTCTTTAGAGTTTGTATAATATAGTGATCACGAGCATCCTCCTTCTTCCCTTTGAAATACAGTGTAGAACAAATGTCAACCAATTCGGATGAAAGTGTTTCTTCTTCTGGAATTTGCCATATTTTTCCCAGGCTAGCATAGTAGTCGAATGTCATGATTGTTCTCTCCTGGTAAAATCATCTAAAATTTCATCCCCTTTTAAGAATTCATGATCTTGCATATCACCCCATGCAGTTTTAAGTAAGTCTTTCATTTCATCAAATGTTATACTTTCCCCGTCGATGAAACCAAATGTAGTCGGAGGTTTTTTGAAACTAAATACTTTTTTGCTTTCAGCATCAATTTTTCTATAATTATCTGGTCGGCGACCTGCCAAAAAACTGTCGTTTTGTGATGCTTGTCCTTTTGGCATCAGACGACCTATTACTTTGTTAAATGTGCTACAATTCTGATTTTGTCGGGCGAGGTATCTTCCATTCACTACCCAAAAGTTATTGAGAGATGCCCACGCAAAGTCATTGGTTATTACTCCAAGCCAACGAGCAGAAAGAACATATTGCTCCAATTCTATTCTGTCTATGCTTTTAGTTAGTGGTTCTACCGAATGTAGTTTGATTATACCAAAATCTTGATGATGGAGCTTATTTTCACGACCGTTTTCAGTCGATGGTTTAAATACCGTTTTCCCCCCAACAGCACCAAATTCTGCTACAATATGAAGCGTTAAGTCTAACAATGCCCATTCTTCATCACTAATGGGTCGAAGGGATGTGAACTGGAGTTTGAATATAGTATCAGTATCCTTGGTGATTTGAGACATTTGGACACTATTATCATCACCGAAAACCTGAAATCTGAATTTTCGCGCCCAGCCTGTACAACCGAACAGTTCACAAACAACACAATGATTTGAATCCTTACATTTACTATTACTGGGATCACATGCTTCTCCGCCCAGTCCACGAATCACTACCTCAAACCACCAACGAATTGAACCGAGTAAACCAGTTTGAATAAAACGATCATGGGCAGTCCTCAATTCATCTTTGTTTTCATCCAGTTGAATGGATCCCGTCCAAATGTCATTTAAGGCCTCGAAATGATATGTTCTAATATTAGCAGACATTCAATGCTCCCAATCAACAATAGATAAATAAATGCAAGCTCGAATTATTCTCTAGAAATTTTATGACAAAGCCAAGTGACTTCAGCTTAACCAAGTAAGCAACTCCTATCGTTCATCTTTCTCGTTTTGATTCCAAAACCATTAACAACATTTTACCAGATTCCCACAACAAATACTACAAGAATATATACATGTTAAATGTAGAAACTAAACGAATATATGTATATTTTAAAAATTTAATCTCCTTATCCATGTAATCTCCTTTGCTTTTCATGGAAAGCAGGCTTCCTGTAGCTGCTTCATGTTTACTCCCTCCCAAAGATAAAGGAGTTACAATCTCACAGTCTAACTTAAGAGATTCCAATTATATCTACCACCAAAGAATTCATTTTAATTGTAATGAACTCCATAACCACCAACAGTCAAAAAGAAGGAAGTCAATCCTATAAATATTTACCGGATTAAATTTTAGAATCAGTAATATATTTGTGAAGATAGTCGCTAAAACAATCATTCATCCTTTGTAAACCAGAACTGCAATCCGTGTGATAGTAATAATTAAGCCATGTATCTATGGACTTGTTGATTTCCTGGATCGTTTCACCAGATGGCTTCCCATTCCCGCTTGCGGGATCTTTCATGGCTTTTATTGACTCAAGCACCCGTTCTATAGAACCTTCGGTGGGGTATATGCCTATCTTTGCTTTGTATCTGTCTTCAACGAATGACCCCTTGAAATAGAATCCAAGGAACTCAAAGCCATCCTCTATATGGGTCTGGTAGGTCTTCTCTGTGTTAGGTTCCAATCCTATCTTTTGTAATGACTCTTCAACGGGTTTAGCGTCAATGGGTTGCTTTGAAAGTATTACAAAATCATCAGCATACCGTACAAGGTGTCCCTGCCCATCAGACCCCAGTCCTCTAATACCGATGTTTTCCCATTCATCATCAAACTGGTCAAGATACACATTAAGAAGCAGTGGCGAAATAATCCCTCCTTGCAGGATACCCCTATCAGCTTTAGAATTTTCTTCTTCGTTCATAAGGCATGCTGAATTTGCTCCAAGCCATGAACTTATGATCCTTCGAACCTGCTTGTCTCTGATACGTGTTTTAATGCGGTCCATTAACAGTTCATGCGGAATATTGCCAAAACATTGCGAGATATCGCTCTTTAACACGTAATGATTCCCTGCTACCAGCCATTTGTATACTTCCAGACTGGCAAGCTGTGGAGATCTATTTGCACGAAAACCAAAAGAACTGCTATCAAAATCCGCCTCAAATATCGGTTCCAGTACCAGTTTCATTGCATACTGGACAACTCTGTCCTTTACAGTAAGAATCCCTAACTTGCGTACTTTTCCGTTGGGTTTTACTATCTCATGTTTTAGTATTCCATCTGGTTTGTAGTCATTTGTCTTTATAGACTGTTTTATCGACTGCAGAAATTCATCAACACCGGTATTTTTAATGTCTGTTACAGTGACCGAATCCACACCAGCACATTTAGTGCCCTTGCAGACATTTTCCCATGCAGCATACAGAATCTCATCCATAAGCAAATACTTTTTAAGTTTCCTGAATCTCTTTTTGTGATCATTGAACGCCTTTTGATACAGCTCTAGCTGTACCTTTGCAACCTTATCCATGTACTCCTAACCCCCGATTTAGATGGATCTGCTTTTGTCACTTTATTGGAAGTATTCCAATCACAGATCCTAATCCTTGTTATAGTGGATCTTGTTCTCGAATAGCATCTTCCGACATCAACATTCACCACAACATATTGTTTCAATCCTTGTTATAGTGGATCTTGTTCTCGAATGTGAGGTAGAAGGCCTACGAGCCTAGATGAGGGCTTAGTTTCAATCCTTGTTATAGTGGATCTTGTTCTCGAATTGAAGGTACAATAACCGTAACGAGCGGCGTATATGAGTTTCAATCCTTGTTATAATGGATCTTGTTCTCGAATTTGCACAGGTATCCTTTGATATATCCACTTTTGAGAGGTTTCAATCCTTGTTATAATGGATCTTGTTCTCGAATCTGTGGCAATGTGTACTGTAGCTGATGTCCGGGCCCTGGGTTTCAATCCTTGTTATAATGGATCTTGTTCTCGAATACAAGTGGTCGATGTTCAAAAGATCAAGATTTCTGAGTTTCAATCCTTGTTATAATGGATCTTGTTCTCGAATAATATTAATTTCATTTAATATCCCGGAAGAGGAATTTAAGATTCAAAGTTTCAATCCTTGTTATAATGGATCTTGTTCTCGAATTAATATGAGCACACTAATGAACACTGGAAAACTGGCAATTGCGTTTCAATCCTTGTTATAATGGATCTTGTTCTCGAATCTATGAAAAAGCAGAAGAGAATTTTGAAAAATGGTGTTTCAATCCTTGTTATAATGGATCTTGTTCTCGAATAAGGCCGCCTGCATCCTCTTCATTCGACCATCCGCATGTTTCAATCCTTGTTATAATGGATCTTGTTCTCGAATTGGTTGGTGGGAGAAGTGAACAATTAAAATTTTTGAGTTTCAATCCTTGTTATAATGGATCTTGTTCTCGAATTAAAAGATGGAAAAATAATTGACCGCACATGGTACATAGGTTTCAATCCTTGTTATAATGGATCTTGTTCTCGAATGTCCTTACAAACAATTCAGGAATTACTTTTATCATGGAGTTTCAATCCTTGTTATAATGGATCTTGTT
>AMWB02127772.1_pt1 | contig 11048 bp, 8 predicted proteins | sample 200311 | NCBI WGS metagenome assembly AMWB02 (sample SAMN02737377, study PRJNA173069) | bioreactor metagenome | biome: anode biofilm in microbial fuel cells | place: USA: California | collected 2010-12-16 | reverse complement strand
TGATCCACCATATGGAATAGACATTCATGAACTTGCTATGACTGCAGGAGGTGAAACAGGTGGCGAGAATACAACAACCGGAATTACCTATGATGACAGTGAAGGCTATGCTAAAGCTTTACTTACTCGATTCGCCGTGGAATCTTTCAGAGTCACAAAGGATACAGGCCATGCGCTCATTTTCTGTGCTCCCAGCCACTTCACTTGGCTCTCAGAACAAATGGCAGCTGCGGGTTGGCTGGTCGCTCCAAGGCCGGTTGTTTGGATCAAAAGAACTTCCGGACAAAACAACCAGCCGGAGAAATGGTTTAGTGCGGCTTATGAATTTATTCTATTTGCCAGAAAAACAGACTCTTACCTTGTCATCCCCGGACGAGCCGACTGGATTCAGTGTGACCCAGTACTACCCTCGGAACGCCTTCATCAAGCAGAAAAACCAGTTGAGCTCTGTAAAGAGTTGATCTCGCGAGTGTGCTTACCTGGACAGTATATGATTGATCCTTGTATGGGGAGCGGGGCAATTATTGAGGCTGGTGTACAGATGAAAGTTCTGAGTCTCGGATGTGAGAATAGTACAGAGATTTATGCCCTTGCTGTTGGGAGATTTAAGAAGTTTATGGAGGGGAAGTAAGGTGGATACTAAGGAAAAAGAAGTTATTGACTTGCTTATAAACGCAACAGTAAGGATAATCGACCACGCTCATAATAAAGTTGATCTTATGTATTGTCCTGTATGTGCTGATGTTATGGAAATGGTCAGGATGGCAAAAAGACTTATGGAAGAGTCGTAACAGATCGTTCAAAATTTGAACACCGGAGGTTAAACAAATGGGAGTAAAATTAATCAGAAGTCTTATTCAAGGTCCACAAGGGCATATACTTAATTACCTCACCTGTGATGGAACAGTCTTTCCTGATATGGATTCAGCGATAGACTATGATAATAAGTATCACGAAACAAAGACAAACGATGCAGACTACGAGCAAATCTGGACTGTCCAAGAAGCGATTAACAAAGCAACAACTGAGAATAAGGTCGTAAGATATTTGACTGATAAGAGTAATGCTGTCATTAAGAAAGAAATTGTAGACTTAAAGGGATGTAAGTTAATGAAGCCGTATAAAGATTCAAGGGATGTAGCTGTAGTTCCACCTGGAATAAATAACTTTAGCTTTAATGATGTTGATACTACAGTAACTGTGAGAGGTGACTAATGCTGGTGAATACCGAAGGTCCCCTTGGTGCTCAAATAATGTTAGTTGGAGAAGCACCTGGCGAGGAGGAGGATAAGACAGGCAGACCGTTCGTAGGATATGCTGGCTCAACATTAAACAATCTCCTGAGCCAAGCAGGAATCCCGCGCTATCAATGCCTCGTCACCAACGTAGCTCGAGAACGTCCACCTTCAAACAGAATCTCATACTACTTTGAGGATTCAAACTGCACAATTCCTAAACCTAAGATGCTTCAATGGATTGATAAACTCAGAGAAGAAATTGAATCTTTTAGTCCTAATATTATAATAGCACTTGGCTCTATAGCTCTTTGGGCTTTAACAGGAGAGAAAAGAGTATCTGAATTTAGAGGATATATTCTTCCTTGTAAGTTAGTTCCTGGTAAAAAAGTACTTGCAACGTATCATCCTCAAGCTGTTGGGTATGAGTGGAAACTATTCTTCCCAACGGTTATAGATCTTAGAAAAGCTTTTAGACATAGTGAATTCCCCGAGATTCCGGAAGTAAAACAGATTCTTCTTCCAAATCAGGACGCTGGAAAGTTTATCTCCTACATGAATGATCTGATAGATCGACCTGAGATAGATCGAATCTCAATAGATGTTGAAACAGTTCAGCCAGGTAGTCATATAGAGGAACTTGGAATAGCTCATTCACCTAACTTTGCTATGTCTATCTTTCTTCTGAAAGGGCGAAGACCATGTCTTCCTGAAAAGGACGAGCTTCTTCTTTGGCAAACATTTGCAAGACTTGTTGCTTGTAAAAAAGTGATAATGCAAAATGCTGCTTTTGACATCGGGGTACTGTGGCATAATCAAAAGATACTTGTAGAGAATCTCTGGATGGATACACTAATAGCAGCTCATATATGCTGGCCAGAGCTCCCGCGAGATCTTGGCTTCCTTGGCTCAATCTGTCTTGATATTCCTCCATGGAAAGGTAAGGCAATAAGAACAGAACAATACAACGCTGCTGATGCAGCAAATACTTTCGGAATAGCAGAAGTGTTGGACAAGGAAATAGATAGACAGGGAAATAGAAAAACATTTGACTTCGAGATGAGTTTAATTCCTATTTCTTTAATGATGCAACTTCAAGGAATTAAAGTTGACAAAGCAAAACAAGAAGAACTAATTGAACTATGGTCCTTACAAAGAATAGAACTTAAGAAACAGCTTGATACAGTCATAGGTAAGGAAATAAACTTTAACTCTCCTAAGCAAATGCAACAACTCTTATATATGGATCTTAAACTTCCTGTTCAGTATAAGAGAAGAAAGTCTGTCAACGAGCCAAGGACAATGACGACTGATGCTAATGCTCTGAGAACTCTGTCTCGCCTTGTTCCCGATAATCCAGTCTTTAATCTTATTCTTGACTACAAAAAGGCTGATATGCTTCTTAGATTCTTGAACGTAGAACTATCTCCAGAAGGAAAAGTCCATACAAGTTACAACATTACAGGAGCATCATCCGATGACGAAGAAGATACAAAGAAAACAAAACGAAGCTTTGGACGGTGGAGCTCAAGTGGTAGTATTATACTTCCATATGGAAGCGGGAACCTGCAGAATATTCCTCCTGAGGCAAGGAAGATGTATCGAGCTCCTAAAGGATGGAAGATTATTGAAGCAGATTATTCTCAAGCAGAAGCCGTTGTTATGTCTTATCTTATTGGAGACCACAAACTTAAGAAGATGTTCAAAGATTCTTTTGGGCTTTCTAAAAGTGAGAAAGCTTCCTATGATATACATAAACTTACAATAGCTAATATGCTTAATATACCAGTTGAAGATATTACTCCTGAACAAAGGACTGCTGGTAAAACAATCAGACACGCAACTAACTACTCGGCGGGGCCTAAAGTTCTGTCTAACAGACTCGGAATTAAACTGGCAGCTGCCAAGGCTTTGATTGAACTCTATCACAATGCTAACCCCGCACTCAGAATGTGGTATAATTCTATTCAGGATGAGTTGAAGAGGACAAGAGTTCTAACTAATCTTCTTGGAAGAAAGCATAGATTTCTTGATAGATGGGGAGATTCGCTTTTCAGAAGCGCTTACTCCTATATTCCTCAATCTACAGTCGGAGATTTACTTAACTGTGCTCTTAAAAGACTTTATGATTCATTAGAAACTATTGACTGGGATGTAGTCATTCTACTTCAGCTTCACGATGCTCTTTATACTATGGTAAAAGAAGAGGACGTAGAAAGAAATATAGTCTTAATGAGAAACTGTATGATGATTCCACTTACTCATAACAATGAAGAGTTCTATATTGACTGTGACTTTAAAGTAAAAGAATCTTGGGCGGAGGGAGAAGAACTTGATATTAACTGGAGGAACCATGAAAGTACCAAAGAACTCTTCAACAATAGTCATTTCAGTCAGCTCAATTAAAGACCGAGACGAGATGGTTAATAGAATCTATTCAAACCTTATTAAGGAACCTTCAACACAGTTTACTGTCCTAAAAGATCAGGTAAACAGAATCAGAATCCTACATAATGTAGGCAAAGGAATAAAGGTTCCCGTAAGAACTTACCTTGTTATTGTTCTGCCTATTATCTTTGACTGGACACCACTGAATAGTTTATTCGGCTCCATAGATTTTAATCTCGAAGAGACAATAGATGACCTATCAAAGATAATAGAAAAACTTCGATCTATGCAGGGACACCGGGTTATAAAGGAGAATAGTAATGGCAAGAGCCTTGAGCAACTGGTTGGACAGCTACGTTGATCTTCATTTCAATACAGAACCAGCAACAATATTTCACTTATGGACAGGATATAGTATAATAGCAGCAACATTAAGAAGGAAGATAAGTTTACAGCTTGGAAGGTTAGTATATCATCCTAATATTTATGTTGTCTTTGTAGCAGAACCCGGAGTTGCAAGAAAGACTCAGGCAATAAACTTTGGAATAAAATTCCTTGATACAATACCAGATATAAAAGTAAGCTCAGATTCAGCTACAAAGGAAGCAATGACAGATGATGTTGAAGGATCAGCACTTGATGAACTTATGCCAACAGGAGAAACATTGAGACATAGCTCACTAAATATTATCTCAAGAGAGTTTGAATCATTCCTTGGACAGAAGAAAGAAAACACCAGAATGTTAACTGCTCTCACCGATCTTTATGACTGCCCCGAGAATTGGTCGTCACGAACAAGACATGGAACGAGTAATAAGATCATTAGACCTTGGGTAAATCTTCTTGCAGCTACAACCCCGGAATCACTGGCTAGTTCCCTTCCATCTACAGCAGTCGGCGGGGGACTTACATCCAGAGTACTATTTGTCTGGGCAGATAAAAAAGCAAAATCCGTAGCAATTCCTTCAACAACACCAGAGGAAGATGAGCTGAGAGGGAAACTTGAAAGAGATCTCTATATGATCAGTCGAATGTCGGGGCAATTCTCAATGACAAAGGAGTGTAGAACAAACTGGATTGACTGGTATGTGAACTTCAATGAAGATGAGGACGGAAATAGAATCTGTAAAGACAAATCCTTCAATGGCTGGTATTCAAGAAAACCTTCTATGATCATGAAAGTATCTATGCTTTGTGCTGCAGCAGAATCAAATCAAACTATTCTTCAATGGCACCAAGTTCAACGAGCAATTAGAGACATTGAGCAAGTAGAAAAAGTCATGGGTAATGCCTTTAAAGCGATGGGTAAATCTGAAATCAGCTCCCTTGTTGATGATGTTCATACTGAGATTAAGAGAAGTGAGATTGTTTCTGAGAAGCAGTTAATGTCCTTATTCTGGAGAGATATGGACTCACAGAAGTTTGATGTAGTAATGGAGACACTTGTTAAGACTGGAACTGTAAGAAGAGAATACATTGGACCTAATAAGGAAAAGGGAATCTGGTATAGAGCAATATAAATAAAAGAGTGGTAGGCAAGACAAATACCTACCACTCTTTGATTACCTATTAACCAAAATAACTTCCTGCAACATAACTTCCAGAAATTCTAAAGACTGTATCGACATTTATATACTCAGCAAAATCTGTAGCTGATGATCCTGTAACAAACCTAAAGACATACATAAATTTTTCAGCCTCTTCTGCATAAGCTACTACGGAAGTAGCTACACTTGCATCCATACCTAATGCTACTACATTTATAGCAGTACAGTATTCTGCTCCAGTTGCTATTGTATAGGGAAGAGATATCTTTAAAAGACCCTCAGGTTGTACTGTAACAGCGTTTACTTTTAGTAAACCATGAATATACACAAGATCTCCAATTCTCGTATAGTGTATTTTATTATATGCTGTTGGAGTAGAGTATAAAGTTACTGTTCCTTCAACACTACTTCCTGTTAATGTCGGTGTATAAGTACCAGTAAGTTTTCCTTCCGGGCCAAAAGTATTTCCTACTTGATGCGACACTTGCAGGGCCTGCCCCAGCAAGGGTTAAATCCGCACCAGTCACATCCCCTACCGTATCCCATCCGTGCATCCCGCATTGACGATCCTGTGACCCTACAGCAATCCACTTGATAAGCACCGCCGCCATCGCCATTCCGCATCCCGCTGCCGCTATCCCGCTCCCAATGTCCACAGTCACCTCCGTCCGCCCGATGTGTGTGCGGGTTATGTATAGTCAGACTTTTTAGTTCTGTTATTATGTAGGGTTTCTTTTTTAAATTAACTCCTTAAAGCTCTACAAATGTATTGCTTCCTATACAGATGAAACTCTTTGTTGCTGTTGCGGCTATATCGACTGTAGCTCCCCCAGATGAAAGTTCAAACGTCAGTTTGTTTGACGCGCTGAGATTTTTCACAGTTACAATTCTTCCAACATTATAGTTGATATGTGCATACGAGAGCAGCGTAATCGGGGTATCGCCAGCCGTAGGATTGACGATGATGCTTGTCCATGGACTTCCTGCCGCGAAAACGATTCCGGATATTCCGAGATTATTATTGTAATAAGTGTAATTCTGGTCGAAAATACTATCCGAACTACCGAGTTCCAAATAATGCCTTGCTGCTATATCTGTCCCGTAAACGGAATGGAGAAGCCCATAATAATTATTTGAGCATAAAGTATCAGTTTGGACAAACTCTCTGATGCCGTTTGCCGCAGCAATGCCAGCGGTGAAATGGTTGTCCTTGACAATAGAATTTTTGATACTGAGATACATTACATTTGTAACAACGCCAGAAATGATATTGTCCTTTATTATTACATTTTTATAGGCAGAGTACGATGTCGTCAGACTCATTGCAATTCCATACAATGCAGATGTTGAACATTCCAATTGATTTCCAGAAATTATAATATCTTCACCAAAGATAGAACTTGCTGGAGTATTATGCTTTTCTGTAAGCATCAATATCCCTGATCTGTATGTTCCGCCTGCTCCTGTATTTCCTCCAACATTCTTTAAATAGTTCCCCTTAATGATTATGTTCTTAATAATATTCTGAGAACCGTCAGAATCTCTATTCTGTGCAAGAAAAAATATGCCGCTACCACAACCACTTGCACCAGTTGCTTCTACATAATTATCTGTTATAGTGATCCCCTCCAGGTGTAGATCAATCGTTGTTGGGGCCTCGATATAGATGGGGAAAATGTAGCCGCCTTCGCCAGTAACGACAAATCGATTTGCTGAAACCACACTCTTCGAGAGCGACCGACCATGAAATCCTCCACCGACTCCCTCATAATGGTTACCTACAACTACATTACCGGAGTAAGCTACCTTAATTGCCTCATTCGATGAGGCATACTGTGACCGCATTTGATTACTAGTGACTGTAATCCTCTCACAATCCGACGAGTAATAGACTGCATGATCTCTGAAATTTGTAATAGTATTCCCTGTAATGAGGATATCGCGCACGTTTGACCCTGCCGCAGTCCCGGAATAGTCATCGAACGTGTAACGGGTTGTACCTCCTCCAAGAATACCCTCGATGTGTCCGTCGAGAAAGTTATTGCTTATCTCTATCTGTGCCGATGAAGAGGTAACAATTCCGAATTGTCCCTGCTGCCAGACACCATCATATGCAGAGGTAATTTTATTCCCTTTGGCCTTCCCTCCAACGGTCCGATAAAATAGAATCCCACAGTTGTTCGGGTTCACCATTAAAACATTTTCAATTTCGTTGTCCTGACGATAACCAAGCGTGACAGTCCCATCAGCATCTTCATCGTCTGTAACCTCTATAAATGATATAGGTCGACCAGTAGATGATCCAGTAGTTACGTACGTCCCTGTTCCTGTGATCGTACCTCCACTAAACTTGATACCTGCGCCAGTGATTCTGAACACACTTGTTGTACTAGATGACGGCTTAATATTTACACCTCGTGCCAACTTTAGTTGAAGTTTAGCTGTTGAGATGGTAGTAATAGAGGAGTTATCGTATGTATAATCCCCCGCTACGGTCGCAGAAATGTCGGTTGATCCTGTCGCAAGAGCAGCAACTACTGCTGCATAATTAACCGCTCCGGTTGCGGAAGTTAAGAAACCAAACCATTCTATCTTTACTGGGCCAGACAATTTTACTGCCCCCGTACCGCTGAATATTTGGTAGTTACCCGCAACCAACGGACCATTAATAGTTAGTGTTTGCCCCGACGCAACTGTAACCTTCCCAGCCTTTTCAATTCTTAAATGTAGAGTAGTCGGAATCGCCGCACTGGTAGTAAGAGTCGTTGCCTCATTAAGAATGAGTGTTGTTTCAGTTGATCCTATTGCCGTAATAGCCACATTAAGATCCCCACCATAGTCACTAATTGTAGTATAGTCTATAACAGATGTACCAATACCAGAGACATTATCCATTGTCCACTGCGTAGTTCCAGAAGAATTCTTCAAAATAACTTTATAAGACCCATCAAAATAAATCGTTGCCTCTCCATTAGCATCAAGAACTACTGGATTAGTATTCGCTGCAGCCTTAAGTCTATCTGCATAAGTTGCCTTTGCAGTTGACGTTCCTGCAGCATAAGTATAGACAAGTCCACCAACTAAAACATTTCCTGAATTATCAACTGCTTTAAACTTCGGGTAGTTAAACAATGCAGCCATTACATCACCTCATCCTTTCGTTATTCCTTATAATCTAAGGGAAATTTATCCATCACCTTCATTCTGTGATACGATCCACTACCAGCTAATACTACAGCCCAAAACATAGGCTGATATATAAACCAAGATCTACCTCTTGAAATCATAGCCATTCTGAAGTACCAATCAGCATCCCCGCGGGAAGCAACATATTTTACTGAATCTCCGTTAAATATCTTTGCATCTATTCTATAACAGTAGTCATGAAGTATTGCTTCCCTGTGTGCTCGGTCTCCCCAGATTCCGTAGATAATGGGTAGTCTGGGAACACTTGCTAAGTCTGATTCAAAGAGTGCGGGGATGATAATCTTTCTGTCTTTACTAAGCATAAATACAAGAGGTTCGTTTAACCTCCATACACTTCTACCATCACTACTTCCAATTTCAGTTGCACTTAACAAGTTCAAGAATCCTCTATCATTCATTAACCTCTCTCCTTCCACGAACAAGATCGTTCAAAATTTGAACACGCCAGGTTATTTATATCCTCCGTAATTGTATGATCTAAGATTATTCTTGCTCTTTTTCTCTGGATACTTCCCTATAATTGCATCAACTCCTGATCCACCTTTCTGAAGTATCTTAATAGACTTAGCTGCTTGCACAGTTCCCGGAACTCCTACTACTCTTCCACCAATCTCTCCCCAAGATTTAGTAGGACCAACATACTTGCCGGTAGACTCTGCAGCCTTATCCCAAATTACCTCACCTATTTCAGGTAATGGTCCATACAAACTTGTTCCAAATCGTGCTCCTCCGAATCCGGGAGTAATGGAAAGAAACTCAAGACCTGCACTTGATATACCTTCAAATACAGACTTACCACGTTTTCTTGCTTTTATATACGCACTAATAGGAGCAGGCAAAGGAGAATTTATTCCAAGCACGTCCTCAAATACAGAATTAATAACTGTTGCTCCCATAAGGTACAGTGCTAACTTTCTAACTACGGTTGGAGTCTTAATAAGCTTATTCCTAATACCAACAACATCCTTAACAAGCCAATTAAAGTTATTTATAACAAACGTCTGAAATGCTGTAAACAGTCTTCCAACTACTGTTCTCTGAGCCGGGGACAAGTCATGTTTTGCAGCGGACCCTTGTGTCTTTATAACAACATCATCTGCATAATTCTTAAGTCTTTCTCCTTCGAGACCATCAGCAATACCTTTTAACTGCGCTCCTATTCTTGTAGCAATAGCTGATTGCATGTCAAGAAACTTCAGTGCCCCCATACCGAGGAAGCTTTTATTAAACCTCTCGATACCTCCACTAATAATTCCAAGTGCACCTTCCAGTGTTTCTTCTACATTAACATCAAACTCCCTGTTAAGGAGAACATTCGACTCACCAACTATAGACTTTCTTTCAGCAGTGAGAAGTCTACTTAATCCTTGTGCAGTATATAGTGGACCAATTTCTACAACAGTATTATGCAATGCTGTAGGCTGAATCAGCGCACTTCTAAGATTACCTGACAGAGTTGCTATCGTATTGTTCTTATTAAGAATATACAAAGCTCGTTCTACTTCAGGAGAAAAATATCTCTTCTGTTTTCCACTTACATAGTCAATATAATTAGTTAATACTTGATACGCATTAGGAAGTTCTCTCTGCATAGACCAAGTCTTAGTCTTACCATCTTCGACATACTTGAATGTTCCAGTTAACTCTCTCATCTTGGCAATCTCTGGAGAGAAGTATATATGTCTCGAGGCTGCCTTAGCATATCTTTCTAAGTTTCCAAAGAAATCATGTCGAGCTTTCTTAACTCCACCGACACGCTGCTTAGCATATTGAAACGGAGTTCCTTTAGGATGAATATACTTAAGAAATTCAGGATCATCTATGCCATGTCCTCTGGCAGTTGCTTCACTAAAATCTCTTACCAATGGAACGTAATTTTCAATGTATCCTATTGGATCAAGTCCAGCTGCCTCTCTTGCAGCATTAACTTTAGGATGCAGTTGCTCAAACCAATACCTACCTCTTTGATATGCTTCCATTTCCTTAGGAGTAAGTTCTGGAATTTCTGTTATGCCCTCTGCTTCTAAGACTTTTCTTCCAAACTCATCCTTAGAATAGCCATAAATATCTATCCTCCTTGACGATGAAGATGGAAGTTCTTTTCTTATTTTCTGAATGTCGTCGTAGATTTCTTTAAACAAAACATTAGCTTTGTGATCAGCACTTCTGAATGGATAGTAGAATTTATCTTTAACAAACTCAACTGCTTTAGGTCCTATACTACTTGCCCAGTCTTCTATAGAGTAAATAGGATTTTGAAAGAAACCTCCAAGAGGTTTACCAGTTCTATCAAATCCTTTAGCACTAAACATTCTACCACGAATATCTTTAAGCATTCTCAGTCTTCTGAAATCATTTGTAGAAATTTCCGGAGCATAAAGATCTTTTACACTTCGAGTCTTAGCTCGTTTATCCTCAAGCTTAGCTATCGCCCTTTCAAGTTTACCCTTTGCTCTATTAAGATTAGCAAGATGCGAGGCAAAATCTCTTTTCTTTATTCTCTCAATCGCAGCTTGATACCCTTGTCTTCGATAGGCCGCGGGATCAGTCTTTAACTTAGCAATCGCATCGAAGAATTTCTGAATCCTTGCATTCTTTTCAGCAATAAACCTCTCCTTTCCAGTGGTACCAGTAAAGGAGTTTATCTCAGCCTCTTTCTTAGAAAGCTTCT
>AMWB02007537.1_pt3 | contig 11049 bp, 6 predicted proteins | sample 200311 | NCBI WGS metagenome assembly AMWB02 (sample SAMN02737377, study PRJNA173069) | bioreactor metagenome | biome: anode biofilm in microbial fuel cells | place: USA: California | collected 2010-12-16 | reverse complement strand
GGACAGGAAATCATACGCCCCCACGGCGCGGTGAATCTCAATGTGCTTCTGAAGATAGAGCTGAATCAGCCGGTTCAGGAAATCGCGGGCCAGCGCCGGATCGGACGCGTCAAACGACAGCCGGAACACGCTGCTGCGCTTGGGCACCTCGATGTTCAGTCCCGCCATGGCGAAGGAAACGGCAATGGCATGGTTCGCCTTCGGAGCCCCCTCCGGCATGAAGCGATCATCGCCCAGCTCCGTAACGATTTGATCCACCATGTCACGGCTGGTCAGTATCTCAATTTCCGAGTTGATCATGTTATCGCCATAACGGTCCGAAGGCATGATTCTGCCCCCGCTCATCGCCGCGGGATCCAGGACTGTGGTGTCGGCAATGTAGCGGAGAAGCAACTTCGCATCGGAACGATAGACGGTGGGCGTGATGAAAAAAACCACGGCTGAGGCAATTAGCCCCCCCGCGAAACACGTGAGGATGGTCCACTTGTGGCGGAACAGCATGTAGTAAATGTGTCCGATGGACAGCCCTTGCGTTTCAGGGGGCTTGATCGATTCGTTCATCGCTGTACTCCTTCGCGCCAACCGGCATTCATGCCACGTGACGATACATCACCGCGCCCACGGCGCGTCCGACCGGGATCGGCAGCATTCGGAACACCCGGTTATGCCATCCGGTCAACTTATCCTTATCCTGAACAAATGTCGCTCCGCAAAAGTCATACTTGTAGTAGTGGAGAAGGGCTTCGCGGCTGCCCAGGTTCAGCTTGAAGCGCCGCAATCCTTCATGCTCCAGATTGGTGCGGCCCAACTGCAGCTCGCGGAAACCCTGGATGGCGGACCATCGAATCGCCTCCCACATCACCAGATTGTTCCCGCGCAAATCCTGCCCGCGGGCGCTGGATGCTCCGTATTTGAACACAGCCCTTTCGCCAAAGTGAAACAGGACGGCGCCCGCGACAGCTTGGGCGCCCTCGAAGGCGAGGACAACGCGTCCGCGTCCCGTTGAAAGAACATGTCGCTGCACGTTCCGAAAGAATGCGAGCGGCTGGGGCGGAAGGCCGTGTTCGCGGCGCGTGATGCAATTCAGGTGGTAGAAGTGTTCGATCGAGCCCGGCTCGCTGTCGACCTGAACACGGAGGCCGGCTTTCGACGCCTTGCGCACCCCGCGGCCCATGCTCTCGTCAAGAGCGTCGAACAGTTGCTGCTCGCTTCGCCCTGCGAGATCGACGTCGTGGGTCCAATAGGAAAGGGAAGGGGTCATTCCTTCCACGAGAGGTTCACCACCGCGCAGTTCGATGTAACGCCAGCCGTTGGCGGGGCCGTCGGCAAGGGCCCGGCTGAGCAACTCGCGCGCCGTCTCCGGCGTCCGGCTGAAGATCGGGGCCGCATCCGTAAAGGGGAGGGACACGGCCCTTCGGCCAGTGAGCGCGCTGCGAACATCCATCAGCGCGAGAATCGCCATATCTTGGCCGTCGCCCAGCGTGTAGTAACATGGCCGGAATCCATAGGTATCGGCGAGGACGCGCGCCCACGACGATGTGTGGAAAAAGCCGTGATTTCCAGCCGCCGCGAGCTGGTCATCCCATTGCGCCTGGGCGAGGGGATTGAGGATACGGCATGCAGTGGTCATGGGAGGTACAACCGAAGACCGATCAGGACTTCCTGCTTTTTCGCGGACGTGCGCGCCGCCTGGAGGACGGGACCACATCAATCCGCGCCCCGCCCTGTTTCAGCGACCGGGACGCGGCGTCAAGGACACGAACCACATCAAGCCCCTGGCGGCCGTCCGTCAGAGGTGTCTTGCCCGTCCGGATGCAGTCCAGGAAATGCGCGCACTCGACCTTGAGGGGTTCCTCCTGAACGAGGTGGGGCGCGTGCATATCGCCGTAGTGGTAGGAATACTGAAACTCCGCGAACGTGTCGTAGTGTGGCGGGGCTTCGACGCGCTGGTCGTAGATCTTGATCTTCTGATTAGGCTCGATGTCGTCGTAGTGAATCATCTTGCGCGCGCCGACGATCGCCATGTCGCGCACCTTCTTCGGATCGAGCCAGCTGCTGTGGATGGTGGCCACTTCGCCTCCGGCAAAATACAGCGTCAGGTTGGATACGTCTTCGATCCCGCGCCGGACGTTGCATCCGCCCTGGCAATTCACCGCCACCGGAGCCTCGCCCGTGATGAACTGGATGATGGAGATGTCGTGCGGCGCGAGATCCCAGACCACGTTGATGTCCTTCTGGAAGAGGCCGAGATTCAGCCGCCGCGCGCTCATGTAGAGGAGTTTGCCGATGTTGCCGGCGTCGACGATCTCCTTGATTTTCCGGATGGCCGGGCTGTAGAGGAACGTGTGGCCGACCATGAGCGTGAGCCCCTGGTCGGAGGCGATCTGCACGAGCTCCTCGCATTCCTTCACTGAAGACGCCATCGGCTTTTCGATGAAGGTGTGCTTGCCCGCGAGCAGGCTGGCCTTCGCCAGCTTGTAGTGCGTATGCACAGGCGTCGCGATGGCCACGGCATGGATGGAAGGGTCTTCGACGGCGGTGTCCACATCGGTCCGCATTTCGGCCTGCGGGTACATCGCGCGGAAATGGTCGAGCCGCTCCTTGCTCCGGTCGCACAGCATGCGAAGGCGTGTGCCCGGCAGGGCGTTGAAATTGCGAACCAGGTTAGGGCCCCAGTAACCGCAACCTACGACGGCAATATGGATCAGGTCGTCCATGCCTCAACGCTTCAAAAGGCCGAACGTGTCCCCGATCTCGCGGAATACGGCTGGGAATGTCCGGAAGATGATCTTGATGTCCTTCCAGAAGGACTCGTCGCGGCTGTAGGAAATGTCGAGGCGCATCATCTGGTTGAACGTTGTCCGGCTCTTGCCGCTGACCTGCCACATGCCCGTCAGTCCGGGCCTCGCGTCGCAACGGCGCTTCTGCCAGAGCTTGTAGTTGTCGAATTCGTACTGGATGCAGGGCCGGGGTCCGATGAAGCTCATCTCGCCGCGAAGGATGTTGACGAGCTGCGGCAACTCGTCAATTCCGGAGGCTCGCAGGAGACGCCCGAACGGAATCACGCGGGGATCTTTCTGCATGTCGAGCTTCTTCATGGGCGTGTCGGTCTGCATCAACGAGCTGAAGTGGGTGTTGTGAGCCTGGGTGTCCGCGTTGACATGCATGGTCCTGAACTTCAAGCATTGGAAATGCTCGCGCAGGAAGCCCACGCGTTCCTGCCGGAACAGCACAGGTCCGGGGGATACGATCTTGATAAACGCCGCCACGGCCAGCATCAGCGGCGACAGGACAATCAAGGCCGTCGAAGCGAGGAAGATGTCGAGGACCCGTTTCCACAGGGGGAATGCAGGCGCAAGAATCTTGTCAACGGTCGTGGAAGCCGCGACCGGCACGTCGGCGGATTGTTCCGCACGTGGTTCCGGGGCCGCTTGTGAGAACGTCGTCTTGTCGGCGGCAGGCTTTTTGTCCCCGGGGGTTCCGCCCTCGTGTCCGGATTGGTCCGAGGGGTAGGGGATCACTTCAAACTGCGGCTTGGCGCCGTTGCTTGAAGCGAGCTCGCAAATCTTCTCCGCAACGCGTGAAGCGCCGGGCAAGGGGGTGTGCGGCAGGATGGCGCCCACATGATCCGGGTCGATCCATCCGGCGATATCAGTGGCCCTGAGACGTTTTCCCAGGAGACCGGCGATCGAGGCCAGCTCTTCTTTCCCATGTCCGTTGGAGCCCTGGAAGACAACAAGACAGAATTTAAGACCATGACGATCGGATAGGGCACGTTCCCGATTCAAAACCCGATGAAACTGCTGGCTAGGCAGAATGCCCTCGATCGCGTCCGAGCCGCTCCCGCCGCCGATCACTTTTGTTATGACTTTCTTCAACGACATTGTACTACCTCGCTGACAAGCTACTCCTCTGAACTGCTGTTTCCCTTTCCCCAAAAAATCCCGTCCTCCCGCTTGTCACCGCATCCTCTTCTACTTCGTGGCGCTTCCGCTTTGAAATGCGCGCGAAACAGAGACCCGCGAGACGTACACCATGTCGAACGGCTTCAAATAGAACGCTTTTTCGTCCGATCCGCCCGTCAACAAGTTGCCAAAATTGAGGGTGTAGGTGCGGTGGACGCCGTTCTCGTTTCGAATCACGAGAACCTTCCGAAATTCAGCCCATTCCTCGTTGAATCCCCCGGCCAACATGATGGCGTCGAGGACGGTGAGCGGGTACTTCATGTCGACGCGCCCCGGTGCAAGCACGGCACCACTGACGAAAACGGGTGGGGGACTCTTCAGCGTGATGGACAGTTCCTTTACTTGGAGTTGGGAAGCAAAGCGCTTGATCAGCTCTTCCTGAAGTTTCTGCTGCGTGCGCCCAGCCGCCTGCACGTCTCCGAGCAACTTCAGCGTAATGCAGCCGTCACGCCGGATAACCTGCGTCGTGTTGAGGTCGGTCGCGCCGAGAAACTCGATCTCAATCTCGTCGCCGGGCATGAGCTGCGTGGCCTCAGGCCGAACGGAGAACTCCTCGGGAAAAACGGACGGGGGAAACGTCTGGCATCCTGACAACAGAATCGTCGAGACGGTCAGGGCCACGAGCAATATGATTCTTTCTTTCATGACGGCTTTGCATCCCTGTACAGACCTGCTTTCCAGTGTTCAGGTCCCCCCTGCCTCTCACTGGTTACGACATAACATCGGATTTTGTGTGCTGGCAAGTGCATACGGGTTGACGAGGTCCCGGTTGGCGAAGAAATGTAACGACGACTGCTCTTTCGGGTCGTCATATCCTGTTTGTTTGCAGAGTATTGCATAGGTTAAGTTGCATGCAAAAAAGTGGGTTTTGCGCGCATGTAGGGAATAACTGACACGACGGAAAAGGGGCTTCGCCCCCGTCAATTACCCGTAAATCGGATAAAGATTCCTCCCTCAAGCTTGCGTGTGGTGCGCAAATGCTTTGAAAATCCTGGTCCTGATTGAATGCCCTGTCGTGCCTGTTGAGACCTGGTCATTCACCTGACCTATTCGCCCCAAGCGCTTTCCTATCAATTTCAACGGGGCGTGTAAAGCTCGATGGGATGGGGGGTTCTGGCGTAACCGGACGATTGAACGGCGCGGGAAGATGGGGAATGATCCGGAAGATCAGCGTTCCGATTCTTATTCCAGCGCAACACGAGTGCGGAAGTAGCCGAGGTCGGTCCCGGAAGGCAACGTGTAGCTGAAAAGCTGGCCTTGGGCGACTATGCGCTCGCAACCCGGTACGGGTGTCCACGGGGAATCGTTCAGCGAAGAGGCCATCTCGATCGTGTAAATCCTTGTGAAGCCGTCGTATGCGCCACCCGATGTCGGGATGGTCTGGAGACGCAGCGCGAATCCGGAATCCGTTCGTTCCACCATCAGCATGTCCATGCCGGATTCGTTCGTGGCGCATGTGCCTGCGATGTACTCCAGGCTGTTCACATATCCGTCGCCGTCGAAGTCATCTTCAGCGCCACCGCCGAGCACCTGCGTGCCTCCGAAGGTCAGCCGCTCCCAGAGATCCGGCAACCCGTCGGCATCCGCATCGGAATTCCATTGGATTTCGCTGGAGAATCGACTTTCCACGTCCGCGCTGCTGTAGGCGGTCACAGCGAAGTAGTACGTCGAGTTCGCGTCGAGGCCGGTGAGCGTAATCGAATTTGTGCTGCCGACGTTATTTGTGACGGAGTAGAAATTGGCGTTGGTTCCGCAGTACATCTTGTATCCGACCACATCGGGAGGCGTGGAGCCATCTTCGTTCATGAGCGGCGGATCCCAGGCAAGCGTCACTTGAGCTCCCTGTGCCGCTATCGGGGCAGAAACAAGAAGCATCAACCCCGCCATCCATATCAACCCATCTGAACATCCTTTCTTCACGGCCTGCCGGTACTTCTTTCTCCCTCTCTCGCGAGGGTTCGAACGCACTTCACCCTGCTGGAAATACTTACAAGCAGGAAACACGCCAAGGATCGGTGTTCGAGAAGCGGTGCAGGCAGGTCTCCTTTAACGCGACTTCTACATCAATCGTGATGTCAAGATGTTACAATTGCGTTCAAGGCACGGCGAAATCCGGATCTTCAGCGGTATGGGGCGTGAAGTTCGCAAGGCTGCGAATCGGCGCTCAACTTAAGCCCAATCGAAAACCGTGCCAACTTTGAGACCGCTCGTCCGAAACTGCATCAGAAAGGCGGGAATGATCAGGAGGAAAGGGCCGGTTTTGAGATTTCCGGTCTGTCCCAACCCCCGGCATCTTCGATGGCGGGGATGCAGGCGGTAAAGGCCTGAACCACTTTTGGGTCGAACTTGGTGCCGCTCATTCGGGTGATCTCTGCCGCGGCGTCTTTCGGCGAGCGCGGCTCAGAGTATGCGCGGCGCGATCTCATGGCGTCGTAGGAATCAGTGACGGCGAAAATCCGGGCGCCCAGGCAAATCTCCTCGCCGCGCAAGCCCGCGGGATATCCCGATCCGTCGTAACGTTCCTGATGCTGGCGAACGATGTCCGCCGCCTTCTGCAGGAAAGGACTGGACTTCAGAATGCGATATCCAATCTCCGGATGCGTTTTCATGACATCCCATTCCTGGGCATCCAGCGGTCCGGGCTTCAGAAGAATGGAGTCGGGGATCGCGATCTTGCCGATGTCGTGCAGGAGTGCGCCGTGGGCCATGACTTCGACCTCCTCCTGCGAGAGTCCCAGTTCCGAAGAAAGAATCCGAGTGAGCTTGGCGACGCGGAGACTGTGTTGCCCGGTTTGGTGTTCGCGGGCATCGATTACCGCGGCCAGGGCCTCGAGCGTGAAGTCGTACGAGCGCGTGATCTGATCGAGCATGTTCGAGAGCGCCATGCTTTTTTCGCGAACCATGTCCTCGAGGTGAAGCTGATAGCGGCGATTCTCGATGACGAGCCGCCGGTAGATCATCGCCCGCCGGGCGGCCGCCTGGAGCTGCGCGGAGAGAATCGGTTTCTGGATGAAGTCATAGGCGCCGCGTCGCAGGGCGGCGACGGCATTATCCACGGTGGCTTGCCCGGTGATGACGATTCGGACCACGGAGTCGTCCAGCGCCGCAATTCGATCGAGCAGGTCGAGTCCGCTTTCCCCGGCCAGCATCAGGTCGACAAAGGCCACATCGAAACGTCCCGCGTTCTGCTTCAGCGTTGCGATCGCGGCTTTCCCGCTGTTCTCGACGGTGACCGCGTATCGGTCGTTCTGGAGCATGTGGCGGAAAACATCGCCCACGATGGGATCATCGTCGATGATGAGGACGTGGCCCTGCGGCATCGGGGTGCCGCCGCGTTCGCTGGCGACGGGGTGCGACGAGTTTATGGATGCGCTCGAGGAACTCACGGGCTGCAATTCGGGATCGGACCACATGCAAAGGCGGTTGCGGCCCGAACGTTTTGCCACGTACAACGCCTGGTCGGCCTGCACAAGAATCTCGGACGCGGAACGCGATGAGGATTCCGTCCCGCGCGCAGAACCTCCGATGGAGGCCGCGAGCCGGAGGCGGTGAGCCTTCTCGCAGAACACGCGTTTCCGTACGCCGTCAAGAAGCGCATCGCCCGTGGCGCGCGTCTCGGTTTCGTTCATGCCCGGAAGGATCATGACGAACTCGTCACCTCCGTACCGCCCCGCGATATCCTGCGGTCGAAGGGTCTGTTGCACGATGTGAGCGAACTCGCGGATGATCTGGTCGCCGACCAGGTGGCCGTACGAGTCGTTGAGCGTCTTGAAGTGGTCGATGTCGATGATCAGCACGCCCACGGAGCGCCGAAGATGGGCGGCGCCTTGCCAGGCCCGCTCCATTTCCTCCTCGAGGCCGCGGCGGTTGTAGAGCCCCGTCATCGCGTCGCGGGCGGCAAGATGGCGGATCCGTTTGAGAGCCGCCAGCACCGTGGAGAGCTGGTTGGCCGCGTGGTACAGGAACGACAGGCTCTGCCGCGTGTACGGCTGGTTGTCGGCGCTGGCAAAGGTCAGCAGGCCCTGCACCAGCCCATTCGTGATGATCGGCAGGGAAAATGTGCTGCCGACCGTCGCGGCCCCGGTCTCGCTCGCCGGCTCGCCCTCGTAGTGAACCGTGCGCGATTCCGAGGGATAATCGCAACCGCTGAGCGCCTCGTAGCGCGCGGCCATTTCATTCTTCACCTGCGCAAGAAAAGCGGGAGACACCGAAGTCAGTGACGTCAGCACCAGCGAGCTCGCTTTGCCTTCGATACTGAAGATGCCGACGACGGAACACGGTACAAGCGTGCCGAGGCCGAGACTGAGACTTCGGAACGCCACCCTGAGGCTATCCGCGGCAAAAGCCGCCTCGCTGAAACGGCGGAGCAGGCCGAGCTGATACTGAATGTGGTCCAGCGAAAGATCGGCGGTCATCTCCAGCCGACGCCGCCGGGCAAGGGCTTCTTCCGTGACAACCTTCCGAAGGTCGGATCGGACGATGGGCTTGGGGAGGAAGCAGGACACGCCGACATCCCTCAGGAGCTGAAGTCGAGGCTGATCGTCGTCGACATATCCCGAGGTGACCACGATCCCGACCCAGGGCCAGATCTTGCGGACTTCGCGGATGAACTGCGCGCCGTCCATCTTCGGCATGCGCAGGTCAACCAGGAGCACGTCGAAATCCTTCTGCATGAGGATCTGCAGGCCCTTGAGACCGTCGGTTGCCGTGTCGACGAAGCAGCCCTGTTCCGAAAGGTACTTCTCAACGAGCGCCCTCATGTCCGCATCGTCGTCAAGGAGCAGAACCCTGTAGCCGCTCATCGGGGATGTGTTGTTGCCCGCCATACGGTTCGAATCCGTCTACCCGCCAGAAAGCATAGCACGATTTCCAATCTGAGGGGAAACTCGAAGGAATATTTCTTTCTCGGGGATCAACACAGGAGCCGCACCGCGGAGTCAGTGGAGGAGCGAAGATTGGCGTAGCATATTAACCATCGCTAGCGATGGTCAAAATGGCGTACCTGGCAGGACTTGAACCTGCAACCTTCTGATCCGTAGTCAGATGCTCTGTCCAATTGAGCTACAGGTACACCGTGAATGCGTTATTGCGCTCGTTCTCCTACCAGAGGTCTCGGCTTGGATTCAAGATGAAATGGTTTATGGTTGATGGTTTATGAACTCCAGGTTCCAGCTTGTCTCTCCTTACGAGCCCACCGGCGATCAGCCGGAGGCCATTGAGGCGCTGAGTAAAGGGTTGGAGGAGGGGAGGCGTTTCCAGACCCTGGAAGGCGTGACCGGGTCCGGCAAGACGTTCACGGTGGCGAATGTGATCGCCCGCCACGGCCGGCCGACGCTGGTGATCTCTCACAACAAGACGCTGGCGGCTCAACTGTACGCCGAGTTGAAGGGGTTCTTTCCGAACAATGCCGTCGAGTACTTCATCAGTTACTACGACTATTACCAGCCCGAGGCCTACATCCCGCAGACGGACACGTACATCGAGAAGGATTCGTCCATCAACGAGGAGATCGAGCGCCTCCGTCTTTCCGCCACCGACGCGCTGATGAACCGCGAGGACGTGATTATCGTGGCGTCCGTGTCTTGCATCTACGGTTTGGGCTCTCCGGAGGACTACCGCGAAATGCTGGTGAGCCTGCACAAGGGGGATGCGGTCGAGCGCGACAGCGTTTTGAAGAAGCTCGTCGATATCCAATACTCGAGGAACGACTACGCCTCCGACCCGGGGACGTTCCGCGTGCGCGGCGACACGCTGGATATCTTTCCCTCGTATGCCAAGTACGGCGTCCGCGTTGATTTCTTCGGCGACCAGGTGGAGTCCATCCGGCGCATCGATCCGCTGACCGGAAACGCGCTGTTGGATATGGAGTCGGTGATCGTTTCCCCCGCCAGGCATTTCGTCATGGCGGCGGACAAGATCGGAAGAGCGCTGGGGTCCATCCAAGCGGAGCTCGAGGAGCGCGTGAAATGGTTCGAGCAGAATAATAAACTGCTGGAAGCCCAACGGATCCGAATGCGCACGGAGTACGATATCGAAATGCTCCGGGAGGTCGGCTACTGTAGCGGGATCGAGAACTACTCGAGGCACCTGTCCGGACGCGCGCCGGGGGAACGGCCGGCGACGCTTCTTGATTATTTTCCGCGGCAGTTCCTCACGATCATCGACGAGTCTCACGTCACGGTCTCGCAGGTCCGCGGCATGTACAACGGCGACCGTTCGCGCAAGGAGATGCTCGTCAACTACGGGTTCCGTCTGCCCTCCGCGCTCGACAACCGGCCCATGAACTACGACGAGTTCATGAAGGCGACGGGCGCGATGATCTTCACGTCGGCAACGCCGGGTCCGTTCGAGAAGGATGTGTCCGGCAAGCCGATCCCGCAGGTCATCCGGCCGACCGGCATTCTCGACCCGCCGGTCGAGGTCCGGCCGCTGGCAGGCCAGATCGACGACCTGATTGAGGAGGTCCGGCAGCGGGCCGAACGCAAGGAACGAACCCTCGTCACGACGCTGACCAAGAAGACCTCGGAGGATTTGTCGGAGTACCTTCATAACATCGGCTTGCGCGTGAAGTACCTTCACTCGGAGATCGACGCGATCGAACGCGTGGAAATCCTGCGCGGCCTGCGGAAAGCGGACTTCGACTGCCTGATCGGCATCAACCTTCTGCGCGAGGGGCTGGATCTGCCGGAGGTCTCGCTCGTGGCCATTCTCGACGCGGACAAGGAGGGATTCCTGCGATCGGAGACGTCCCTGATCCAGACGGCGGGGCGCGCGGCCCGGCACATCCATGGCAAGGTGATCATGTACGCGGAGCGGCTCACGGACTCCATGAAGAGAATGATCGCCGTCACGGAAGCGCGCCGCGAGAAGCAGATGGCCTACAACAAGGACCACGGCATCACGCCGAGGAGCATCGAGAAGAGCATCCAGGAAAGTCTGGCCGAACAGCACAAGGCGGAGGAGATCGAAATGGAGGCCGTGCGCGAGGCGGGCGTCGAATATGACGTCCAGCGTGTCCTTGCCGATCTCGAACGCGAGATGGTTGAAGCCGCCGATGAGCTCGAGTTCGAACGGGCCGCCATCC
>AMWB02142263.1_pt1 | contig 11056 bp, 8 predicted proteins | sample 200311 | NCBI WGS metagenome assembly AMWB02 (sample SAMN02737377, study PRJNA173069) | bioreactor metagenome | biome: anode biofilm in microbial fuel cells | place: USA: California | collected 2010-12-16 | reverse complement strand
CACCGGGTCGGCAAGGACACCCTGGCGCGCATGGAAGCCACTCTGAATCTCACCGAAATGATGTACAAGGAGGGTTCCGGCAAGGTAAAGAAAACCGATTACCTCGACAACAGGGTGATGGTGGCATCGCTACGATCCGCCGTGGCGCTGCTTGAAAAAAATGAGGAAATGGCCCAGGCCGCACTGGCCAACACGATAGGTCTGTCATGGAAAGAAAGTGTCCGGCCGGCTGATCTGCAGGCCCCTTTCACGCCATATGCCGGAAACCTGGAAAACCTTGTTGCTGCCGCATATCAGTTCAGCCCCGACTGGGCCAAACTGGAAGCCGGCATCCGTGCGGCGGAAGGCGCGGTACAGACGGCCAAAAGCGGTCACTATCCCAGAGTCGCCCTGACGGGCGAGATCCATAAATGGTGGAACGACTACAACGAGGGTATCGCATCGGATCAAAACAAGGAAGGCTGGTCAATCGGCGTCGGCGTGGAGATTCCCATCTTCGACGGGTTTCTGACACGCAACAAAGTAAGCGAAACCAGCGCCCGGGTGAACAGGATCAGGGAGCAGCAATTTCTCCTCAGGGAAGGGATCGGTCTGCAGATCAAAGACATCTTCCTGGGCATGAATGCCACCGGAAAGTCCTATCAGGCCACGCGCGACGCCATGATATCGGCGCAGGAAAATCGCGACTTGAACGTTCGCGCTTATCAGAACGAACTGGTTGAAACCGAGAAGGTGATCCGCGCCCAACTGGTTGAAGCGCTGATGTTTGCACAGCATTATAAGACGTGCTATGACCACATCGCCCTGCAGTCCCAACTGGAGCTGGTCGTGGGAACGGAGATTTTGAAGCAACTGGGGGTGCAATGATCGGAACTGGCGCCGACAGATTTGAAAGCTGGTTCGGGCGATGGCCGGCCATCTGTCCATACCTGGCGGTGCTACTCATTCTTTGCGGAGCTGCAACGCTTTTTGCCGCGGACCCGGTTGACCCGCTCGTTGAGACGGGCACGGTATTTCGCCTTGCTTTTTCGAAGAAGATGTTCTCTGATGTCAAAGTCGAGGACGCCCGTGCCGCCATGAAAGTATGGTTGATCACGGTCTTTCGGGAGCGCAACATTCCCACCGACCCGGACCCGAAAATCTACGACAGCCTGGAAGAGATGCTGCGCGGGTCGCAGGGCAAACCAGCGGAAGGTTTCGGTGTAACAGCCGAAGAATGCTGGCGGCTGAGCGGAGAAATCAAGTTCGACCGGTTGGTTGTGGGAGTCATAAACGGCCAGATAACGGAAGAATATCTTATCCTTGTCCACCGGGACAGTGGCATTGAAAAGCTTTCGGACCTTCGCGGACGCAGCCTGATTGTCTTGGAGAATCCCAGGACGAGTCTTGCGATCACCTGGCTGGACACGTTCTTGCTCCAGAATGGAATGAATACAACCGATAAGTTCTTTAACCGGGTGCAGCCTGTTTATAAACTGTCGCAGGTGGTACTGCCCGTTTTCTTTCGTAACAGCGATGCCTGTCTGGTCACACGCCGGGGATTTCAGACGATGAGCGAGCTCAATCCCCAGGTCGGCAAACAACTGCGGATTTTGACGGCGTCCCAGGAGCTGGTGCCGAACGTATTCGCTTTCCGCGCTGACTATGCTTCACCGTTCAGAGAGCAGATGCTGGTTGAAATGAAAAAACTGCCGGATACCCCGGCCGGACAGCAGATACTGACGCTTTTACAGACCGAGAGAATCGAAGAACAACCGATGTCCTGTCTGGCCGCCACCTTTGAATTGCTGGCCACTCACCAGCGGCTGTGTTCCGCAGTGAACAGCGCCAATACAATATCCGCTGCACCGGGATCGGTACGGGGCAAACCCGGAATGAAGGAACAATAGATGCGATGGTTTTGAAGATGAAATGGTATCAAACGCTTTTCAACCCGCCCAGCGTGGTGAAACATAAAAAGCATGCAGCCGCTCTGGCCGCATGGCTGGCGGTGTTTTGCATCCCCGCATTTTTGGCGGCACAGGATACGGCATCCCGGCAAGAAGCGGCAGAATCGATCCGTATTGTCCTGTCCCCGGGCAGTTTCCCTGGAGTCAACCACAATGATGTGCTGGCCGCCATAAAAACCTGGGCCAGGGTGATCCTGAAACAACAGGGTGTTGATATGGAGGTGGAGAGCCGCATTTCCGATAGCCCGGAGGAATTGGCCGAGGCACTCAGGAACGGACAGACGGATGCCGTCTCCATGCCCGTGGATGAATTGCTGAACTTGAAAGTAATGCCTGAATATGTTTTTCTGGCTATCCGGAAGAATTCGTTCACGGAACAATACATCATCCTGGTGCATCGAAACAGCGGAATCAACGATGTCCACGATCTTCGGGGCCGCAAAATCCTGCTGTATAATAATCCACGGATGTGTCTGGCACCGGCCTGGGTTGCGTCCATCACGGGCCTGCCGAAAACGGAGTCTATCGGCATGACCCGAATCGATAATATCTCCCGGACCGTCTTGCCGGTGTTCTTTCACCAGGCGGATGCCTGTGTGGTCACTGCCATCGGGTTTGAAATTGCGTGCGAATTAAATCCGCAGTTACTAAAAGATCTCCGGGTGCTGGCCACTTCTCCGGAAGTGGTGTCCTCCGTGTTTTTTTTCCGTCCCGGCTACGTTTCCCATGTCAAAGACAAGTTGGAGACCGCTATGCTGACGTTGCAGGAGACGCCGGCGGGCCAGCAACTGCTGATGATGTTTCAGGGAGATGCCGTGGTAAAACAGCCCATCTCCTGCTTGGAAAGCAGCCGACAACTGTGGGACGAAGGTGGCCGCCCCGGCAGCCTCGTCAAGGGTAATCCGCTGGTGCAAAAAGAGAACACACCATGAATAAAATGAACAAAATGAAAAGACGGATGGGCATTACCTTAAGAACCGCCCTGCTTTCCTGGTTGGTGACGATCATTACGCTGTTGACCTTCGTTACCGTGATCATTCCGGAACAGAAAAAGGCGTTTCTTGAAAACCTGGATTCCAAGGCCCATGGGGTTGCCGTGTCGTTGCGGGACCTGTTGGCCGGGTCGGTTGTCAACGAAGACTTCAGCACCGTGGTGGATCACTGCATGCAAATTGTACAGGGGGACCAGTCCATCGACTACATCGTGATTACGCGAAACGACGGATTATCGCTGATTCATGAACGTGCGGGATGGCGGCAGGAAGAGAATCTGCCCCGTTACTGGCGTCCGGACAAACGGTTTTCCAGCGGCCGTATCGACCTGGTTCCATTATTCCAGCGCCGGGTTTTCCATTATTCCCAGCCGTTCGACTACTCCGGCATAGAATGGGGTTGGATCCATGTAGGCCTGTCCCTCGACAGATATGATCAAAGCGTGTCGGCGGTTTACTGGCGGACCGGCCTTCTGGCCATAGCCCTTGTGATGCTGAGCCTTCTGGCTTCAATTATTTATGCCAAGCGCATGGTGAAACCCATCCTGAGTCTTCAAACCGTCGTTCAGAGAATCGCGGATGGAAACCTGTCCGTACGGGCGATGGTTCACGGCGGCGACGAACTGACCAGCCTGGCTGTCTCCGTCAATACAATGACGGAAGCGCTCCTGCAAAGAGACAAGATTTTGGGAAGCGTCCGTTTTGCAGCACAGCACTTTCTGAGTACCGCGGACTGGAAGGGGATTATCGATGAGGTGCTGGCGATGATCGGCAAGGCGGCCAAGGCCAGCCGTGTCTACGTGTTCGAAAACGATCGGAACCAGGCAGAATGGTTGCAGTTTGTGAAGTGTCACGAGTGGATCACCGCCGGCATTGACAGGAAGATGATCGACAAATTGAACCTGCAGGAAATCCCTCGGGATGCTGCCGGTTTCGATCGCTGGGCGAGCGTTCTCAGGCAGGGAGAGCTGCTTTTATTGCGCGTCAGAGAAATGAACCGGGCCGAGCGGGACCTGCTTGCGCCGGAAAATATCAAGTCGCTTCTTCTGGCACCGATTTTGGTTGAAGGGTCCTGGTGGGGGATACTTGGCCTCGATGAGTGTCAGTATGAACGGGAATGGACGGATGCGGAGCAGGACAGCCTTCGGTCTGTTGCGGATATGATGGGCGCCGCCATTACCAGGCAGCGGACTCAGGATGACCTGTTTAACGCCAAGGAAGCAGCCGAGGAGGCCAGCCGCTCCAAATCACAGTTTCTGGCGAACATGAGTCATGAGATCCGCACCCCGATGAACGGGATTCTGGGCATGATCGATTTGATCCTGCACACGCAACTGACGGACAAACAGCTCCATTATGCACGGACCGCACGCAATTCGGGAGAGACGTTGCTTGGCCTCATCAATGATGTTTTGGATCTTTCCAAGATTGAGTCCGGTAAGCTCGAACTGGAAGAAATCGCCTTCGACCCGCGTCAGACCGTAATGGAAGTCAAGGAATTACAGGCCAACCAGGCCAAGCTGCAAGGTTTGAAACTGACGACTTCAATTGATCTGTTCGTACCGCGAATTGTTCGCGGAGACCCCGGCAGATTACGGCAGGTCCTGCTCAACATGGTGAGCAATGCCGTCAAGTTTACGGAGCATGGTGAAGTGGCGATTCGTTTGTCACTGGTTACAGAGAACAAAGCCGTCATGTGCCTGCGTTTTGAGGTACAGGATACCGGCATAGGCATCCCTGCTGAAGCCCAGGCTGCCGTCTTCGAACCTTTTATTCAGGCAGATGGAACCATGACGCGAAAGTATGGCGGAACCGGATTGGGGTTGGCCATCAGCAAACAACTGGTTGAGATGATGAGAGGTCAAATCGGTGTTGTCAGTGCTGCCGGCAAAGGCTCCATGTTCTGGTTTACCGTAATCATAAAGACGGCGTTACCGTCCGATCTGCAGGTGCCTTCTGGCCCCCGGCAGCAATTCGGCCCTCCGGCTGAAACGCAACTTGCCCGAAGCCTGGGGGGGGCAGGTCAACCGGATCTTCAAAGCTCCGGCACGACGGATTTCCATGTTCGCGTGTTGGTAGCCGAGGATAACCTGGTCAATCAGGAAGTCGTTTTGAACATGCTGGAAATCCTCGGCTGTGAAGTGGAAGTGGTTGCCAACGGCCGGGAGGCGTTGGCGGCATGGGGACAGCGTGCTTTCGATTTGATTTTCATGGATTGCCAGATGCCGGAAATGGATGGTTACGAGGCCACCCGCAGCATCCGGCAGGAAGAAGCCGGCCTTGCTTCCGGATCACGGACGATTGTCATTGCATTGACGGCGCATGCCATGGAGGGCGATCGCGAACGCTGTGTGGCCGCAGGCATGGATGACTACCTGGTCAAACCGTTCACGATCAAACAGTTACAGGGCATTCTGGAACGGTGGCTTCCCAGAAAGGCGGTTCAAGAAGCGCAGTTGCGGGATGGCGCCGACGACCAGCGGGTAAAGGTGGTGAAAGAATGTTCCGATGCCGACCATGTCGATTGTAATGCTTTTGAGGACTTGAAGTTCCTCCAGCAACACGGGGCACCGGATATGCTTGCTAAAGTGATCGGGATTTACCTGCGGGACACCCCGAAGCAACTGGAAAACGCCCGGGCTGCCCTGGCCCGCAATGATGCGGTTGCCATGGGCAGGCAGGCTCACAGCCTGAAGTCGAGCAGCGCCACGTTGGGTGCTCACGTGCTGTCGGCACTCTGCAAAGAAGTGGAGGCAAAGGGCCTTTCGGGAAGCACTGAAAATGCGGACGAATTATTATCAAAGATGGAAGTCGAATATGCCATTGTGGCAGCCATCCTGAACAAAGAGATCGGTTCAGGATCTTAAAAAGCTACAGGATAAAATCAGTTGCCAGGAACTGGCTCTGATGATTTCGGACGATGCCGGTGATGATATCTTTATTCATTTGGGTCTGTTTGGCAGCCACAAGCGTCCGGATCGAGAAAACGCGCAGGGCATCTGAAACCGAAAGCGTTCCCTCGGCAGAGTCCTTGCGACCTGTGAAAGGGAATATATCCGGACCGCGCTGGCACTGGCTGTTGATATTCACCCGACAGACCTGGTTGACCAGCGGATCGATGAGTTGAGCGATCTGATCGGGATCTTTGCCGAAAATACTGACCTGCTGGCCATACACCGAATGAATCATATATTCGATGGGCTCCTTGATATCGTTGAACGGCAAAACCGGAATCACCGGCCCGAACTGTTCTTCGTGGTAAACCCGCATCCTCTCATGTACCGGATACAAAACTGCCGGGAAGAAAAAACTGCCGTTGACCGTCCCGCCTGCTTCATTGATCACTGCCGCCCCCTTGGCAATCGCATCCGCCACAAGTCCTTGAAGATAATCGGTTTTACCCTTTTCCGCCACCGGCGTGATAAAAACGTCTTCCTGCCAGGGCATTCCAAAGCACAGCTTGTTGACCGCTGAAACAAGGCGTTTGAGAAATTCATCCTGAATGGCGGATGCCACAAACAGGATTTTCAGTGCGGTACACCTTTGGCCGTTGAAAGAAAGGCATCCCAGCAGACACTCCTGCACAGCCAGATCCAGATCGGCGTCTTTAAGGACAATAGCGGGATTTTTGGCTTCCAGACCCAGCACACAGCGCAGCCGGTTCGGCTTGGGATGGAGTTTCTTGAGAATATTTGCAGTGCTGCTGTTACCGATCAATGCCAGAACATGAATGCTGCCGGACCGCATCAAGGGCGGAATGATGCTGTGCCCCTCTCCATAAATGATATTGATCACCCCTTTGGGGAATACATCACAGAAAACGTCAAGCAGTGGCGCATACAGCAGGGCGCCGTGTTTGGGCGGCTTCAGGATAACGGTATTTCCCATGATGAGTGCCGGTATCAGGGTGGTAAGGGTTTCATTCAAGGGATAATTGAACGGCCCCATGCAAAGCACGACACCCATCGGCGCGCGCCGAATCTGACCGATAATCCCCTCTTCAATGGCAAATCGCGATGAAATGCGGTCCAGATCCTTGAGTGCGTTCATGGTATCTTTGATGTAGCAGATGGTCCGGTCAAATTCCTTGATGGAATCCTTCAGGGATTTGCCGACTTCCCACATCAGAAGCTGAACAATCCGTTCTTTTTGTTCGAGCATGCGGAAAACAAAGCGTTCCATGTGATGGATTCTCTCGGCCACGGACAGGGTAGGCCATGCACCCCGACCGTGATCGTAGGCAGACACGGCCGCATCGAGTGCCTCCAGTGCTTCTTTTTCCGTCAAAAGGGGATAGGAGCCAATCGGAAATGGCTCCGGCACACCGTCTATGTTGACCCACACCGGAGAAAGGACGTGATGCTGGGGACCCTCCCACTGTCGAATCTCACCATTGATGAGATAACCGGTCTGTGAAAAAGGAATCCCTTGCTGAAGCCCGGTGGGAATATCGGAATTCTGCGGAAAAACACGATTGATCTTTTCGATTAACGACATGGTTCGTTACCTCATCATTTTTCCAATATTGACAGTCGCCCGCCCGCAAAGAACCAGAAATCATTTTTTTATTGTGACACCACCGCGATGAATTGTCTATTGATATCTGGTGAAAAAGCATTTAATTTAGTCATCAAATAGATGTTCTGATCTTTTCTGCTTTTTTCAGACATGATCTGTCTGATCCGCCGGATACTTTACCCGAAAGGAGACCCTGATGCCGATAATCACCATTTCCAGAGGAAGCTATTTTTACGGCAAATCCATTGCTGAAAAACTGGCTCAAAGGTTAAACTATGCCTGTGTGTCCCGGGATGAAATCATCGAGAATCTCGACGAATTCCATCTGCCCGAAATTAAGCTGGTCAGGGAACTCAAAGACGCTTATTCCGTCCTTGACCGCTTTCCCCATGGCAAGAAACGTTTCATCACAGCAATCCGATCGGCCATTCTCAATCGTTTTCTATCCGGTAATGTGGTGTATCATGGGCTGGTGGGGCATTATTTCGTCAGCAACATTTCACACGTTTTCAAAGTCAGAATCATTTCCGATATCGAAAGACGGGTGGCGGGAGAAATGGCCAGAGAAAACATTTCCGAGGAAAAAGCGCGCTATACCTTGAAAAAAGACGACGAAGAGCGGCGCAAATGGGCCATGTTTCTCTACGGCGTTGATCTGGCCGATCCCGAAGCATATAACCTGGTCATCCGGATCGGCCACTTATCCGAGGATGATGCGGTGGATATCATCGTCGGCGCAGTCGGTCTTTCTTCCTTTCAGGAAACTCTCGAATCCAGGGCCGCCCTGGCGGATCTGGCCCTGACAGCTACGGTCGTTCGAAAACTGTTTGATTTTCCCTATGCCGATGTCGTTTCCAGAGATGGTCGGGTAAAGATCACGCTCAAGGTGCCGGCGGAACAGCAACCGCTGGTTCGTGACCGGGTAGCTCAGATGCTGTCATCCATAGATGAGATAAAAGAATATTTGATTCAATTCGACGCTTATTTCTAAGCGAAAGTCCGCCATAGGACAATTCATGGCCTCTATACCGGTCAATTGCCAGTAGATTGCTTTATATTCATCAAGGCTCTTGAGGTTGGCCTTTTCCCGGAATTTCTCCGGAGGCGGGAAAATCCGGTCTTTGCGCATTACCGAAATAATGGTTTTATTTGTTGGGAAGATCCTCTATATCAACAGGCTGTTTCCGGTCACCATAATTATTACAGTACAGGGTACTCCGAAAGGATCACTTTGGATAACTGGCAATATTTGGCTTGATGGCCCTGCCAAGCCAGTCAATGCTTTTTCCCAGGTGGCGCATGTTCGCCAGGCCCTCCGCGTCTTCAAGCACGTCCCCTTTATCCAGGCCAAACCCCATATTCCAATAGGTGGAGCAGGGAATGACCATCCTTGACATCTGGAACATGTGGTTGATCGTGTCATAGGCATGCGTGGCGCCGCCGCGTCTGACAGCCACGACCGCCGCCCCGATTTTTCCCGCAAAAGCATGGTCATTGGCAATGGCAACAAAACCGGCCCGTTCAATCAATGCTTTCAAGTCTGCGGAAACCGCCGCAAAATAGGTTGGAGAGCCCAGAATCACGGCCTCGGCCTTCAGCATTTTTGCAAAGACTTCATTGAATTTGTCCTTTTTCGTGGCACATTGATTGTCTTTCGTTTCGAAGCACTTTCCGCAGGCAAGGCAGCCCCGGATGGGTGTGCCACCAATCTTTACAAGCTCGGTTTCCCAGCCGGCCGTACTTAACTCACCGAGAACCACTTTTAAAAGTTGCTCCGTATTTCCCCCCTGACGCGGACTTCCGTTTATGGCTAATGCATACATCGAAATCTCCTTATCTGTTTTTATTGTCTATGGTTGCAAGGTGTTACTTCAATACGGCGGCTCCGCAGGCCCGACATAACCGCACATGCCCAGACGGGGCGAATTCACCAGCGCAATGGGCTCACCCTCATCCTTGTGGGGATGTGTCTCGGCGTGCTTGTCGCACAGGGTTCCCCATACATTTTCTTCGTACAGACACTCCAGGCACAGCCATGCGGCAGGTTGGCCGCATTCAATGCATTCCGATTCCGGCATCACATTGCGGACCAGAAGCGTAATCGGATGCGATGTGACGGATTTTCCTTCACGAACGCCGACTGTCTTGATCAGCGTCTCCGATGATGTTCCAAAATCATAGATATGGGTTAGTCCCATTCCCGGTTCAAGGATATCCATGATGCGTTGCCGCATGGATATTTCTTCGCTCCAGCGGCCGCCGGAAACAAACTGGCTCAAGTGTCCGCAGCACTCCAGCCATATCGCCCGGAGGTACTGATCCAGATGCTCCAGGGTCGCGCTCCCGCGCATCTCCACATCCAACCAGAACTGCGGCGCCCCCACAGCCTGTATCCGAAGATGATGTAATGCTTGGCTGCCGCCTTTTTTGCGTTCCGCTTCTGAAAGAAGTTCTTTCCATGCGGCACAGGCCGAAAGGTGCCGGATGACACCGCTCTTGGCGATTTCAAGCCCGCAATGGGCGCACTTTCCTTTTGATTGTTTTACACGAGCCATGCTAATTTCCTTCCACTGTGATTTCAAGAACAACGTCTGACATATTCTGGATAGACAAAAGTCTCATGATGCTCGAATCAAAGACCCGTTTGAATTCCGGTATGTTCTTCCCGTAATGAAAACCATCCGGATTTTTTCGTTTTTATTCTGAAGACCCAGTACATAAAGCAGCGGCAGATAATGATCCGGCTGGTAAAGGGCTTCCGGGAAACCGCCAAAATCGTGGATGGGCTCTGTCCAAAAGGTAATATCGTTTCAAAAAGGCCTGCTTACAGCTTGAACCATAGATGCCGTTTTATACCAGGGCCATGGCTTTTTCCGGGCAGATCTCCTGGCAGCAGAAACAGCGGATGCAGATTTCCGGGTCTGCCTCCGGATAATCGCCGTTCATCGAGAGGGCGGACACCGGACATTGTTCGATGCAGGCGCCGCACCCCGTACACAGCTCCACATTCGCCCGGGGACAAAGCAGCGTCGGTCTGAAAAGAATCTCCTGAATGGCCGGATTGTTCATATTTGCTTCACCGCCCAGGGGGGGCAATTTGAAATCAGGCAGTGACTTCATCTCACCGATGATTTCAATCGTATCAAGATCATAATCTCCCAGGCCCGCGCTTTTGGCCTTCCGAAGGAATCCCAGTTTGCCAGGGTCACACCCCATCATGGTCGCAATGACGGCATCCAGGGCCACGGCATTGTCCGAGGCCAGGATGAGTCCGATGTCCCTCAGCTCCGGAGACGCCGGGCCGTTTCCTTCCATCCCAACCACCGCATCCACGATGAAAAGATCCGGCACCCGGAGCTGGAACACCTCCACGATCATTTCGTGAAACCGCGCCGGGCTGCCGGCAGCCTTGTGCAGCCTGGCCTTCTGAGCACCGGGCAGAAAACCGTAGCTGTTTTTGATGGCCCCGGTCATTACGGTCAGGCCGTGGGTTTTGAATTTGGGCAGGCTGATAACGAAATCCGCATCCAGGACCGCCCGCGAGAGACTCACCGTCGGCATGTATTCCGCGTTAAAGTCAATTTTCTGCGAATCGGT
>AMWB02062737.1_pt1 | contig 11057 bp, 10 predicted proteins | sample 200311 | NCBI WGS metagenome assembly AMWB02 (sample SAMN02737377, study PRJNA173069) | bioreactor metagenome | biome: anode biofilm in microbial fuel cells | place: USA: California | collected 2010-12-16 | reverse complement strand
CATGATGCCTCCCAGCGCGGACCACCTGGCCGGAACCGATCTGTACGGCAGGGACATCCTCAGCCGGATCATTTACGGGGCCAGGATCTCCCTGGCCGTCGGGTTTACGTCGGTCCTGATCGGAGCCATGGCCGGCGTCACCCTGGGGCTCATCAGCGGATTTTTCGGCGGGTTTCTGGACGGTCTGATCATGCGCACATCGGATGTCCTCTTTGCCTTTCCGGGCATCCTGCTGGCCATCGCCATCGTCGCCATCCTGGGCCCGGGGCTCGTCAACGTGGTGGTGGCCGTATCGGTTTTCAGCATGCCCACCTTTGCCCGCATCGTGCGCGGCAGCACCCTGGCCCTTAAGGAAAGCCTCTATGTCCGGGCCGCCAGAAGCATCGGGGCCTCCAGAAAACGCATCATGTTCGTGCACATCATGCCCGGCACCCTCAGCAGCGTGATCATTTATTTTACCCTTCGGATCGGCACCTCCATCATCACGGCTTCCAGCCTGAGTTTTCTGGGGCTGGGGGCCCAGCCGCCGACACCGGAATGGGGCGCCATGCTGGCGGAAAGCCGGGACTATATCGGGGTGGCGGATCACATGACCCTTTTTCCCGGCATCGCCATTTTCCTGACCGTCCTGTTTTTCAACCTCTTTGGCGACGGCCTGCGGGCCGCACTGGACCCCAAATTGAAATGAATTCGACAAAACCACTCATTGCCGTGGTGTCGCATACGGAAATCAACCGATCCGGCATTCCGGCCAATACCATTTCGACAACCTATACCGAAGCCGTGGAAAAGGCCGGCGGCCTGGCCTTGATTCTTCCCTTTACGCAACAACCGGATGTCATCTCCCTGCTGGTCGATAAGGCCGACGGATTTCTTTTTACAGGAGGCATGGATGTCGATCCTTCATTTTACGGCGAAACGGGGATCAGTGCTCTGGGGCCGGCCGACCCGGATCTGGACCGGTTTCAGATGGCCGTCCTGGAGGCGATCCTGGCATGCCAAAAGCCGATTCTGGGTATCTGCCGGGGAATTCAACTGATCAATGTGGCCCTGGGCGGATCGCTTTTCCAGGACATTTCTTCCCAGTTTTCAACGCCGACCCTCAAGCACATGCAGGATGTGCTGACCTTTGATACGGACCATCCGGTGAGCATCGCGCCCGGAAATAGGCTCTTTGACCTGTTCGGCCCCGATATCATGGTCAACAGCCGCCACCATCAGTCCATCAAAATCCCTGGCAGGGATCTGATCATCACGGCCAGGGCGCCGGACGGTGTGATCGAGGCTGCCCAGCATCAGACCCTGCCCATGGACCTGGTGCAATGGCATCCGGAGCTCATGCTGCGGAAAAACAATAACATGCTCCGCCTTTTTAAGGCTTTCATCCAACGATGCCATTGATGGCTTCACGCCATACGATTAATAGATTTCTCTGGTATTGTTCCGGTGATCCACCATGTAAAGCAGCTTTGATTTTTCCTTGAGCGCTTTTTTCAGTTCTTCCAGTTTGATGCGATCGATGCTGTACATCCGGATATAGACATTGCGATATCCTTCCGGCGCCTTCTCATAGGATGTCATAATACTTGCCAGTCTTCCCCCGAACTGCCGGATGATACTGGCGACTTCCAGGATGGAACCCTGCCGGTCTTCCAGGCAGAAGGCAAACTGAATTCCCCTTTTCCCGATGCCGGTAAGGGATATAATCACCTTGAACAGGTCGGTATGGGTGATGACTCCGACGACGCTGCCGTCATTTTCCACAACCGGGACACCGGATATCTTGTTGGTCAGCAATATTTCGGCGGTTTCTTCGATCGTGAAATCCGGCGGAACCGAAATCGGTTTCGAAGACATGATATCTTTGACCTGAATGGTTGACAGCAGATAGAGAAGTTCATGAATTTCCAGGGTTGTGGCATCGGATGGAGAGGCTTTTTTCAGGTCCCTGTCCGTTACAACGCCCACAAGGCGTTTTTTGTCCATGACCGGCAGCAGGGTAATTCCATGGGTTTTCATCAGATTCATGGCTTCCTGCATGGAGCTGTTTTTATCGATCGTAATGGCGGGTTTGTTCATCCAGTTTTTTACAAGCATGAGAATGACCTCCGGTAAAGATGGTTAGATGGGAAATCAAATGCCCAGGTATGCTTTCTTGATATGTTCATTGCCCAGCAGGGCCTCACCTGAATCCTTGAGCACAACCCTGCCGGTCTCGAGCACATACCCCCGGTTGGCGATCCTGAGGGATTGGAAAACATTCTGCTCGACCAGCATGATCGTCACACCCTGCCTGCTGATCTCGGAAATGATCGCAAAGATGGACTTTACCAGCAGGGGCGAAAGCCCGAGAGATGGCTCATCGAGCAGCAGAAGTTTCGGATCCGCCATGAGACCCCGCGCAATGGCCAGCATCTGCTGTTCGCCACCCGACATGGTGCCGCCAAGCTGTTTTTCACGTTCCTTGAGTCGCGGCAGCATCTTAAACACCCGGTCCATGTTGGCATCGCGGTTCTGGCGCGCCTTTCTGGTAAATGATCCCATCCTCAGATTCTCGGTGACCGTCATTTGCGGAAAGATCTTTCTGCCCTCGGGAACCTGGACAACGCCGAGTTCAACCACTTCATGCGCTTCGAGTTTGGCCAGGTCCACGCCGTTGAAGGTGATGCTGCCGCCTCCGGGTTTCTCCAGGCGGGAGATGTTCTTGAGGATTGTGGATTTTCCGGCGCCGTTGGCACCGACCACCGTAACGATCTCGCCTTCCGTTACCTCGACGTTCACATCCCACAACACCTTGAGGTCTCCATAACTGAAGTTCAGGTTCTCGATCTTAAGCATTACTCACCTCCGAGATAGGCGTCAACCACGGCCTTGTTGGAAACGATTTCCTGGGGATTGCCTTCCGCCAGTTTCTCGCCGGAATTCAGAACCACAATCCTGTCGGAAATGCGCATGATCGCTTTCATGTCGTGCTCGATGACCATCTGGGTGATCCCAAGATTCTTGATGTCCAGGATTAACTGGATGATTTCCTCGCTCTCGGCCGGATTCAGGCCCCCCATGACCTCGTCGAGCAGCAGCAGCTTGGGCTTTGTTGCCAGAACGCGCGCCACTTCCAGTTTCTTGCGCTCACCGATAGGCAGGCTGCCGGCAAGGAATTTGACGCGGTTTTCGAGACCGACGATATGGATTTTTTCCATCGCCGCGTCGCGCGCCGTTTTGAGTGAATTCGTGCGGCACAGAGCCCCGACCATGACATTGTCCACCACGCTCATTTTCGCAAGGGGCCGCACCTTCTGCCAGGTTCGCGCCATGCCGAGTTTGCACACGGCATCGGGATTGAGCCCGTTCATGCGATGCCCGTCAAAAAGGATCTCGCCCCGGGAAGGCGGATAATAACCGGTAATGCAGTTGAACAGCGTGGTCTTTCCCGCACCGTTGGGGCCGATAAGACCCATGATCATGCCCGGAACCATCTCGAAGGAGACATCGGAATTGGCTGCCAGTCCGCCAAAAAACTTGCTGACGTGTTTGATCTCAAGAATCGCCATCAGATCGCCTCCTTTCGTTGTTTTGCCAGGAGCTTTTTTCGAATGAAGCCCAGAATGCCGTCCGGCATGTACAGGATGACGACAACCAGCAGGATGCCGTAGATCAGCACATGGGCATGGGACAGTTGTTCCTTCAGAAAAAAACCGACCCCGGAATTTTCACTGACCAGTCCGGAATCGATCACCGCCTGGGCAATCATGTTGCTGCGCAGGGCTTCGGAAAACGGCACCAGCACCACGGCGCCGATCACCGGCCCGAATATGGTGCCAATCCCGCCGATGATGCAGGTCATGACGATCTGGACCGACAGATCCAGCGCCAGAACCGTGGTGGGATCGATAAACCCGACATAGAGGCCATAGATACTTCCGGCCAGGGATGTAAACACCACGGAAAAGGACAGGGCCACGTTTTTATAGACGGTCAGGTTGATACCCAGCGAGTGCGCGGCGTCCTGGTCCTCGCGGATTGCCTGAAAGTAGTAGCCCAGCTTGGAGTTCTGCAGCAGCCATGTTACGATGATGGCCACGATCAAAGTTGCAAGCCCGATATAGTAAAAGGGCACTTTGGACATGAAATCGGTGACGACGACATCTCCGATCTTGAACGGCGGGATATCGGTGATCAGTATGCCTTCGGCACCGTTTGTCAGATTCTTCAGATTCAGGGCCGTAACGCGAAAGATCTCGGCGACGGCGATGGAGGCCAGAACAAAATAGGGGCCGCGCAAGCGGAAACAAATGGAACCGATGACCAAGCCGATCGCAACGGCGACCACTACACCGGCCCAGACGCCATACCACGGCGCGATATGCCGGTACTGCATCAAAATTATCGTGGTGTAGGCGCCGACACCGAAGTAGGCGGCATGGCCCACCGAATACTGGCCGGTATATCCGCCGAGGATGTTCCAGCCCAATCCCATGATGACACTGATAAATATGAGTATCATGATGTGAAGCGCATAGGTGCTCTCCATGAAATTCGGAAGCAGAAAGAGCGCGACAATCGCCACCACGGTCAGCAGGACCGGAAGAGTGCTCATTCCCCGCATGTTGTGCATGAATGATTTCATACTGTATAAGCCCTCGTCAGTCTTTTGAAGTTCCCAGCAAGCCGGATGGCTTGAACAGAAGCACCAGCAGGAACAGGATGAATACGATGACATCTTTCCAGCCGGAGCCGAAGTAGACGCCGCCAACAGACTCCGCAACACCGATGATCACGCCCCCGAGGGTGGCGCCGACAATGCTGCCCATGCCGCCAAGCACGGTGATTACAAAGGCCTTCAGCGTGAAGACGCTGCCCACCTGCGGAAAGATGTAATAGGTTGGCGATATGAGCGCACCGGCCGTTCCGGCAAGCGCAGCTCCCAGTCCGAAGGCGATGATCGACATGCGTTTGACATTAATCCCCATGAGCTGCGCTGCGTCACGATCCTGGGCCGTTGCGCGGACAGCCTGGCCCGTATCGGTCCTGTACAGAAACCAGTACAGGGCCACGGTAATGGCAATCGTGATGGCAAAAGAAATGAGCAGCGGACTGGAAATCGATATTCCGAAAATATTGAAGCTGGCGGACGAATATGTCGTTGACAGGATCTTGTAGTCCGACGTGAAGGCAAGCATGACCGCATTGCTCATGACCAGACCCATACCGATGGTCAGCAGGATCTGGTTCTGTGGCAGGGCGCCCAGCACGCGGTTGATGAACACTTTTTGAAGAAATGCGCCGAACAGGAACATCAACGGGATCGTCACGATGATTGAAACAAAGGGGTCGATGTGAAACAGGGCAAAAAGAAAATAGGTCATGTACATGCCGATCATCAACAGATCGCCATGGGCAAAGTTGATGATCCGCATGACACCGAAAATAATGGTCAAGCCAATGCCGATCAGGGCGTAAACGCCGCCGATCAGGATGCCGCTGATCAATGATTGAAAAAATACAGCCATAATCCCTCGGTATCTGATAAGTAAAAGGTCATGAATCAGGCATTTCCAGATATAAAAGATTGGATTAAACCGTGAGGGCATGGAATCGTGAGGGCGGAACCATTTCACGCCCTCACGCTCTTTCGATCTCACCATGTATTTTCATGGAAAAATGACGGTTCACCGTCTACGCATCACGCTTCAAACCAAAGGCCATTACTTCGTCCAGCCCGGGAAAGGCCAGATCGGTTTCTTGTCGGTAAGTTCAGTCGGCCATACGGTTACGTATTTGCCGTTCTGCACCTGCTCGACAAGCATCTGGGCCTTGCGCTGGTTCTGATACCCATCATAGTCCTGAAAGGAAACCTCGCCGAGGATGCCGTTCCATTTTCCGGTATTCAGTTCCTCGCGCAGCTTCTCGCGATCACCGCCGACTTTAGACGCCGCCTCACCCATGATCATCATGGATGCGTAAGCACATGCCGCATGATAGGTGGGCGCCTTTCCGAACTTCTTTTCATAGCGCTCAAACCAGGCTTTTGAGTTGCCCCAGGGCACTGCCTGGGTCCACTGTGTTGATGAGAAAATGCCGTTGCTGATATCTTTTTCGGCGGCAAACTGTTCCACAGAGAAACCGGCACCCGCACCCAGGAAGGCCATGGGCGAAAGACCGATTTCGCGGGATTGACGCATCAGCAGGATGGCGTCGGCCACATAAGATACCATGAAAACAAGGTCGGGATTGGCGGCCTTGGCCTGGGCCAGCGTGGAACGGTAGTCCGGCGAGCCCTTGGAATAGGCTTCTTCAAAGACCACTTTGATGCCTTTCTTTGCTGCGATGTCCTTGGCGCTGGTGGCCGCCGAAACGCCAAAATCGGTATTTTCGTTCAAGATGGCGATAGTCTTTGGGCTGCCGAGTTTGGTAGCCATATCAATAAGAATGGATGCATAGTCGCCGGTCGTTCCCGATGTCCGGAAAGTCCACTTCAGGTTCTGGCGGGTAATCTCCTCCTTGGAGGCGGCCGGAATGAGCAAGGGGACCTTGTAGCGCTCCGCCATCTTGGCATCGGCGTTTGAAGTAGCAGAAGTGTAAGGGCCCACGATTCCGACAACTTTATCACGGGTAGCCAGTTTCTCTAGGGCCGCCATGGATTTTTCGGGCTTTCCCGTATCGTCTTCCTTGATTAAATCCACATCAATCCCCTTTGCCTTCAGATCCTCGATGGCAAGGATAACACCGTTTGACAGGTTTTCTCCAATGGGGGCTTCCGGACCGGTAATCGAATTGACGAAACCGAGCTTAACGGTTTCCGCCATTGCGACGGCAGGATAAATACACATCACGGCCAAGATCAATACCACTGCTCTTTTCATTTTCTGTTCCTCCTGTCTCTGTTGAATGTAAAACATTTGACGATTTTTTACAAATTCATCAATCCAGATATTCAGGGTGTCTGATATGGTCCTTAAGCATGAAAAATGCCACGAAATCAAGAATACGGAAATTTCATCTCTGGGCAAGCCGGGATCATTCAAGACGCCGAACACCTGGAAATCCATTTTACGAATCTTTCCCGGAATTCGGAAATGATTCTGTCGATGTTTTTTTTCATATCACAGACTGGTGGATTTTTACCAGAAGTTCGTTATAATTTTTACGACAAATTCATTAAATTTTTAAGCTTTGATCGATTCTTCCGGAATGCAGTGCAACACAGCATCCGGACTTTTTACGAAGCCGTTAATTTTATTGACTTTGAAGACTTATATTGTGTAAGAGTTTGCCAGTTCTGTTTACTCAAGGAGGGGAAAATGACGGTGCGCGTACTCATGACACGAAAGATTCCAAGACTGACAGGCGGGCTGCTGAACCCGGTTCTGGTATCCAAGCTCAATGAACTGCTGCTCGAACTCAGAGACATGGCAAATCACCAGTATGGTTATATTTCCGGCGAAACCATGCGTAATGTTGATGATCGCAATGAATATCTGGTGATCAGCACATGGAGATCCCTTGAAGCATGGCAGCGTTGGTTTGCAAACGAGAAAAGGGCGGAAAAGGAAGGGATTGTGGATACTCTGCTGGGAACATCCACAACCTATAAAGTTTACAGCTATGAATAATCCATGAACCAATTTCGGAGCCGGATGTCCCCGTCGTACAGGCAGGTATTTTACAGCACGGAGATCACCACACAAAGGCATGTCCGGACGAGATGAATTCGGGCGTTCCGGCTGCTTCTGGAGAACAAGGGATGGAAACGCAATTGATGGGTGGGTAACGGGCCTCTGTTCATACACCGGTCATGATGCTGTTCGAAGGTGATATCCGACGGGCGGACCCTGTATGGACTGATGGAATTTTTTTCTCGGTTTCATTGAAGTTGAACAGGGTTTCAAAAGCGCTCAGCCGATCGGCAATCCCGATACTTCCCTTGCTTTTTTCCTTGACACGGAACAACGCCTGGTCGGCTTTGGCCAGAAGACCGGTGAAATCCGTTGCATGGTCCGGTAAAGTCGCAATGCCGCAACTGGCCTGAAGTCTGACTTCCAAACCATAGTCCCGTAAATATACCGCGCTCTTGATGCGCATCTGAAGATTTGCAGCTTTTTCCGCGGCATCGAACTGATCGGATCCCGGCAGGACGATGACGAATTCATCTCCCGCATAGGCTGCGGCATAGGCCGGTGCTTCCAATGTCTCCTGGATGGTTCTGGCCAGCTCCTGGATGGCCCGGCTGCCGTTCAGGTCGCCGTAAGTGTCCACCACTTTCTTGAAATTGTCGAGATCCATGAAAATAAGCGACAGGGAAGATTGCTTTTTTGCCTTGCCGTCCTCAATCAACCCGGACAGGGAGTTATAAAGATAGCGCCGGTTATAAAGGCCGGTCAGGTTGTCCCGCATCGCCTGTTCACGAAACCGTTGTTCGCTGAGCTTCAGGGATTCTTCGGCTTCCTTTCGCTGGGTGATGTCCACCAGGGCGATAACGATACGGGCCAGGGAGTCTTCATTGCCCGAAACGATCAGTGATTTGAGCAGGACGCTTTTTTTATTGCCTTTTCCGGTCTGAAGGGTCGTCTCCCTTTCGCGGTAAATCTTACGGTCGGCGATCAACGGGATAATTTCAAGCGCTATCTGATAAAGTCCCTCAGGGCTTGCCATAAACGGGAAGTTGTTGATCAGCTCTTCTCGGGTGTCAACTTCCAGCAGTTCCAAAAAAGCATCATTGAATTCAACGGTTTTTATCAAACTCATGCAATGGAATGCTTCCTGGGGATTGTCTCTCAGATAACTATCGAAATCAGTGACTCCGGATTCTCGCAAACGGTCGAGATAGGTTTTGAGACGGGAGGCATCCCTTTCTATCAGGGCAATCGGCGTGGAATGAAACAACAGGCGATATTTATCCTCACTGTTACGGGCCGAATTTTCCTCGGCCCGTGCGCACCGCGCTTCGAGTTCTTTTACACGGCGGCGCAAGGATTCGACTTCGTCAAGAAGCTGTTTCCGGGTATTGATCATAGGATGCATAACAGGTCCCTTCCAGAAAATGTGAGCATTGATTTTTCGTGATATCCGTCTTGATTCGTTCATTGAATCATTCAGTACTGCCATTACGTGCAGCAATTTTTATGCCACTCAGGTATTCGTGAATTGTTATATGGGTCCTTTTTCAGGGTGTAAATAATCGGGGAATTTATATCCGGTTTTTCAGAAGATCCCGTAGTCAATGGATAATAATTATCCAAATCTACCCGTATACCTCCGGCAGGCCCGGTCGGCAGAAAATTTCCTGACGCCCGGGCCTGCCGGAGGCAATGCTATCTGAGTGTTATGGCGACAAACAAGGTGTTTTGTTCTCTTTCGATCAGAAGGAGCAGCGTCTGCCCGGCTTTTACCTTATCAATTTTCCGCATGAAATCAGCGACATTCTTGACCGGTTTCCGATCGATTTCCTGAATGACGTCCCCTGTCTGAAGCCTGGCTTCAGCCGCCGCACTGTCGGGTTCAACACCCGTGATGACAACGCCGGCATCTTTCTTGAGACCCAGTTCTCTGGCAATCTGGGGGGTCAGATTCTGCACGGACACCCCAAGAGATTTATGGGTTGTATCATCGGCCGTTGCGGCAGCGTTCTCTTCTTCCATTTCCCCGACTTTCGCCTGGATATCCATTGTTTTGCCGTCCCGCATCACCTGAACCGTTACGGTTTTCCCGACCGGCGTCTCGGCCACAATCCGCGAAAGATCCTTGGATCCGGTGACCGACTGGCCATTGAATTTCACGATCACGTCCCCCATCGCGATCCCTGCTTTCTCTGCCGGACCGCCGGTAACCACTTTGGCGACAAGCGCCCCCTGGATCTCCTTGAGTCCGAAAGACTTTGCCAGTTCCGGAGTCAAATCCTGGATGCTGACGCCCAGCAGGCCCCGCGTCACATGCCCTGTTTTTTCAAGCTGGGGAGCGATCTCCTTGGCCATGTTGATCGGAATCGCAAACCCGATTCCCTGACCGGATGCGAGAATGGCCGTGTTGATCCCCACAACTTCCGCCTCCATGTTGATCAGGGGTCCGCCGCTGTTCCCGGGGTTGATGGAGGCGTCGGTCTGGATGAAATTGTCATAGGGACCGGAGCCGATCACCCGGCCCTTGGCGCTGACGATCCCGGCGGTAACCGTCTGTTCCAGCCCGAAGGGACTGCCGACGGCAACCACCCAGTTGCCCACCTTCAGTGCGTCCGAATCGCCCAGCTTCAGGGGCTTCAGATCCGATACACCGTCGATCTTTACCATTGCAAGATCGGTCTTGGGGTCCCGGCCGATGATCCGGCCGTCGATTTGCTTTCCATCCGCCAGTTTAACCTTGATCTGGTCGGCATCTTCGACCACATGATTGTTGGTCAGGATGTAGCCCTCCTTGCTGATGATGAATCCGGAACCCACTCCCTGCTGTTTTCTCTCCGGCCGGCCACCTCCGAAAGGTCCGAAAAATTCCCCGAAGGGATTCCGGTCTCCAAATGGATTTCCCCGAAAATTCGGGAATTCGGCATTGCTGACCTTCTTGCTGACCTGGATGTTGACCACGCCGGCACGGACCTGCTCGGCGATATCGCTGAAATTGCCCGGAATCATCCGTGCTCCGGCGGAAACGTCAGATACCTGAGCCGATGCCGGTTCATTGGCTTTTGACGCCGGTATCATCCAGGACCCGAATCCGATAAGCGTCCCTGCCAGAAGCAGGGCGATAAAAAACATTTTGAAATTTTTCATTGGTTTCATAGAAATTCTCCTTGTATGAATGGGGGGCCTGTTTCAGCCCGTTTTAAAAACCATTATAAGGAGGAAACGTTACGGGAGGATGACCAAAAGATTACCAATTGGTCATGTTCACCATGGCGGATAACGATGCATGGATTCAAAATGACAGGTCAAAACTGCGGCAGTGTTGCGGTAAAGGTGCTTCCCTGGCCCGGCCGGCTGATCACCGCGATGTCTCCCCCGTGCGCCAGGGCAATGGCCCGGGCCAGACTGAGACCCAGGCCGGTACCGGCTTCGGAGCGGCTCCGG
>AMWB02046979.1_pt1 | contig 11057 bp, 8 predicted proteins | sample 200311 | NCBI WGS metagenome assembly AMWB02 (sample SAMN02737377, study PRJNA173069) | bioreactor metagenome | biome: anode biofilm in microbial fuel cells | place: USA: California | collected 2010-12-16 | reverse complement strand
TTGGATTTGGATGCCGCAAAGGCAGCAAGACGCAGCTTGTCGGCAATCTCCTCGGGGCTGCTGCCATCCTGGATCGAAACGACTGCTTCGCCGCGGAATTTCTTGCCTTTTTCTTCGGAATCGTCCTGTTCTTGGGAATCGACATATACGGCGAGCGAATATTCGGTAGTATCCACAGAACGGGCCTGTTCCATCGCATTGTGCACAAAGTAGCGCTCCTCGCGCTCGGTGACGGTTTGTACAAGGCNNCAATCGGCTATTTGGACGGTGTTGGATGGCTCGGCGTTGAAGGCCGCGATGGCGGTCAGGATTTTTTCGTTTAGATTTTGCATGCTCATAACCTCGTTTATGCTAATCTCATTCTCGTTTTGACATACGGACCACCCGAGGAAACCTTAACGTGTTCCTTGTGGCCTTTGCCGCAATAACCCGAACCGGAGAGCTCGAAATCACCTGAGACCATACTGATTGCCGCGAGCACGTCGGGGACGTAGCCCGAACACACAATCGGACTCGCCACGCGGCCTGAGAACTTTCCGTCCACAATCTCCCTGCCCACGAGGCAGAATAGCTGGATTCCCCAATTGCGCGGGTCCTCCATGCCGGAATTGAGGCGCGAAAGCTGCCAGCCATACTTCACGGAGGCGAGCATTTCCTCATAGCTCGAGGCGCCCGGTGCAAAATATGTGTTGGTCATACGGGCATAGGCCTTGTGCGAGAAAGCCTGGCGGCGTCCATTGCCGGTGAGAGGAATTCCAAGGGCGAGCGCGGAAAGCTCGTCGGAAATGCCGCTTTTCAAGATGCCATGGTCAATTATCAGCGTTCTTGTGGAGACAGTGCCCTCGTCGTCGAAGAGGAATGAGCCCGTCTGATCGACGCCCGCCGCGCCGTCATACATGGTGACGAGGTCGGATCCGACGCGTTTACCCAGGTATTCCACAGCCTTGGCGCGTCCCTTAAAGAACATATCGGTCTCAACGCCGTGTCCAAATGCCTCGTGCGCGAGCGTACCCGCCATGTCAGGATCCAGAATGACCTCGTACTCGCCGGGCTCGATTCTCTGCGCGTCGAGAAGCTCGGAAAGTTCTCTGGCAAGCGCGTCCGACTGCGCCGCAAGATCGTCCAGGATTTCCAGGCCCTTTCTGCCCGATGTCGAACGGTATGATGTCTTGAGGCTCGCACCCTTGCGGGCGTAGCCAAAAAGGTAGGCTTGCGCCCACCCAAAGCTCTGGAAAAGCTGTCGGTGCGGCGAGACAAAAATGCGCGACACATCGACAAAATCGAAGCGCGACATGGAGGAGACGACTACCTTGCCGTCAGTGAGCCTGGTCCTAAGGTCGGAGAGCTTTGCAAGGACCGATTCTGGTTCCGCAGTCATGGGGTCTATTTCAAGGGTACCGTGGAATTCTTCGGTCAGGGGTTCGTCGGGGATCGTGGGGTAGGTGATGGTGGCCGCTTTACCTTCCTTGCCTTCTAATAGCATGTAAATTCTTTCTTTTACAAAGCTGGCGCAGGACGAGGCGTCCTCCCCGGGCAGGGCAGAGGTGGCGTATTCGACTACTTTGCCTGCTTTTTGAGCGCGGAAGACAAAGCCACGCTGCACGAAGGTAGGTTCGTAGGTGCGCGTTTCTCCCGGCTGAGCGGCAAAGGAGATACCCCGATCATCCGTGCCAAGGACGCTAACATAGTCAAAAGACGGCGCAAGCAGACCGATCGTATCGACCAGTTTTTGCTTCTGAACCATAAGATGCGTGCTGTGAGGTCTTTCTATCATTGCTGACTTCCTTTGTTACTTTCTCTATTTGAAGGCACATCGTTAGTACACGCTGTGTCGGTATTGGACAGTGTATCAGGAGAAGAGGTTTCGGTCACGCCCGAACGTGCTTGTGCCATGCCAGCCATGCCGGCCACACCTCCCGAGCCGGCCCCATCACTCGAGCCAGTGAGCGTGGCGGAACCGGTGAGCGTGGCGGCGACGAGGTCCATAGAGTACCGCGGGCCGAGCACAAAAAGGATGTCGTTTGGCAAAATCAGGCTTGTGCCGCGGGGCGCGATGATTTTCCCGTTTCGCACAATAGACGAAATGAGCACATCGTTTGGCAGATCGAGATCGGAAATGCGCTTTCCAGCGGCAGGAGAATTAGCCTCTATCTGCATTTCGAACATATCGATATTAGTCTTCCGTACACTGTTGAGTTCGAGGGTGTGCGGCGAGCGCGGTTTTGGCGGGACGGTGAGCCTGAGCGCCCTGGCAAGCGGAGCCATGGTCGTGCCCTGGACGACGCAGGATATCAATACGGCAAAAAAGATGATGTTAAAGATGGTTCCATCAGGATCGAGCCCATACGCAGCAGGATAGGTGGCAAGAACGATCGGCACGGCGCCCTTTATCCCTCCCCACGCGATAAAGAGCTTCTCCCGCAACGTGTACCCAAAAGGAGCCACGCACAAAAACACAACCACCGGTCGAACTACAAAGATGAGAAGCGCGGCAATGATGAGGCCCTCTTTCCACACGAAGGCAAAGTTGCGTGGGAAGGCAAGAAGTCCGAGCATAAGAAATAAGGCGATGTTAGAAAAAGTCGAGATGCCGTCCAGAAAATTGCTTACACCCCGCTTACCCACAAAATCGGCGTTGCCGAGCCAATAACCCATAAAGAACACCGCTATGATCCCGTTTGCCTTGATAAGGTCGGCCCCACCATAGGCAAAGAGTATGACCCCGATGATGAGGACGTGATAATACCCGCGATCTTCGGACTCGAGCTTATCGAAAAGGACGGCAGCCAGTTTACTCACAAGGAAGCCAACGCCCAAGCCTCCCAGGAACTGCCAGGCGAGTGAACCTATAAGCGACGCCACGTGGATTTTCCCGCCCGAACTCTGTTCCTGCAATACAAGGTCTAAAAAGGCAATCGTAAGCAGGATGGCGGCGGGGTCGTTGGATGCGGACTCGACTTCCAGCGTTGCGGCCACCCGGTCGGCAAGAGGGTTCCCTCGCGTAATCATCATGACGGCAGCAGCATCTGTGGAAGAAATGATCGAAGCGATCATGAAACAGTTTGCAAGTGGTTGCCTTGTAATTAAATAAATGATAAGTCCCAAGAAAACGGCGGTGAGCGCGACGCCCAACGTGGCGAGCGTCAAAGCAGGCCCTGCAACGGTCTTGAGTGAAGCACGCTGAGTCTTGAAGCCGCCAACAAAGAGAATGAAGATGAGAAGGATATCCGCAATGCGCTTGGTAAGCGCAGCATCGTCAAAATAGATGAGATTGAGCGCGTCGCTGCCCACAAGAAGGCCAATGCCGATAAAAGCGATGAGCACCGGCATACCGAGTTTGGTGCTGAGTTTGGCTAAGAAGACTGCAGCAATCAAAAGAGCCGCAAAAAGCAAGAGCAATGCGACGTTCCCCCTTCAGTACATCATACAGTTCATCATACCAGAAAAAGCGGAAATTGGCGAATTTTGTTGCCCGGAAACAGAATTGAAGGATATCATGATTCGTCAAAGAAGCGGTAAACGATATGCTAAGAGGGGCTCGAGGTGAATGGACAATCCTTGGGGAGGTTGTTTTGAAGCACGAAAATCCTTTCATGAGAAAACTGGGGCTCACTGCGGACGACCGGGCGGTGGTGATTCACCTCGACGATGTCGGGATGTGCTACTCGTCCATAGAGGCGTTTTTCGAGCTCTATGACTTTGGAACCGTGACGTCGGGCTCGCTCATGGTGCCGTGCCCCTGGTTTCCCGAGGCGGCTCGAAGGTGCAGAGAGCGGCCCGATGTCGACGTGGGCGTGCATGCAACGCTGACAAGCGAATGGCAAGGTTACCGATGGGGACCGGTGTCCACGAGGGACGCGACATCGGGCCTAGTGGACGCGCAAGGGTATTTCCCACGAACGAGCGCCGAGGTGCAGGCAAGTGCGAATGCGGAAGCGGCGAAGCGGGAGATCGATACGCAGATGGCCATGTTCTACGCTGCCGGACTGGACGCCACACACATTGACACGCACATGTTTGCAGTTGGGCACGAAAAGTTCGTGCAAGGCTACGTGAGTCAGGTATTTAAGCATCGAATTCCCGCCATGCTGCCCAGGCCGGATTTGGTCGACATCGAACGCGAGATCGCAGATCCGCACACGCGCCAGGCCATCGCTAAGGTCCTCGCCGATCTGGAACAAAAAGGCGTGCCACTTCTGGATGCAGTGATCGGAATGCCCTTGGACGAACCCAAGGACCAGACCGATACCACCAAAAGGCTACTGGGTGAGGTTCCTCCGGGAATTACTCACTTTTTCTTGCACGCTGCAAAGGATTCTGCGGAGTTGCGCGCCATCTCGCCGGACTGGGAAAGTCGGGTGTGGAACTATAAGACTATGCACAGCGATGAAATACGAAAGTTCATCGAAAGCGAGGGACTCGTCCTGCTTGGCTACAGGGATCTTCGGGATGCAATGCGCGCGTTCTTAATATAGTGAACTTCGAAATAAGAGAATAAAGAGAAACCAGACCTGGCAGTGGCTGATATAGCCTTAAGTTAATCAAAGCCTTACAACAAAAAAGGCCGCCCCGCCGCAGTGTTGCGTGATATTCCTGCGGCGTAAGCGGCCTCGTACTTTTTAATCTAACTCCTTGTTCTAAGGAGCTTCGTGTCCAGAAGTCCTTTCGCGGACTAGTTTAGAACGCGTAGTTCTTTGCATTTTCCTTGGTGAAGTCCGTCGGTGGGCCCATGATAACGGTTTTGCCATCGGGTTTTACCGTGATCTTGCCGACATTCGCAATTTCCTGGCCGTCATAGGGCTTCTTGCCGTTGAGCATATTGTTGGCGAGAACGACCGTCAGGTAGCCAAGTTTTGCCGGATCCCAAAGCGTGACGACGCGCAGAGAACCATCTTCAAGATAGGGTCGTGAGTCCGTGGGGAGGGCGGTCCCTACAACAGCGATTTTGTTTTTGAGGCCTTTCTCTTGTACGGCCTGTGCAGCGCCGATTGGGGTAGGCGTGGAAACGCCGATGATGCCCTTAAGGTTAGGATAGGCCTTGATCAAGTCCAGCGTCTTCTGATACGCAACCTGCTGCTTCTCGTCGGTCGGAATTTTGTCGGTGACGAGGCGGAGCTTAGGATACTTGGTCTTTGCATAGGCAAGACCAGCATCGATCCAGCCATTCAGATTAGCAGCAGAAAGGCCACCAGTCAGAATAGCATAGTCGCCGCTATCGCCCATTTCTTTGACGAGAAGATCCCAGATGTGCTGCCCATAGACCACGTCGTCGATCTGGTGCACGGAGAGATCCACCACGCTCTTGTCTGCGGGAGTATCCCAGTCCAGAACGAGAATCCCCGCAGCTTTGGCTTTCTTGAGTACAGGCGTCAGCGCAGCGGGATCGTTCGGAGCCACACAGATGGCATCCACACCCTTGGAGATGTAGTCTTCCAACATACGGACCTGTTCGGCAGCGTCTGCAGTGGTTGGACCAGTATAGATGACATTAATGCCGAGATCCTGTCCAGCCTTCTTTGCGCCAGTTTCTGACGCATTGAAATAAGGAATGCCAACAAGCTTTGGCATTACAACGATCGTTGGCTTTTTGGCCTGGGCAAACGCAACACCCGTCGTTACCAAAAGCACCATAAGGACGGCCACGAATTTTTTGGTTCTGTTCATCCTTACCTCCTCTTAAAAATATCCACCCGAGCATAAGCCCAGGAGAGTTTCTGCTTTGAATTACTTTGAATTGGCCTTTCTGCCCGAGCTGATGTAGTTGATGGCCAAAACCAGAATCAATATGGCTCCCATAACTACCGTAGTGATGAAGCGGTTGATGCCAAATATATTAAGCCCGCTCGAGATCACCTGTATGATCATGACAGCGAGCACTGTCCCCACTACCTTACCATAGCCACCGGCAATGTCCGTCCCCCCAAGTACTGCTGCAGAGATACTTTGGAGCATATACGAGGAACCGTAGGACTCCTTGGCTGAATTATAACGGGAGGACATCAGAACTCCCGCAATTGCACATAAAATACCAGATATAATATACACAATTCTTAAGGTTTTTTTTACATTTATCCCTGAGTACTCTGTAACTGTCGGACTGCAGCCAATCATGTAAGTCTTGAACCCAAAAGGACTTCTTTCCAGAAGAAAGTACGATGCAACGACAGTGGCCACAAAGACAATCATTGGGAACGGGATTCCAAGCACGGAGGCGTTTCCGAACCACAAGAAAGCGTCCGGGAAGCCTGATATGGCACCACCCTTGGTGATATTGAGAGAAATGCCTTCAAAAAGCGTACTGGTGCCGAGCGTAGCAAGCATGGGTGCGATACCGATATCGGCCACAATAACCCCATTAAGAGCGCCACAGAGAAATCCAACTACCATAAAAGTTGCGAGCCCTGCTACGATGGTAATCGTCGGCCCGAAACCCGCGGCAGTCATCCTGGACAGCACGACACCACCTACAATAGAGGCAAGAGCCGAAGTAAAGGTTATAGAAAGGTTCATTCCGCCAGACACAATGACAAGCATCATCGCCAGAGCGAAGATTCCAAGTTCTGGCAATTGAAATGCCATAGATTGCAGATTTCGCCAGGTCAAAAACGTCTGCGGCGAAAGAATGCACATAAGAACAAAAATGCCAATAAAGATAAAGAAAAGCACAGATTCCTTACTCTGGAAGCGTGCCTGTGGTTTTTTTTCGGTGTTCTTTTTCACACTATCCTCCCTGCCTTGAGCCAAGTTACGCTTCTTCTATATCGACTTTGGTGTTGTGGCTCTCCCAATACTTCTTCTGAGTCACATCGAAGCTGATGGAAGCAATGAGCACAATACCAACAACGATTTTTTGCCAGAACGTGGGAATGTGCATGAGGATCAAGCCATTGTTGATTACGGCAAAGAGAGCAACACCGATGAGCGTACCGGTTACTGAGCCATAACCACCGAGGGTACTTGCTCCCCCAAGCACAACAGCTGAAATTACTTGCATCTCAAACCCGTTAAAGGCATTGGGGTCTACTTGCCTCATGATAGAGGTGTGGACAACCCCTGCAAGACCCACAACAAGGCCCTCGTAGGCGTAGAGAAAAACAGTGATGTTATCCACGTTGTAACCGACCCGCTCGGCGGATACCCTGTTACCCCCTATTGCATAGATTCCACGGCCAACGAGGGTATGCCGCAATATAAACCAACTCAAGACAGCCACAAAAACCAGAAACACAAGTTGCACAGGCAGCCCAATCATCTCGTCGCCCTGTTGATAGAAGGAACCAAGCGTCGTTCTTCCAAAATCGATGAAGCTCTTCGGAAGACCCGTGATCCAGTTGCCATTCGTGTAATACAGAGAAATGCCACTTATGATGCTCATCATGCCAAGCGTAGCCACAATAGGGGGAATCTTGAGCTTTGCAATCAAAAGACCGTTGATAAGCCCCAAAAGTGCACCGGAAAGGCAGCCAACCACAAAGGCCAGGAGAATACTGTCGGATTCTTTCATGAGGAAATTGCCGACGATAATCGTGACGGCCGCAACCATTGATCCAACCGACACGTCGATGCCGCCGGTAAGTATGACAGGCAACATGCCGATCGCCATGATTGCGAGTACGACGTTGCCCTTCAGAATGTCAAAAAGGTTCTCTATGCTAAAAAAACTCGGTGCCGCCACCGTAACAATAATACACACAGCCAAAAGGATCAGAAAAATGCCGAATTCTCGGCTTTGTTTCAGTCTCTGTGGTACTTTCATCGTAAAGGACTCCTCATCTTTCCCCTTTAAGGTTCTTTCCCCTCGAATTAACTCGAATTAAATCGAACTATGCTGAATCAGGCCTTGACTGGCTGTTTTCCGCCAAGAATGGCCTTATTCATAATCTCTTCCTGGGTAGCATTGTCACCGTTGAATTCTCCCACGATCTTTCCACGGCGCATAACCAGGATTCTGTCTGCAATCGCAAGAATCTCGGGCAACTCGGACGAAACAAGAATGATGCTGATGCCACTCTCTGCAAGATCCCTCAAAAGCCTATGGATTTCGGTTTTTGCACCGACATCGATGCCGTTGGTGGGTTCATCGACAAGCAGCACCTTAGGATTGGATGCGAGCCACTTGGCCAGCACGACGCGCTGCTGATTGCCGCCTGACAGTTTTGATGCAAGCATATCAGGGTAGGGCGGCTTAATGTTGAGTTCCTGAATCCACTTGGTCACGAGTTCGCTTTGACGATTTCGATCCACCAGGCCAGACCGTGTGGCAAGTTTATCTATGACTGTGACTGAGATGTTTTCAGCCATGGTCTTGCGGAGCACCAGACCTTCGGTCAGGCGGTTCTCTGGCATGTAAGCAATACCGTGCCGCACCGCATCCTCTGCCGACTTAACGGTGATCTTCTTGCCTTCCAGGTAGAGCTGGCCGGAGTCCTGCGGGTTGATGCCATAAATGGCTTTGAGCACCTCTGTGCGCCCTGCACCGACAAGCCCCGTGATGCCGAGGATCTCTCCTTTGTAGAGGTGAAAAGAGACATCCTTGAAGTTCCCCGACTTGTTAAAGTCCTTTAGTTCCAAGACTTTGCCGGCACCGCGGCAATCCCGCTTTGGATAGATAGTGTATTCGATTTTTCTGCCAACCATGAGCGAGATGAGGATGTCGTTGTCGAGCTCATCGCCATTGAACGTGCCCAGGTATTTTCCATCGCGGAGCACACTGAAACGGTCCGAAATCGCCATCAGCTCATCGAGTTTGTGGCTTACAAAGAGAATGGAGATACCACTCTCCCGTAAGGTACGCATTATCGCAAAAAGCTGCTCGACTTCACTCTTGGACAGAGCAGAAGTTGGTTCGTCCATGATGAGCAGCTTTGCATCAAAGGTGAGGGCGCGTGCGATGGCCACAAGTTGTTGCTTGGCGACCGATAGCGAGCCCAGTGGAGCATCCAGGTCGAGCTCGACCCCCAGGCGTTCCAGCGCGGATTTTGCAGAAGACCTGATTTTTTTCCAGCTTAAGAACTTAGAACCCTTCTCAATATCTGTAGTTATGGCAATATTCTCTGCAACGCTCTCGTTCGGGAAGAGTGAAAAATCCTGGTAAATAACGACGATACCCTTCTTGAGGGCGACAAGCGGGGTTAGCTGGCTACATTTCTTGCCTTCAATGACAATTTCTGCTCCGGGGTCGGGTTGATACACGCCCGAGAGTATCTTTATGAGTGTGGACTTACCCGCACCGTTTTCGCCAATAAGGGCATGTATCTCCCCGCGTTGAACCTCTAAGTTAATGTCTTGTAGAGCTTTAACACCCGGGAATGTCTTGCTGACATGATGAATCTGCAAGAACGCGTTTGGATTCATGTATATCGCTCCTGCCAAAAGTGAGAATATAATCAGTTTTTCTGAAAAATTATCAACCGGTTTTCTCAAACCGTAAATGCACAAAATGAGGCGATTTGATATACAATCTGCGTTATGGGGTTTAACTCGTTTTTTAAGTACGTCACGTCCAGCTCCAGGGACTTGGCGTGGGGCATCTACTGTATCGATGCCGGTGGTGTGGAGATAAAACCGGGTGAACCTTATCCATATCAGGCAAATTTTCATCCTCCCCAGTATTCCAGACTCTGGGAGAAGGGCAGGACTTTGAGCGAATTCCAGCTTGTCTATATAGCAAAGGGAGAAGGTAACTTTAGGAATCAGCAGGGGGAGGTTGGGCTTCAAGCAGGGAGCCTCATGGTACTGCTGCCTGGACGCTGGCACTGGTACAGACCAAAGATTGAAACAGGCTGGGTGGAATACTGGGTAGGCTTTGACGGCGATTATCCGCAATTCTTACGTGCACATGGCTTTTTTGGTGATGAAGCCCACGTTATAGAGGTCGGGGTGCACGAGAGTATCATAGCACTCTACAACCGTATTCTGGATGCAGTCTCCAGCGAGACGCCCGGCTATCAGCAGGTTGCGTCTTCGATCATTCCTCAGATTTATGCCGAGGCGCTCGCCTATTCACAACAGCAGGAACTCGAGCCTTCCAAAAAAGAACTCTTTGAAAAGGTGCTATCAATTTTCCAGGCGCACATTTACAGTAGTCTCGATATGGAATCTCTTGCGAAGGATCTCAATTTGAACTATGCCACGTTCCGTGAAGATTTCAAGGGTTACACTGGTCTTTCACCCTATCAGTATTTCCTGGAGATGAAGATCAATAAGGCAAAGGAAATGCTCTCGGACGGAGTCCTTTCTGTAAAAGAAGTGTCGTATAAGTTGGCTTTTCAGAGCCCTTACTATTTTTCCAGGCTTTTTAAAAAGAAAACTGGCGTAGTGCCCTCACAGTGGAATGGCATCGAAATCGCTGAAGACTAGAAGTTTGCCGGTGTTGCGAGTTGCTTCTTGACCGTTTAGTGAACCTACCGTATCGTTGGACTCATGAAGTACGGAATTTATTACGCTTATTGGGAACAGGAATGGTCGGCGGACTACAGGCGCTACATCGAAAAAGTGGCAAAACTGGGCTTTGATATACTCGAAATTGCTGCCACCCCAATCCCTGGCTATTCGGAGAAGGACATGGCCGAGCTCAAAGCCTGCGCGGCGGCAAATGGCGTTATGTTGACGGCAGGGCACGGGCCCAACGCTTCGCAGAACCTGGCTTCGGCTGACCCTGCAGTGCGCGCTCACGCCAAGGCCTTCTTTATCGACCTGCTCAAGAGGCTGGAAAAAATGGATATACACACGATAGGCGGCGCGCTCTATTCCTATTGGCCTGTCGATTACACCAAACCGATCGACAAAAAGGGCGACTGGGCCCGCAGCGTGGAAAGTGTGCGCGAAGTGGGGAAGGTGGCTCAAGATTGTGGTGTTGCCTATTGCCTTGAAGTGCTCAACCGTTTTGAAGGATATCTGCTCAACACAGCTGAGGAAGCCGTGGAGTTTGTAAAGCAGGTGGATAACCCAAGCGTCAAAGTGATGCTCGACACCTTCCACATGAACATCGAGGAGGACAGTATAGGCGGGGCCATCCGCACGGCAGGGCCGCTTCTCGGACATTTCCATACAGGGGA
>AMWB02021530.1_pt1 | contig 11061 bp, 7 predicted proteins | sample 200311 | NCBI WGS metagenome assembly AMWB02 (sample SAMN02737377, study PRJNA173069) | bioreactor metagenome | biome: anode biofilm in microbial fuel cells | place: USA: California | collected 2010-12-16 | reverse complement strand
CGCCTTGCGGTTGTGGCGGCTTTCATAGAACCGCGCCTTGCGCTCAAAGATGTGCATGCCCGCCTTATCGATGGATGACTTGAGTTCGCAGATCAGCAGCAACCCATTTTTAATGATCACATCCAGCTCTATCTGATCCGGCCTTCCGAACACCACTCCCTGCTCGTCGAATTCATTGATATTCAAAACCTCTACGCCGAAATTCTTCTCAAGAATGCCTGCCAGCGCATTGCGAAACGATCTTTCGGACTGCATGCCCCACCTGGCACCCAGCGCACCGATGGATCTGTCATGCGTTTTGGCCAAGGCCATGATCTCTTCATGCAACTTGTTGAATTCTTCTTTATGCTGGCGCTGATGTGCTTCCCACTGTTCCCGCCACAGCCGGTTCTGCTCATCCCATTTACGGTTCTGCTCATCCCATTTGAGGTTCTGCTCATTCCATTTGAGGTTTTGCTCATTCCATCTGCGGGTTTGCTCGTCCCATTTACGGTTCTGCTCATCCCATTTTATTCCCTGTTCTTCACGGTCAAGTCGCATTTCATCCAGAATTTTATGGAACCAATCCTGGGTTTCCTCTCGACCGGCATACTCTCCCCGTGTGATTTCAAGTATGCAGGATCGAAAATCCGGGTCAAGACGCAACAGTACCGGCAGTTCCTGCCGTATCGTCTTTTTTAACGCTTCCAGATTCATCTTGAGACTCCCTTTCCCGTATCATTTGCGCCGTATTCTCTTGTTTTCCATTTTATTATACAATATATCTTGTCAAGCATTTTTTCAACAAAAGTTAAATTCACTTGTCCATAATATTCGAGGCTTCTTGCGCAAAGTCAATAGCCGAGTTGCAATGGAGAATCTTTATGACCCGCAAACGCCTGCCCATCGGCATTCAGACCTTTGCCCGAATCTGCGAGGACAACTGCTATTATGTCGATAAAACAGGATTTGCCATGGCACTCATTGAGAGCGGTTCGTATTATTTCCTGTCCCGCCCGCGCCGATTTGGCAAAAGTCTGTTTCTGGATACCCTGAAAGAACTTTTCGAGGGCAACCGAGCCTTGTTTGAAGGGCTTTATGCGGCAGACAAATGGGATTGGTCGGTTAAATACCCGGTGATTCGCATCAGTTTTGGCGGAGGGGTTATCCGTGACAGGGAGGACCTGAACCGCACTATTCGAAGTATTCTGCGTTTCAATCGGGAGCGTCTGGACATAGAATGCCAGGATCCGGATCATATTTCGTCATGCTTTGCAGAGATGATCCGCAATGCGCACCAGCAGACCGGCCGGCGGGTGGTGGTGCTTGTGGACGAGTACGACAAGCCGATTCTGGATCGGATCGAGGATGAGCCCCTGGCCCTGGACATCCGTGATGGTCTCAAAGACCTGTATTCGGTCATCAAGGATGCGGGCGAGCATATCAAGTTTGCCTTTTTAACCGGAGTGAGCAAATTTTCAAAGGTCAGCCTGTTTTCCGGGTTGAACAACTTGCAGGACATTACGCTGGATAGTCGATACAGTGCCATCTGCGGATACACCGAAGAAGACGTGGACAGCGTGTTTGCGCCGGAGCTTGATGGCCTGGATCGGGAGGAAATCCGTACCTGGTACAACGGCTACAACTGGACCGGTACAACCGTATATAATCCCTTTGATCTGCTGCTGCTGTTGAGTAACCGCCAGTTTCGGCCCTATTGGTTCGAGACCGGAACGCCGGCCTTTCTGGTCAAGTTGCTGATGGAGCGCCGGCAGTTCACGCCGGACCTGGAGCGGATTGTGGCTCCGGAAGCGCTGCTGTCCACCTTTGATGTGGGCAATATCCCGGTTGAAGCCCTGCTCTTTCAGGCTGGATATCTGACGGTAGATTCGGTAGAGTTCATTCCCGGCCGTATGGAATTGAGTCTTCGGTATCCGAATCTTGAGGTCAAGGCTGGTTTGAATGACAGTATGCTGGGTGCTCTTTGCGGCGGCCCAGGCATCCCTGCACGACAAGTGGGACAATTGTATCGTTTGCTGCGGGCAGGGGATTTTCCTGGCCTGCGCGCCTTGTTCCAATCCTTTTATGCCAGCATTCCGCATCAGTGGTATACAGGCAACACCATAGCCCAATACGAAGGCTTTTATGTGAGCGTGTTCTACAGCTATTTCGCAGCCCTTGGTCTGGATATTCGCACCGAGGAATCCACCAACCATGGGCGTATCGATATGGCCGTTCTCTTTAACGGGCAGGTGTATCTGTTCGAATTCAAGGTGGTGGAAGAAACCCCGGCAGGAAAAGCCCTTCAGCAGCTTCGGGACATGGGCTATGCGGACAAATATCGCGCTATGGGCTGCCCCATTCACCTGATCGGCGTGGAGTTCAGCAAGGCGGATCGCAACATCGTGGGTTTTGAAGTGGAGACGGTTTAAAGAACCGCAACACCCTATTTTGCATGAGCACTGAAAGTTGCGTCCAAACCTTCAAAGACCTGTTTGAGATCCACCCGAAGCTCGGGCAGGATGCCGACCGTAACTACATCGGATGCTGAATATACCTCAGGTCTGCCGTAGCTGCCCTCCGGGGTCAACTGATAGACCATAATCAGCCCGTCAAGGGGTAGTACGATCCAGTATTCGCTAACCCCAAATCGTTCGTAGAGTTCACGTTTGATGAGATGATCTTTGGATGCGGTTGACGGAGAGATGATTTCGATGATCCAATCCGGTGCGCCAATGCAGCCGAGGTCATTCAGGATGGATGGGTTGCAGACCACCAGCAGATCCGGCTGAACCACATCGTAAATTTCCTCGGAACAGGCATCATTCCTGGCTAAGCCCACATCAAAAGGTGCGAAGAATAGTTCACAGGTTTTTCCCTGCAGATAGCTCTCAATCTGAAATGCCAATCGCCTGGATATCGTCTGATGAATCCGATTTGGCGCTGGCGACATGAGCAAGGGTTTCCCATTGATCAGCTCCCATCGACGATCATCCTCCCAAGTCAAATAGTCCTTGTATGAAAACCGCTTTTCCCCGGAGTGTTGAAGATTTGTCATGATTATCGCCGTATGGCATTGTGTGTATAATATCTCGTAGTGACTAAAGGTCAAGTTCCTTGTTATTCGTCATCAATTTGTTGAAAGTGTTTATCTCTCGACATTCAAACATTATATCCTGTCGAGTATTTTTTCAACAAAATGGCGTGCGCATCTGCGTTGCCCATAAGGTGATTGGTCTGCACCCGGTTCAGGATATTCTTCTTGCACGAGTCAATCTTTGACAGATTTTTTTGTGGACGTCAAGAAATTGACGGGGTATACGCGAATATTCATAATGGATATTTAATATATTGATATATAGATATAATTTAATCAGGCATGATCTTTGCTTGTTATGTAGACGAGAAACAGATTTCGTGAGTCACCCGGATGTAATACCTCTATATGGAATGCTACAAGGGAAAATATACGCGTCATCAGAAAAATCAGCAAAAATGTGTTGAGTCGGGAGGAAATAGAAGAAAATGAATCGTTTTCAAAAAAATTATCTTACCGCTGAAGATTTTGCATATCCAGATGACACACGATTGCCATTTGTAAACAGAATGCATCTCCCAGTCCCTGCCTGTCAGTCCAATGTGTCTGTTGTATTCATGAAAAACTGCGGTGAATTTGATCCGGAAATGGTTTTTTTCCGTAAAGTCATTGAGCCCGGAAACCAGGTTGTGGATATCGGTGCCGGATGCGGGGCTTATATATGGACTGCTGCTGCTGAAGTGGGTGCGGGCGGAAATGTATGGGTTTTTGAACCTGAAAAAACGGCTGCAGCGTACCTGTCACGGACGATTGCTTTGAATCAGCTCAAACAGGTACAACTGATCCCAGCGGGTTTATCGGACCGAAAACGAATGGTCATGAAAAGAATCATGCCTGATGCTGGGTTCGATGATGCTGAGGAAACTGACGGTGAAGACAACTTTGAAGACAAGGATCTGACCAGCCTGGATGATGCCATGAAGGATTTTTCCTGGTCTGAAATTGATTTTCTGAGAATCGGGGCTGAAGTTCGAATGGAAAATATTTTAAAAGGCGGGGTGTCTTTTTTTACCGGTCACTCACCGCTGATCATGCTTGAAATCAAACATGGTCAGAGCTTTCATCCCGAGCTGATTCAAGCATTTAAGTCATTGGGCTACGACAGTTATCGTCTGATTCCTGGAATCGGATGTCTTGCGCCGATCCTAGTGGATAAAGGCGATGATCAAATATATTTGAATATATTTCTTTGCAAGCTGGATTGCGCAGTAAGGCTTGAGGCAAAAAACCTTCTGATATATCGGAAAATTGATGCGGATTCCGGTGTAAAAACCGCTCCAAATCTGTGGATTGATTATATGCAGAATTATCCATACGCCATTCGGTTGCTGCAATTATGGAATCAATACATTCAAAACAATGAAAGCAACCTTCACTGGCGGTTACATCAGGAAGCCTTAAGCAGCTATGCCATTTCCCGGATGACGCAGATGCCGGCGCCAGACAGATTTCATGCGTTGAAATGGACGTATCGGTTACTCGAAGATGTGGTTCAGAAAACCCCCACGTTTTCGCGTTTGATGAGCCTGGTTCGGGTGGCTTCAGATATGGGGTACCGGGAACGCGCGGATATCGTTTTGAGTCGGCTCATTAAGATGATGGAAACAGGCGGCAATGTTTCTGTTGATGAGCCCTTCCTGGCGATTTCTTCACACTTTGAGCAGATAGACCCGGCTCAGGAGATCGGAAACTGGTGTTTGGTCTCGCTTCTGGAAACATACGAGCAAAATCAACCTTTTTCAGCACATGCTGAGGTTTCTTTGGGGAATTTAGAGCTTTTAAAAACATTGCCGTTTTATAACCCCGAAATGGAGCAGAGAAGGATATTCATACGGGAAAGCTTTGGTTTTCAAGAGTAGAATGGAAACGCAATCATTTTATTGGTTTTCCATTCTACAGATAGATTGTTCAATCAAGAGAGGCTGCACATATGAACATTGATCCATTGATCCAAATTATCAGCGAAACGGTAAAATCACTTCGCTTTACCATTCTTGAAATCGGTGCGCTGCCGTTAGGGGAAAATGAAGGCTTTCACTTCTTGTTGCAGGTATTTCCCGAATCGCGAATCATTGCTTTTGAAGTGGATGATGGACTGTGTGAGAATTTGAACAAAAAAGCGCGGCCTGGTCTGAAATATTATCCTGTTGCTCTCGGGCGAACCGAGGAGACGCGGCGTTTTTATCAGACCATGCATCCGATGTGCTCTTCCCTTTATAAGCCGAATGAAAAGCTTTTGAATCGCTACAATAACCTGGAAGTTGCCAGGTTGAAATCTATTGACTCCATGAATACGGTCAGTCTGGATTATTTTGTTTCCATTCATGATATCGGATCCGTGGATTTCATAAAAATAGATATTCAAGGAGCTGAATTGGAGGTGTTCGATGGGGGAGTTTCCACGCTGGAGAACACCCTTGCTATTGTCAGCGAAGTCGAATTCGTCCCCCTTTATGAAGACCAGCCGTTATTTGGGGATGTTTGCGCTTTTCTTGCCAAGCAGGGAATCGGGTTTCATAAATTTGTGGGGTTGTCGGGTCGCACCTTAAAGCCATTGATTCTCCAAAACGATCTAAACTTTGCGACCCAGCACCTCTGGAGCGATGTGCTGTTTCTCAGGGATATTGCGCAACTCAGCAGGCTTTCGTCTGAACAATTATTAAAATATGCAGTTATTTCAAATTTATACAATAGCCTGGATGTTGCGTTGTTTTGCATTCTCGAGCACGACAAGCGGGAAGGAACACGCCTTGCAGAGAAGTATCTGGCGTTTGAACAGAAAAATGAGAGAAAGCAATTATGTCACAAAAAAATAAAAAAAAATCGGCGTTGAAAGGTCATGCAAAGGGGGTTAGTGCTATCGCCAAAAACCATGCCCTGGATAACGCCATTCAACAGTATCAGGTGGGAAAGCTTTCTGAAGCAGATCGGTTGGTTCAAAACCATTTAATTCGGCATCCAACCGACGCTGATGCTTTGAACCTGGCAGGCCTGATTGCACAGCAGTCCGGTAAATACGATACGGCAATCCGTCTGCTTCAATCCGCGGTGCAACTAAATGGCCAGGACCATTGCTATCACAATAATCTTGGCACTGTTTTAAAAGACAGCGGTGATATAAAAGGGGCGCTCCAATGTTTTGAAAAATCACTTGAGCTGAAACCATGCTATGTTTTGGCTACATATAACCTGGGCTGTTCCTATCAATACATGGGTGAGTTAAGTCTGGCAAAACGCTGGTATGATACTACCCTGTCTCACCACCCGGATTATTTTCTGGCATACTGCAACCTGGTTTGCCTTTACAAGGATATGGGAGAAGTTGAGAAGGCGATTGAAGGACTGAAAATCGCCATTCAGCGAAATCCTGAAAATTCGTTTGTCTATTCCAATCTGCTTTTGTGCTTGAATTATGTGGCGGATGCAGATCCGCAAACCGTTTTTGAACATCACCGGAAATGGGCCAAACGCCATTCTCCTAGAATCCTTCCCCCTGACAGGGATTACCGTAATGACAGGACGCCAGGTCGTCGCATCCGTATCGGATATGTATCCCCGGATTTTCGATCCCATTCCGTGGCGTTTTTTATCTATCCGGTTCTTTCCCATCACCACCGAGACCTGTTTGAAGTTTTTTGTTATGCGGATGTGCCGCAGCCGGACGAAGCGACCTTGGTGTTGATGAATAGTGCGGAACACTGGCGAAATATCGACAAAATGCCGGATGAGCTGGTATCACAACAGATTCAGAATGACCAGATTGACATACTGGTGGATCTGACCGGCCATAGTTCAAATAATCGGATGAAACTTTTCGCCAGTAAACCGGCTCCTGTTCAGGTTTCCTATCTGGGATATCCGAACACGACTGGTTTGGAAACAATGGATTACCGAATTACCGATGCCATGGCCGATCCCGTGGGTATCTCGGATACGTATTATACGGAGCGCCTTATCCGTCTCCAGGGGGGCTTTCTCTGTTATCAGCCTTCCGATCCAACTCCTGACGTGTCGGAGCTTCCATTTTTAAAAAACCACCATGTCACTTTCGGGTCTTTTAACAACAGGGCCAAGATCGGTCCAAAAGTCATCGCAGTCTGGTCAGAACTGTTAAAACAGGTTCCGGAGTCCCGGTTGCTCTTAAAGTCTAGTACACTCTCGGATGCGGAAACCCGGCAGAGTCTTTTGTCTTTGTTCGTTCAAAACGGTATTGATGCGTCCAGAATTGAGATAATGCCTTACCTACATTTCCAGGATCACTTAAGCCTCTACCATCAAGTCGATATTGCTCTGGATACTTTTCCCTACAACGGAACCACCACTACCTTTGAGGCCATGTGGATGGGGGTTCCGGTGATCACGATGACGGGGAAAGTCCATGCCTCCCGCGTGGGGACCAGTATTCTCAGTCAGATTGATTTCCCGGATGGGATTGCCGCCTCGAAAAATGAATACATTGCAAAAGCGGTGAAACTAGCAGGCAACATTGATTTTCTGAAATCCTTGCGAAAGACTATACGCGGTAAAATGAGGGTTTCATCACTGATGGATCAAGAGGGGTTTGTATTAAAGCTGGAATCCGCCTATCGCAGCATGTGGCAAAGCTGGTGTGCAAAGCTGATTGCCGAAGGTGATGACAATCCGGAGGTTATGGATGCCCGCATCAAAGGGGATATCACCCTGTGTGTTCCGAATTCCATTCAATACTTAACACCCTATATATTGATGGAATTTCAGGACTGGTTCGAGCAGGAAATCGCCTTTGTCAGAGCATTTCTCAAACCCGGCATGCGAGTTATCGATATTGGAGCCAATTATGGAACGTATGCGTTGACAGCCGCCAAATCCGTTGGGCCTGCGGGAAAAGTCTGGGCTTTTGAGCCAACCGAATTAACAGCGGCCTATCTTACCCGAAGCATTCGCCGGAACCGTTTCGATCATGTCACATTGATCCAAGCCGGGGTGTCGGATTCAGGCAGGCAGGCATTTCTGTCATTAAGCCCCAATCCTGAAATGAATGAGGTGTCTGAAAAACCACCTGCAGGCGATTCTGAATCCATTTTACTCATGAGCCTGGATGAAGGGCTGAAAAATAACGTTTTCGAGTCAAACATTGATTTTCTGAAAATGGATGCCGAAGGCCAGGAAGACAACATCCTGAAGGGGGGAGAGACGTTTTTTAGAACCAGCTCCCCGTTGATATTGTATGAAATCAAACATGGAGAGACGTTTCATTTCGAAATGGTCAGCCGGTTTTCGGAAATGGGCTACCAGAGTTACCGGCTGATTCCAGGTCCGGGCATTCTGGCGCCGTTTGACATCGGAGAAAAACCGGATCCGTTTCAACTGAATCTGTTCTGCTGCAAACCCGATTGCGCTGAAAGCCTGTCCAGAATGGGACTTCTCGTTCTTCCGGAATCAGGTCATGACAGCCTGCCTTCTGTTCCTTCAACCCTTTGGATTGATTATATTCAGGAGCTTCCGTATGCCATGCGGTTTCTTCCCTTGTGGGAGAAGTATTGTCGGGATCATGCTGGAGATTCGGACTGGCAGATCCATCAGCAAGCGCTGGCCGCCTATTCTGCATCTCAACTGCCCGGGTATAGCGCATCCGCCCGTTTCCAGGCACTGATGACGAGTTATGGCTTGATGAAAAATCTTTTGCGTGATCGCGCCACAATATCCCGTATTCTGTCTGCTGCGAGAATGGCCATTGATCTGGGGTTCAGGGAAAATGCGGTAAATATTCTGAAACACCTTATCGGCCTTTTTGAATCCGCTCAAGAGATTTCCGTTGATGAGCCGTTTCTTCCCTTGTCTGCCCGGATGGCTGCCGTTGACCCGGGAAATGCCGCCGGCCAGTGGCTGGTTTATTCGGCACTTGAAACCCGCGAAATCTGTCAGTCCTTTTCATCGTATTTTACCGGCAAGAATTCCCTGCCAGACCTGGAATTGATGAAAACGTTTCCATTTTACAGCGATGAAATGGAAAGAAGGCGGCAACTTATCCATAAGAGATTCGGGATAACCGGATGAAGGTTTTAAATGAAACATCAAAAGAATATAAAAAAGCATATTCAGGCAATAGATTATCGCATTACCGATGCGGTAGCAGACCCGCCGGGATGGATCGATTGCTGGCATACCAAAAACTGATCCGTGCTCCCGACAGCTTTCTGTGTTACCAGGCGCCTTGCGGATGCTCCGGAAGTGTCTGATTTGCGTTTATAGATGTATGTGGCATTACATTTGCATATTTTAATAATCGAGCCAAGACAAACGATAGCGTATCCATACCTGGGCAACCATACTGGATTCAGCTCCCAATGTTCAACTTATTCTAAAGCCAAAAGCTCTGTTGGAAGCTTATGGGCAAGTTTGTTGATCAGCACTGGATTCGACGCATTTATCTCGCATATTCGGTGGGCGACTATATTAAAATAACGATTAATCTGAGCCAGGATACGGAAATGCTGTCATCAATAAAATATTTATTACGAAAGATGATGAGGGATTCACCTCTGATGAATGCTGAATCGCTCGCTCATTAGAAAATGCTTATGAATCGATGTGGCAGGAATCATCTGAAAAGCAGATAAGAAACCTCAATCTGACATAAGCTGTCAATACTTTGACTGTTATATTCAGTTCGTAGGTCGGGGTTGTTCCCGACGGACATTTTGAAATTAAAGGGTTCAAACCCGACCTGTTAGAAAAAGGAGAATACATTATGGCGCTATCAATCAATACCAATATTGCATCCCAGAATGCACAAAAAAATGTGGCCCGGACTCAGAATGCGCTGAACAAGTCTTTGGAAAGACTTTCATCAGGCCTTCGCATCAACAGCGCAAAAGATGATGCGGCCGGCATGGCCATATCCAACCGGTTTTCCGCCCAGATCCGGGGGCTCGATCAGGCGGTTCGAAATGCCAATGATGGCATCTCCATGCTTCAGGTCTCTGAAGGGGGGATGCAGGAAGTGACCACGATTTTGCAGCGTATGCGGGAAATTGCTGTGCAGGCTTCAAATGATACGAATTCTGCATCGGACCGTGCATCGCTTCAGGGTGAGATGGATCAGCTATATGCAGAAATTGACCGGATTTCGGGATCTACACAGTTTAATGGAATTAACCTACTGGATGGGTCCGGAGGGGCAAAGAGTTTTCAGGTTGGGGCCAATTCCGGACAGACCGTATCGGTTGATTTGAAAAGCGTGAAGGCTTCGGATTTGAATCTGAATGCTTACTCACCTAAAGGCAGTCTGAGCAGCGGCCGCGTCAGTACAGTAACTACAGCCGGGTTAACCATTAATGGTACCGCTATTTTGGGAGCTACCGCAGCCACGGCAACGTCAGCAGCCACGGCCATAAATGACCAGACCGGCTCCACGGGTGTAACAGCGACTGCCTACAATACCTATAAAGGACAAGGCGGAGTTTCCGGTGTTGCAAACGGCCTGACGATCGGCGGACTTCCTATAGCGTCTTCCGGGAGCATGACGGAACTTGTCAAGAACATTAACCGCGATGCGGCAGGAGTTACGGCCATTTTGAACGCGAACGGTTCAATTACCTTGAGCAACGATACCGGCGCAGCCATTCTCGTTGGCGGCGGTGCTGCGGGCACGACAAATACCGGGTTAACGGTTGGGACCTATCAGGGTTATATTTCACTTTCCAATTCTGATAATTTGCCCATAGCAGTTACGGCAACAACTTCGAGTACAAACCTGAATTTATGGGGATTTAATGCATCAACCGGGGCATCCAGCATAATCGGAGGAGCAGTTTCTGCAACCAAACTGGCGATAGGCGATCTGCTGATAAACGGTGTGGATGTGGGTGCATCAACCGGCTCCAGTGCGGCCGACAAGGTTTCTACCATTAACAGTGTCAAGGCTCAGACCGGGGTTACGGCTACAGCGTTAACAACAAAGGCATATACACTGGACTTTGCAAATATTGGTACTGCTACGGCTG
>AMWB02127998.1_pt2 | contig 11063 bp, 8 predicted proteins | sample 200311 | NCBI WGS metagenome assembly AMWB02 (sample SAMN02737377, study PRJNA173069) | bioreactor metagenome | biome: anode biofilm in microbial fuel cells | place: USA: California | collected 2010-12-16 | reverse complement strand
CATTATTTATATAGTTGATTAATACTAATATAAAAACATTTAAAATACATTTAAAATATTAGATTTTCTAATAAGTTTAAAGACCGCTTTGTTATTTAAATACTAATATTTGATAATTAGTATTTAAAATATTGGTATCTATTGTTACAGTGTCTAATACAACTCATAGGAAATTAAATATTTAACAGGATACTATTGACCATGAAAATCCCAGTCAGTCCACCTGATTTTATAAAAACCATTACAGAAAGAAGTGAGCTTTTTGCCAAGGCTTTCAATGCAAGTATAACAGATGAAAAGGGCCGATATCTTCATTGGGACAAACTTAGACATTTAACGCCACCAGATGAATTAACCAGCGAAGAATGGTGGGCAATCATTAGATTTAAAAGACAAAATCTATTCACGACACTTCCATTATACGATAAATCTAATCAGCCTTTTAAATTCTGTACTCCTGATGCCGTCAATCGTGATTTGCACTGGCTTGATATGAATGCAGCCGGAACTATTACCGCCAATCAACCAATTGCAAATCAGGGTATGCAAAATACATATTTGATCAAATCTCTTGTCGAAGAAGCGATAAATTCCAGTCAATTAGAAGGTGCTTCCACTACAAGGCACGTTGCAAAAGAAATGATCAGGCAAGGAAGGGGCCCAAAAGATAAAAGCGAACAGATGATTTTGAATAATTTTCATGCGATGCAGTTTATAAGGGAGTTTAAAGATGATGAATTAACACCTTCCTTCCTTTTTGAACTTCACCGAATATTAACTGAGAAGACATTAGATGATCCAGAAAAAGCAGGTGTCTTCAGGTCAGAAAATGATAAAGTGTATGTATCTGATCACACTGGTGATAACATTTTACATTCGCCACCGAATGCCTCGGAATTAAAAAAACGATTGGAATCTTTATGTAAATTCGCCAATTATAAGTCAGATGCGGGTTTTATTCACCCTGTCATCAGGGCAATAATACTTCACTTCATGTTGGCCTATGACCACCCCTTTGTTGATGGTAATGGTAGAACGGCAAGAGCATTATTTTACTGGTCAATGATAAGCCAAGGATATTGGTTATCAGAATTTATTTCCATATCTCGAATTATGAAATTAGCACCCGTTCAGTATGGCAGGGCATTCCTGTACACGGAAACTGACGATAATGATGCCACCTATTTTATAATTCATCAACTTGAAGTTATTAGAAATGCCATTCAAGACCTCCATGCTTATCTGGAAAAAAAGACGAAGGATATTGAAGAGGCGCAAGAAACATTACGGAATGCCAAACACCTTGGAGGGAAGCTAAATTTTAGGCAATTAGCCATTCTCCGCCATGCTCTGAAAAATCCAAGATTTATTTATAATATCAACGAACATCGCAACTCACATGGAATCTCCTATGAAACTGCAAGAAAGGATTTATTATACATGTCGGACAAATTAAATCTTTTAAGCAAGCTGAAAGAGGGGCGAACTTTTATTTTTATTTCACCTTCAGATCTCGAAGAGCGGATTAAAAAAAATTAATCGCGGAGCTGACCGGCGCCGTGCGCCGATCAGGCAAACGAAGTTTGGATGTGCCCCACCTTTTAAACAGGCTCTAAGGACTGCGGATTTAACGTATTTCATAGATTGAAACTCTGATTTAGTTCATTACAGGTATTAACGTATCCATTTTTCCGCCGCCCATAACCTTATAAAGATTAATCAAATTGCTTAAGTAAGCCTGCTTCAGGACAATGGCGCCCTGCTCAGCGCTAAACAGCGCGCGCTGGGAATCCAGAACCGTGAGAAAATCATCTACCCCGTTATCATACCTGGCCCTGGACAGATGATACGCGTTCCGGGTCGCAGCAACCAGCGCATTCTGGGCATCCAGCTGACCTTTGTAGTGTTTGCGCGCGGCCAGCTGGTCTGCCACTTCCCTGAACGCTGTCTGAATAGCGCCTTCATACTGGGCTGCCGCAATTTTTTCGCCAACGGTGGCGACATCCAGACTCGCCTTGAGGCCTTCCCGATTGAAGATCGGGATACTCAGATTGGGAGAAAAACCCCAGGAAAGGCTTCGGGACGGATCAAACAGATAGGAAAGCCCCTGGGCGGCAAATCCGAAGGAGCCGGTCAGGCTGATGAAGGGATACATGGCTGCCCGGGCCGCGCCAATGTCTGCATTGGCTGCCTTTAGCTGGTGCTCGGCAGCCTGGATATCCGGTCTGGCCAGAAGAATTTGGGAGGGAAGCCCTGCCGGAAGTTGGGTCAGAACGCCGATGTCGTCAATTGTTTCAGAGGCATTGATAAGATCATATACCCCGGGACCTGCAAGGTACACCAGGGCATTTTCAGCCTGGGCAGCCAGTCGTTTATACTGGTAAATGGAGGCCTTGGCGCTTTCGGCGGATGTGGCTGCCTGGGCCAGGGCAAGCTGGTCTGTGGAGCCTGCATCATACTGTGTCTTGATTACATCATATGTCGATTTCTGGGCCTTGTAGGTCTCTTCGGCAAGGTGCTGCAATTTTCTTTGGGCCAGGAGGTTGACATAGGCGTCTGCGGTCTGGGCCACCAGGGCAATGCGGGTGCTTGATGCCGCTTCCCGGGTGGCAAGATAGCTCTCAAGAGCACTTTGGCTCAGGCTTTTGACCCGGCCGAAAAAATCAAGTTCATAGGCCGTGATACCCAGTCCCGCACTCATGGATGTATCCGCAGTATATTGTTTCCCAAAACTACTGCTGTCTTCGGGGATACCCTGGCGGCTTAAGCCCGTGCTGCCTGAGATTACAGGCAGCTCGTCGGATTTTTGAATCCGGTAGGCAGCCTTTGCCTGTTCAATATTGAGCAATGCCACCTTCAGATCACGGTTGTTTTCCAGAGCCATGGCAATGATCTGCTGCAAGGTCCGGGAAGTAAAGTAATCCTGGTAGACGATATCTGCTGCGGCGTGGCCGGACGCTGCTTCTTCTTTTAAAGCTGTGTCCGGCCAGGCGTCGGCCACCGGCATTTCCGGCTGTCTGTATTCTGGAATAAATGAACAGCCGGCAGTAAAAAGCATCAGACCGGCAAAGGTTACCGTAATTAATCTATATATCATCATTTATTCTCCTTGGCCGTTTTCGGCCTGTTTTTTCTTTTCACTGCCTCGTTCAATGAGGATAAAAAAGAGAGGAACAAAGATAATCGCCAGGGATGTGGCTGCCAGCATACCGCCGATAACACCGATGCCGATGGCGTTCTGGCTGGCAGAACCCGCACCGTCGGAAATGGCCAGCGGTGTCACACCCAGAATAAACGCAAAGGAGGTCATCAGGATGGGTCGAAGCCTGAGCTCTGCGGCTATGACTGCCGATTGAACTAGTTCAATCCCGCTTTCATATAAACTTTTTGCAAACTCGACAATAAGAATGGCGTTTTTGGCTGCAAGGCCGACCGTGGTAAGCAGCGCAATCTGAAAATAGACATCATTGCTTAATCCCGCCAACTTGGTGGCCACCACGGATCCGATAATACCCAAAGGCACAACCAGCATGACCGAAAATGGGATGGACCAGGACTCATAAAGGGCGGCCAGACACAGGAACACAAACAAAAGGGATATGGCGTAAAGCATTCCGCTCTGGGAACCGGCCATCCGCTCTTCATAGGACAGGCCCGTCCATTCCAGAAAAATTCCCTTGGGCAGTTTCTGGGCCATATCCTCAACAATGGTCATGGCTTCACCCGAGGAAACCCCCGGGGCCGGTGCGCCTAATATCTCCACCGAAGAGGTGCCGTTATACCGTTCCAACCTTGGAGATCCATAGGTCCACTCTCCATAGGTGAATGAAGAGAACGGCACCATGGTACCCTGATTATTCCGCACATGCCATCTGTCAATATCTTCGGGGAGCATGCGCGATCCTTCATCCCCCTGGATATATACTTTTTTGAGCCGATTGCCGTCCATGAAATCATTGACATAGGATGAGCCCCAGGCGGTCTGGAGCACATTGGTAATATTGGCCGTGGTCACGCCCAAAGCTTCGGCCTTTTCATAATCAATGTGCAACTTGTACTGCGGCACATCGGACAATCCGTTGGGGCGGACACCGACCAGCTTGGGATTCTGGACAGCCATTCCCAGCATCTGGTTTCTCGCGTTCATCAATGCAGTATGACCTAATCCCCCACGATCCACCAGCTCAAAGTCAAACCCGGTGGCATCGCCCAGGGCCAGGATGGCCGGCGGAATAAAGGCATAGACGGATGCGTCCTTGATGCTGAACATACTGGCCATGGCCCGGCCTGCAATTGCGGCGGCTTTCTGGTCGGGCCGGTGACGCAGGGACCAGTCCGTAAGGTTCATAAAGCCCATGGCCACATTCTGGCCCCGGCCGGAATGGCTGTAACCGACTACGGTGAACAGACCTTTTACATTACCTTTCTCCTGGTCCAGAAAGTAGTCTTCCACCTTATTTACGGCCTTCTGGGTCCGTTCCATGGTCGCACCCGGCGGGGCGGAGATGATGGTCATCATCATGCCCTGATCTTCATCAGGCAAAAATCCTGTGGGGATCCCTTTAAAAATGTAAATCAGTCCCACAATGATCAGTGCATAGACGACCAGGAATCTTACCGCCCGGGAGGCTGAATACCTGACACTGGATTTATACATGGCCTTGCTGAGGTCAAAGCCTTTGTTGAACCAGGCGAAAAAGCCGCGTTTATGTTCATGGTGCCCTTTTTTCACAGGTTTGAGCAGTGTGGAGCAAAGCGCAGGGGTCAAAACCAGGGCCACAAGCACTGAAAGCGCCATAGCCGATACCAGGGTCAGTGAAAACTGACGATAGATGGCACCGGTGGAGCCGGAGAAAAACGCCATGGGAATAAACACCGCAGACAGCACCATGGCAATACCCACAAGGGCGCCGGTGATCTGATCCATGGACTCCCGGGTGGCTTCTTTGGGGGATTTACCGGTTTCGGACATCACCCGTTCCACGTTTTCGACCACAACAATGGCATCATCCACCAGAAGCCCGATGGCAAGGACCATGGCAAACATGGACAATGTATTGATACTGAACCCAAATGCCGACAAAACGGCAAAAGTGCCGAGCAATACCACCGGCACCGCAATGGTTGGGATTAACGTTGCCCGAAAGCTTTGCAAAAACAGATACATGACCAGGAACACCAGCACAATGGCTTCTACCAGGGTCTTGACAACTTCTTCGATGGAGAGCCGGACAAAGGGCGTGGTATCATAGGGAAAAATAACTTCCAGTCCCGGAGGCAGGAACTGGCTTAATTCCTTAACTTTATCTTTGACCCGTTCGGCCGTATCAAGGGCATTGGCGCCGGTGGCAAGACTGATAGCCATGGCTGCGGCAGGATTGCGGTTATATCGGGTGTTGAACCCGTATCTTTCAGGTCCCTTTTCCACTTTGGCCACATCCTTCACCCGGACCTGGGATCCGTCCGGGTTGACCTTAACCAAAACCTTTTCAAAATCTTCTACGGTCTGCAGTTTGGACTGGGCCGTCACAACGGCATTGATCTGCTGGCCTTTGATGGCCGGGGCACCGCCAAGCTGACCGGATGAGACGTCGGCGTTTCGCGCCTGGATGGCAGAAACAACATCCGAGGGCATCAGGCTAAACGCGTTGAGTTTTTCCGGATTAACCCATATCCGCATGGCGTACTGGGAGCCGAACACGGTTAAATCGCCCACCCCCTGTACACGGGAAACCGGGTCTGCCATGTTGGATTTAAGATAATCGGAGAGATCATCACCCTTATAGGTGCCGTCTTCGGAGTACAATCCGACCAACAAAAGAAAGCTGTCAGAGGCCTTCTGGACGGTCAGGCCCTGCTGCTGGACTTCCTGGGGCAGCAGACTTTCCACTTTTGATATTTTATTCTGCACCTGAACCTGGGCAATATCCGGATCCGCTTCCGGTTCAAAGGTCAGGCTGATGGTCAGCTGGCCGCTGGATTCACTGGATGAAGAGAAATATCTTAAATAATCAATGCCGGTCAGGGCCTGCTCAATGACCTGGGTGACACTGTCTTCCACCACCTGGGCCGAGGCGCCTGGGTACATGGTTGAAATGGTAATGCTGGGCGGGGCAATCTTGGGATATTGTTCCACCGGCAGGGTGAGCACGGCAAACAGCCCGGACAGCATGATGACAATTGCAATAACCCATGCAAAGATGGGCCGATCTATAAAAAAACGAGACATGTTTTTATCCTGCTATCATGAGTTGGTGGATGCTTTGTATTCCACGGTCGTAACCTTGGCCTGGGGGCTGATTTTCTGCAACCCCTCAACCACCACCCTGTCGCCGGGGGCGAGGCCGGCAGAGACCACCCACTGGTCCTTGACTGCCTGAGAGACTTCAACCGGCTGATATTCGACCGTATTTTGCTCATTCACAACCCACACGGAAACAGACCCGTCCGCATTGCGCACCACAGCCTGCTGGGGAACGGCAATGGCTTGATCCTGGCGGGACTGCTCTACCCTGGCACGGACAAACAGGCCCGGCAGAAGTTCCTTTTCAGGGTTGGGGAACAGTATCCTCAACTGGACCATGCCGGTGCTCTGGTCCACCGTGGCATCGGAGAACAGCAGTTTGCCCTTCAGGTCATAGGGGGTGCCCTCCTTTCCGATGAACAGGCTGACCATAGAGTTCTGTTCAGGATTGTTCAAGCCTTTTTTAAGCGCCATGAGCTCCTCGCTGGACTGGTTTACGTCTACATAAATCTGGTCCAGATTCTGCACCACAGCGAGGGCGGTGGTTTGATTGGCCGTCACCAAAGCGCCTTCGGTCACCGATGACTTACCGATGCGCCCGGATATAGGCGAAAACACCTTGGTATAGTCCAGATTGATTTTTGCGGTGGCCAGATTGGCTTTGGCAACAGCCACGTCAGCCTTGGCCTGGGCCAGGGCTGCCACGGTATCGTCATAAACCTGGCGGCTGACACCGCCCATTTTAACCAACCGGCTGTACCGGGCAAGTTTGGGCTCCGCTGCCTTGACGTCGGCCTCGGCTCGAACCAGACTCGCGGCTGCAGATTCATATGCGGCCTTGTAGGTGGAGGGATCAATTTGATAAAGCTGCTGCCCTTTTGTAACCAAGCTGCCTTGGGTAAACATCCTTTTAAGGATGATGCCTGTTACCTGGGGGCGAATTTCAGCCACCTGGTATGCAGAGGTTCTGCCGGCCAGATCTTTGGTGAATATCACTTCCTGGGGCTTGACCGTATAAACGGCCACCTCAACCGGCGGACCGGCCTGGGCAGGTGCCTGCGGGGCCGAAGCCGGGGCCTGATCTTTTGGTTCCCCTGCCCAGGGCAAGGCAAGCTGTCCCGAGAAATACAAATATCCGCCGCCAATGAGTACGGCCGTGATAAAACCAAGCAAAAAACGCTTCATAACGATCTCTCCTGTTCATTAAGTATACTTTTGTCCAGAAAGCGGACTATTTCCTGTTTGAGTTTTTCCAAATCCTGGAGCGCATCCTCCCGGTAAGTCAGGGACTCCAAAGGACCCACCACCGTACCGAAGATCATGGCTGCCATGACATAGGGGTCCGCATCCACAAACGCTCCTTGGCGCATGCCTTCCCTGCACACATTGACCAGGGGGATGATGATGACCTCCATACGCTCTGTGACGGCATCGGCTGCCGAACGCTGACTCTGAATAAATTTAAAATAAAGTGGGTACTCCTTCTGGAAATCAAACACATTACCCACAAATCCATATATTTTTTCCATGGGCGGGATATTTTTCTCAAATATTTTGTTTGACCCCTTTTTAATGGGGATAATCACAGCCTCATGGACAGTGTTCAACAGGTCTTTTTTGTTTTTAAAATAATTGTACACGGTTCCTTTGGACACACCGCACCTGAACGCCACCTTGTCCATGGTAACGGGTGTCCCTTCATGGATCATTGCCAGCACGGTTTTTACCACTTGCTCCTTGAGCAGACGGTTCATCATCTCTTTTCTTCTTGTGGGCAAATTCATTGAATATTTCCTTGGGTTGTCCCCGCCATCATTCCTGTGGAAAAAAACAAAAACATCTCCTGACTATATCGGTTAAAGAAATGACCAAATAGTCATAAAATGACGTTCGGGTACAATAAAGACGAAGACCGTTTCTGTCAAGGGTATTTTCACAGCTTGTAATTGCTATCCTGTCTTAATTCTTGACAAAAAAAAGGCGCTATCATGCTGACGCTCATTGAAAACCGTTCCGGGGTTCAGCTGGCTGCGGCTGAAGGCAGTGCCAGAAATACGGACTTCTCGCTTGTGGGCGGAATGTTTGGACATCATGCCGGGGGCGCGGCAGGCGCCTATGGCAGAACACCCGAGGGCAAAGTGATTATCGCCGCATTCACCGATTCCATGAACAATATGATCAGAGCGGTCAAATCTTATAAAGCACAATCCGTGGCCGGCGGGCTTGGCACAGGCGGGACCATGGCTGTGCAGGGCGGAGCAACGTCAATGGCGGCATCCAATGTTCTTGAAGGTGTCATGACCCAACGCAATTACAACGCTGCCTCCGGGGTTTATGATTATGTCATCATCACCAAGGACGGTTCCCGGACATTTACATTCAGCAGCGCCCAAAATATCCCATACAAAAATGACCTTGTCCAATTTTATGCGCCGGGCGGGCAGGTGGATGTAAACTCATTCAAATTGATAGAAAAAAGATATATGCAGAAGTATATGCAGTAATGACTTGATGTAAAAGATAACGATTCCAACAACTTAGAAAAGCGTACATTCAGACAAATGAACTTCTCGAATGTACGCTTTTTTTCGCGTCTTTTAATGATCTAATGCAACCTCATGGGCAAGCAGATCAGCAGCTTCTTTCACATTCATCCCTTCATGTATCAAGGCATAGACCGCTGACAGCAATGCGGTGGGGTGCGGGCTTTGCCACACGTTTCTTCCCATGACGATGCCTTTGGCACCGCCCTGGAGCGCACCAGATATCATATTTAGCGTGTCAAGATCCGTTTCACATTTGGGCCCGCCGGCAATCATCACCGGCACAGGGCATCCGGCCACAACCTTATCAAAATCGGTTTCCGTATAATAGGTCTTGATGATATCCGCCCCGTGCTCCGCACCAACCCTTGCACCCAGTGCAATGAATTTGGGATCTTTTTTCTTGTCTTCATTGGTTTTTCCCAGACCAATCACCCCTAAAAGCGGCATATCCCATTTTCGGCATTCCGTTGCCATCCGGGCCATACTGATCAGGGTTTCATGCTCATATGCCGAGCCCACAAACGCGGTGGTTGCCATGGCATCCACGCCAAGCCGCAAGGCCTCTTCGGCATCTGCGGTTTGACCCTCCCGGGTCAACTCCGGCCCGGCAATGGTCGCCCCGCCGCTGGCGCGAAGGATAACCCCCGGATCTCCTGACGGGTCAAACGCATGGGTATATATGCCTTTGGTCATAAGCCAGCAATCAACCTTGTTGGTAGCGTCCAGCGTTCGAATCGTACCGGCAATATCCACAATACCGGTCATGGCACCAAGCGCCATGCCGTGATCAACCGCAAGGACCAAAGAACGTCCCGTTTTTTTATTAAGAATTTTTCTCAGCCGTCTTTCTTTTCCGTTCATAAGATGACATTCCCTTTCGTATATTAAAATTCGACAATCCCACGAATCATTTGCTGGTTCTTGGCACACTCTACGGCTTCTAAAAAGGTATCAAGGGTAAACCGGTCCGTAACGAGGTCATCGACGGTGATTTCATTGTTTATGATAAGCTCAAGGCTCTTTTTGAAATCGCGGGGTGATGCCGCAAAGGTCCCGGTTAAATTTATTTCGCAGTAATGAAGCCATCTTGGATCCACCGATATGGTTTGGCCTGCCGGAGGCCCGCCGAAAATATTAAATGTGCCGCCTTTTCTGGTCAGCTGTAAGTTTTCCTCAATAACCGACGGGATACCCAGGGATGCAATAACGGCTTGTGCACCTTTCTTGTCGGTCAGCTTCATTATTTCTTCAATGTGATTTGTCTGCGTTGGATTGATGCAATGGTCTGCGCCCATATCTTTAGCAATCGCCAGCCGGTTTTCCAGTAAATCAACAACAATAACAACAGCACCCATCCACTTTGCCAGTTTCAGGTGCATGAGCCCCATGGGGCCGGCGCCCAAAATCACTACAACCTGGTCAGGTCCCACCTTACAGGTTGACAGGGACGCCATGGCGCATGATAAGGGCTCCGATAAAACCGCTTTATCAAACGGCACATCATCTGGAATCTTTATGACCCCGCCAATGTTCACAATCTCTTTAGGAAGACGCACATATTCGGCAAAACCACCTTCAATACCGTGGGCCAACCCGAATTCGTGCTCACATAAATTATGCCGCCCCTGGCGGCAGTAATAACACTGCCCGCAAACGGCAATGGGATAAACCGCCACCCGGTCACCGGGTTGATACGCCGTAACGCCCTCCCCTATTTCAAATATCTCACCCACCACCTCATGCCCCAAAATGGTCGGCAAGTCCTTGGGAAGCCCTTGACCCAGCAAGGTCTTAATGTCTGTGGCGCAAATGCCGGACACTTTTGTTTTTACAATAACTTCTCCGGCGCTTGCCGTTGGTGTGGGATATTCTTCAATGCGAATATCATCTTTTCCATAAACTACTGCTGCTTTCACGAATGAATTCTCCTATTTTGAATGCTTACCGCGAATGGTTGTCATAAGAGACCTTAGCTTTGCCGCATCTTTCTTTCCGCGGGTCGCTTCGACGCCGGAGCATAAATCAATGCCGTAGGGGTTGATCCTGTCAATGGCCTCTCCTACATTGTCCGGATTGATCCCGCCGGCCAGCCAGATAGGCAACGTACCCCGCATCGCATCCATCAGTTCCTTAACGATGTCCCAATCCGAAGTAACGCCCGTGCCGCCAAATTTCATCGCTCCTTTGGACAAGGCGGCGGTATCGAAAAGAAGGGCGTCGACACCGGCTGTCACAGAGGTTTGAGCCGTCTTTTGAAAATCTTCCAGATCCAC
>AMWB02084676.1_pt1 | contig 11072 bp, 11 predicted proteins | sample 200311 | NCBI WGS metagenome assembly AMWB02 (sample SAMN02737377, study PRJNA173069) | bioreactor metagenome | biome: anode biofilm in microbial fuel cells | place: USA: California | collected 2010-12-16 | reverse complement strand
GATGAATTAATAAATTGAATTGTGCTTAAAACTCATGGTCTTAGAATGCCTGGAAATGAAGGTAAAATTGCTGTTGTATATATCTACTGATACATTTTTCTTTTAACTAATGCTGCACTGAATATAGCATTCATTATTCATAAAGGTTTATATAATTAGATAGATGGAGCGGCCGATATGCTGTAATTTGATGAGCAATTCCGGGATCTTAAGACCCGGCAGTTCCAGGTAGTCCTTGAAGATGGAGAAATTCTCGTACTTTTCCGTTTTTGGGTTGAACTTGGAAAGCTGGGCCGCCTGTCTTATATTGTATTCGTTGAAATTTGACATACAATGTTTAGTATGTGCAGAGGAGATCAAAATCATTTTAAATTATCTTAAAAATAAGGTTAAAAACAGGCGTAATATTGTGGGATCAAGTTTAGTGATGGGCTGGAGTTCTGCGAACCTCAGTTCTTTTTTAATGAATCTTTGTGATGCTGATAGGTACAATAGTGGTAAATTAGTTTGTCACACAGAGCTAGTTTTAATTGAGCTTTCTTTTTTAAAGAACCTGTTTCAAAACTTCTCTCACATCCTGTTAATCTTCTCCAAGCTGTTTATGAAACCAGCTCATTATCTCATCATCAGTTCCTTAGTTATCAGTACCGCATCTGCAGCAGTTTTAGCATAAGCGTCTGCTCCGACGAGGTCGGCATATTCCTGAGTAACCGAGACACCGCTCACTATTAATTTTGCTCTTTTTTTATGCTTCGAAGTTTGCAACAGTTCATTTATCTCCATCAGCCCCGTCATGGATAATGTCGTCATGGAGGATGCAATGATGATGTCAGCATTATGTTCGGCTGCAGTTTGAACCATTCTTTCGGCAGGTACATCTTTTCCGAGGTCGATAACTGTAAAACCCTCTACACGCAACATGCTCGCAGCTATTTTTTTGCCCAGATCGTGTATGTCATTTTTAACAGTACCCATGATTATAGTTCCTTTATGCTCAGGTACCATTTCTGTTCCTGCTGCTTCTTCAAGGATCATTTCGGTAACATTTTCATGTCAGCATTATGTTCGGCTGCAGTTTGAACCATTCTTTCGGCAGGTACATCTTTTCCGAGGTCGATAACTGTAAAGCCCTCTACACGCAACATGCTCGAAGCTATTTTTTTGCCCAGATCGTGTATGTCATTTTTAACAGTACCCATGATTATGGTTCCTTTATGCTCAGGTACCATTTCTGTTCCTGCAGCTTCTTCAAGGATCATTTCGGTAACATTTTCCATAATATTGGAGGATAAAATGAACTGCGCAAGGAAATATTCCTTTTCATCGAACTTCCTGCCGACCTCCACCATGGCTTCTGCCAGTTTGTTTAGAAGCTTTCTAGGCTCATATTTGTTTTTCATCCATTCTCTGGCAGTTTCAATGACCTTCTTTTCATTGACCTGCACAAGAGCATCATATCCTATGGCCAGGAGTTTATCTTCGTCCAACATGTTTCCTATCTTGATGGAACAGGAGATCGATAAATAGTTTTTGATACAGCTTTTCCGATTAGATATAGAACTGGCTTAACAACTCATTTTGCTATCACTTTACCAAAGATCTACTATACAAAATCATTATCTATCAAGCTTTCTTTATTCTTCTGGTAAGGCAAACAACAAGAACAATAGTAGTATAGTAGTTTTGAAACCAGCTCGTTATTATCCTAAGTAAAGGATGCTTAACTTTAAGGATGGACTGAACTCCGGCAATTTCAAAGTTCTTCAGAATTATAGTAGGTTTATAACCCCGTTTAGATCATTTCGATCCTGGAGATTTCAGGGAAATTCGGAATTCCCAATTCAATTTATTTTTATTTACGGGTACGAAATCACATCTGACCATCGCTTCTTTAAACTGCTTGTTCGTGATAAAGAAACCATCAGGTGATTGTTCAAATAAATTTTTAAGGGCATAACTAGTGTAATTTTTATTTGGTGCCTTTTGTGGGGCTATGTTTAACATTATCCAATTATGCAGGGCTTTTTTTTGAATGTCGGGTAATTCGTATTCACTCATTTTACTCACTTCTATCTTTATGATCTGCCAGTAAAATAACACTGACCTGTGCCTTGATCTCCTTTACTGCAAACTGCATTAAGTAAGCTCAGATTATCAGCTTTTCCAAATAGAGGTTTCCATCAGCTATCCTGTTAGAAAATCCTTATATTCTGGCCTATATCTTGTTCCAGAGCTTTCCTGTATATCATATTGGCCGTGACTATATCCTGCACTGCAAGCCCTGTGGAGTCAAAAATGGTGAGCTCATCATCCGACCGCCTTCCGGGGCGAATGCCAGCCACTATCTCTCCAAGCTCACAGCAGATGTCCTTTGCAGTGATCACACCCTTTGACAGGGGTACATTGACCTCACCGGAACGGGATGCCTGTAACATGTCATCCACTATCACTGTAGCACGCATGAGGAGTCGGGGGTCCAGTTCTTCTTTGCCTTTTGCGTCCGCTCCTATGGCATTGATATGTGTACCTTCCTGCACCCATTCAGACATGACAAGCGGTTCCCGCACCGGAGTGGTAGTTACCAGGATATCACAAGCGCATACATCCTGTATATTGTCTTCCTTCAGGAACTCACAGTTCATCACATGGCTCATGTCCTTCTCAAAGTGATCACAGTGTGCCATGTTCCTGCAAAAAAGCTTCACTTCCTGTATGTCCTTTACCTGAGAAAGGGCAAGCAACTGAGTACGGGCCTGGTCTCCCACACCTACCATTCCCACCACATGCGCATCTTTCCTTGCAAGGTATTTTGCGGCCACGCCTCCTGCAGCACCTGTGCGCATATCCGTGAGAAAGGTCCCGTCCATGATAACCAGCGGCTCACCTGTCTGAGTGGAGTTGAGCACCACCATCCCCATGACGGTGGGCAGTCCCCTCTGACGGTTATCGGGATGCACGTTCACGATCTTCACGCCGGCGATATCTTCCTCTTCCATATACGCCGGCATGGTGCGCAGATCCCCATTATGCTTCTCAAAAAAAAGATACGATTTAGCAGGCATCTGCACTTTTTTCAGGCCATGCTGTTTGAAACCTTTCTCCACGGCTTCTATTGTGGACTGCATGTCCAACAAGCTCTGCACATCGGATCGATCAAGCCATAACACATCCATAGCATCCTCACTTCCATACTTTTATCAGTTTGTTCAGAAATGTATAGTAATAATGCCGGTGACCAAAAAGACCAATCTATTGTACTTCGTGCATTTTATACATATTGATCTTCCGGGCTTTTTCTTTGTACTGCCGGAACAATTCCTGGCTCCACTGCAGGGCCCGGGGGTCGAAGCTCATAATGACACGGTGATCGTAGTGGCCGCTTTTATTGAAGAAACACATAAGTATGAAACGGTCAGTGGTCACAATGGTGGCCAGGCCGGGGATATCATCGGTGACAAGGACCTCTGTGTTTTCGGAAACGGTCATTTTTCTCATCTGATCTGCATAGTCTTTCTGGAACCTCTCCAGAACAGAGGCAGTAAGCACAAGAGATACGTTAATACCCTGCTCGGCAAGTTTTGAGTAAATGGTTGGATATTCCGGATGAAAATAAGCAGTAAAAGCCTCTACAAAACTGGACTTGAAAATGTTTTCCTTGAACTCTCGGGGGAACTCAAAGAGATAATTAAGATCAGGTTCGATGATAAGATAATTTCCAAGCTCACCGAGTCTTTTCAGCAAAGGCCAGGGTATGCCTTTGAGGTCATGAGTAAGCCAGTATTCCCCATTCTCCTCAAAGACCTCTACAATATTGAGGAAAGGCAACATATTTTCGACCAGTACTTCACCCATGTCAGAAAGGTAATAATGGTCTTCCTCCTGGATCACAAGGCCACACTCTTTCAATTTTTTTATTTGTGGGATAATGGCTGTAGAGGTCACATTAAGGGCTGTTTTGATCTCGTTACGATCTTTCCCTCCTTCCATAAGCAGAAGTAAAAGGTTCTTTCTCTTTTCCGAGTTCAGCATGGTGTCAATCAGAGATGTTTTCATTTAGCCCTCACAATCCCCCTCTATATATCTGCTCTTTTGGGTATAAATGTTGCATTGAAAAAGTGACTCTTTTGTTTACCTGCTTCCTTCGAAGGAAGCTTTTTTCTTGTTGATCTCTTTCTCTACACTGTGCCTGTACAGGGTCATCTCAATGTTGGAGCGCAGGTCATTGGCTTTGAAAGGTTTTACAATATAACCATAGGGCTCTGTTATCTTTGCCCTTTCCAGCACCTTATCATCTGAATAAGCTGTAAGATAGATGATCGGAATATCAAATTGCTTCCGTATTTCTTCTGCAGCTTCCACACCGTCCATTTCTCCTTTGAGCATTATATCCATAAGGATGAGGTCCGGTAAAATGATCTCAGCCATCTTGACAGCCTCTTCGCCAGTGGTTGCAATGGCAGGAATTGCATAACCAAAACTCTTCAGTTTCTTCTTGATATTAAGTGCAATTATATTTTCATCCTCTACTATCAATATTTTGACTTCATCCACAGATTTCACCCTTTTTTATTCATTTGAAAGTTATTCTAAATCTTGTCCCCTCAGTTCTTTCAAGTTCAATGGTCCCATCGATCTGGTCTACCAGTGTGGTCACAAGCTGCAGTCCCAAAGATTCTGTTTCCCTGAAATTGACATCTTCAGGGAAACCCGCACCATTGTCACATACCACCAGTGTGAACTTTTCTCCGTCAAAGCTCAGATCAATGAGGATATCGCCTTTATCTCCCGATCTGAAGGCATGTTTTAAAGAATTGGAAACCAGCTCATTAACTATCATACCCAGAGGTATGGCTACATCCATATCTAAAAAAACAGAATCTATGTGCACTTTGACATTGATCTTCCCATTATCCATTATATAAGAGCGGGACAGGTCATTGACAAGTTTGATGATGTAATCCGAAAAATCAATGCTTTCCATATCCTCTGACTTATACAGTTCTTCATGCACTAAAGCCATGGATATTACCCTGTTCTGGCTGTTCCTGAAAGCTTCGATGACCTGATGATCCTGGAACTTATCGGATTCCAGATCAAGCAGGCTTGAGATCACCTGCAGGTTGTTCTTTATACGGTGATGTATCTCCTTCTTGCGGATCTGTTCTATCTGCCTGCGTTCTGCCATCATGCGGCCCAGGGTTTCACGTGTCCTGTCAATGCCTTCCGTAAGTATCCTGAAATCCCCTTCACCATGCACCTGCACGTTGCGAGAAAAATCATTATTCTGCACAGCGGTCAGTACAGAGTTCGAATCCCTGATCATTGTATCCAGGGATTCGGCAAAATCATCCAGGGTATCTGCAAGCTGCCTGAACTCTCCCTGAACATCCAGTTTAGACCGTGCATCAAGTTGTCCCTGAGCAAGTGCTTTTGTCAGCCTGATTGTATCCCTTACAGGTGCGATTACAGAATCCAATATCTCGTTAAGACCATGAGGTATCTCTCTGAAATCGATCTCCACATCATTGCTTGCTCTTGTGTCAAGCTTGCCTTTAACAGCATCGTTAGAGATTTTTTTGAATCCTGCGACTATCTGATCGATAGGTTTGGTAACCGAAAGGGCTATTAAATATGCTATTGCAGCCATGAAGATAACAGCTGCCATGGAAATGAACAACAGTTTTGTTCTAAGGGCCATTACTCCAGCGAAGATCTCATCCTTTGGTATCACCAGTACAAAAGAGAAATTGCCTGTCCTTATGGGTTCATAGAACATTACTACCCTTTCACCTGTATTCGGGTCTATGGTTTCCACATGTCCGCTTTTACCTGTTTTGATGTCATCCGCCATATATGAGAAATCAGCTATGCCAAAATCATATAGTGTCCGGTTGCCTATCCATTGCTTGTTATATGGATAGGATAAAAGCATGCCTGAATTACTGGTCATGAAAGCATAACCGGTATCAAAGGCTTTGACATTGCTCAGGACATCATCAAGATAGTATAATGAAACATCGACACCACCAATGCCCATGAAGGTTCCATTTTTCATTATTGGGGAAGCATAGCTTACCATGAAGACACCTTCATAGTAATAAGGCTCAGTAAGCACATCATTCTCTAGCTTTTTTGGCAGTTGGTAGTAATCAGACGTATCGTAATAAAGAAGCGGATCAAGCTCAATTGTGCCATTCATTTTGTTCCAGTACGGTATGAACCGGCCCGTTGCATCATGTCCGGGCGTATTCACATACAGGTCATCCTGTCCATCAAAAGCATTGGGTTCGTATGCCACATACGTGCCTAACAATGTAGGATGGGTGACCAATATGGCATAAAGCATATTATTCACTTCATCCCTGTCAGAAGACTCATAATTGCTCATAGAAGTAGCTATTGTTTTTCCAATAGCCTGATTAACTTCCATGTCCCCGTTGAACTCGTTGGCATAACTTTTAGCCATCTCGATCGCCTGCTGATAGGCAAGTGCTTCTTCCTGTGTGGTAACCGTGGAGATGATCATTGCAGTTGTGCTGACAAGCACCAGCAGCACACCCACTACTATGTAAAAGATGAGCTTTACCTTCAGGGAAACATTTTTCCATTTCATGGAACTTAACACCTTTTGCTGCCAGATCTGTCATACAAACCTATACAGTATTGCAAGTATTCAAGGTATTGAAAATATCATGTAACGGCCTAAATAACTATCCTTGTTTCATTCTTATAATACACTACACTAAAGGTTACAATTACATTATAATATTACAATGTTCTTACAATACATGTTTGCTAAGAGATTATTATAACGGGCATTGAACATTGCAGTTCAGAAGACAAATTGTGCTGAATTTATGATATATAGCGCCTCTTCGAATAAACAAATCTAAGCTTGTTGATCTTGTTGATCAACATTCAATAAGCTATCTTGGGTTTAAAGAGGAGGTTTAAGATGAGCAAAGAAGAAATGTTCAAGGAATTAGCAGATGCCATTATTTCCTGTAAAAAGGATGTCGTGGTCGCTGCTGTCAACAAGGCAAAAGGCCAGGGTATCGCCCCTGCTGAGATCATTGAAAAAGGTCTTGCAGCAGGTATGAACGAAGTGGGCGTTATGTTCGAGAGAGGTAAACTGTTCTTACCCCACGTCATGATGGCTGCAGGTGCCATGCAGGAAGGCGTTAATGTGCTGGAAGCCGACATGCCAAAGGGTGAAGCTTCCAAGAAACTGGGAGTAATCGTCAACGGTACTGTTGAAGGTGACGTGCACGACATTGGCAAGTCCATCGTATCCACCATGCTTCAGTCTGCAGGTTTTGAAGTCCATGACATCGGCAGGGACGTACCTCTGCAGAACTTCATTGACAAGGCCAAGGAGACCAATGCTCAGATGATCGGTCTTTCCGCTCTTATGACCACCACGATGGCAGGCCAGAAGGATGTCATCGAGATGCTCAAGGAACAGGGCATGCGATCCAATGTCAAGGTCATGGTAGGCGGTGCGCCTGCAACCCAGGCATGGGCTGACAAGATAGGTGCAGACTGCTATGCAGAAAATGCAAGCGAAGCCGTTGCAAGAGCAAAAGAGCTTCTGCTCTGAGGGTGATGTAAATGACAGAATATGCTTTGAGAATGGGAGACGGCAAGAGGATCTTCCTTACGAAGGAACAGATCAGGGCCGATCTGGAAGCAGGTACAGCAGATGCTGCAGACCTGGGAAGTATTCCAGTACTGACTGGCAATGAGCTGGACAAGCTGGCCGAGATCCTGATGATGCCTGCCAGAATGGTAGGTGTGGAACCAGGTAAGGAAGTACCGGTGACCCACGACATAGGCACTATCAGACTTGATGGTGACCAGGGTAACAGCGGTGTGGGTATTCCCACCAGCAGGCTTGCAGGCTGTATGGTACACGAGAGGGCCATGGGTGCAGATACCATGGAACTCGGTCACATCGACTACAGTTTCAAGCCAGTGAAGCCTGTCATCGCGCAGGAACAGCAGGCAATGGAAGTATGCCAGCAGAATATGATCGTACCACTGTTCTACGGTGCTATGCCTAACATGGGCCTGTACTACACTCCGGACGGTCCATTCGAGAACCCCGGTGACCTGATGAAGGCGTTCAAGATCACTGAGGCCCAGAAATCCATGGAGCACGCTGCTGACCATCTGACCAGGGACATGATCTGGATCATGCAGAAGATGATGTTCGCGGGTGCTGATGGTGTTAACTTTGATACTACCGGTGCAGCCGGCGATGGTGACATGTTCGCCACCCTGAGGGCCGTGGAAGCCTTGAGGAAACAGTATCCTGACATGTATATCGAAGTGGGTATGGCAGGCGAGCTTGTGCTGGGTATGCACGGTGAGCTGCAGTATGATAACACCACGCTCGCAGGTCTGTGGCCACACCAGCAGGTCCCTCTGGCAGCAAAGGCAGGTGCCAATGTATTCGGACCTGTGGTGAACACGAATACCAGCAAATCCTCAGCCTGGAACCTTGCAAGGGCTGTCACTTTTGTGAAGGAGGCTGTGAAGGTATCACCAATACCATGTCATGTTAACATGGGTATGGGTGTGGGCGGTATCCCGATGCTCGAGACCCCGACCATTGATGCAGTTTCCAGGGCCAGCAAGGCTATGGTGGAAATTGCTGGCGTGGATGGTATATAGATAGGGGTCGGCGACCCGATGGGTATGCCGATCACTCACATAATGACCTCCGGTATGAGCGGTATCAGGGCAGCTGGTGACCTTGTGGCAAGGATGGAGTTCGCCAAGAACATGAGGCTTAAGGATGCCAAGAACTACGTGGCCAAGAAACTGGGCGTTTCCACAATGGACCTTTCTGACGAGTATGTCATGAGGGAACTGAGGGAAGAGCTCGGTATCGGTGTCATAACATCCGTTGCAGGCAGCCCTAAGGGAATTGCTGCAAAGATGAACATCGAGAAGCTGCTTGATATCAAGATCAACAGCTGTGAGAAGTTCAGAGGGAAGCTGAAGTAACTTCGCTTAAGTCGCAAGGGCCGGGAACTTGCGGTGCAAGCCACCGGCCTTACTTCTCTCATATAGATCGGATAGGATCAGCTAAGTAGAGTAGTTAAAATAAAGGAGTGATAATTATGGCTTCTAAAGAAGAAGGAGTTGACTGGCAGCAAGCAGCGCAATGTTCCAAGGTCGTATGTGAAGGCGGCAGTCTGGAACGGACCATTGACTGGAAACAGGGTCTTGCTATTGCCATTGGTGTACCTCTCCTTATATTACCATCTATAGGTTATTTTGCAAGTTATCTATACTCATTTGCAATTATCGTGTGGGGTCTTTCCGTGTTCCAGGGTTTTATGCAGAACCTTGCCTACGGAGAACTTGCCACAACCTTCCCTAATGCTTCCGGACTCCCCGGATTTGCCCAGAATGTGTTCAAAGGTGATGGCAAATCAAAATACGACAAAGGTAATCTCATAGGGGGCTTCAGTGCATGGAGCTACTGGTTCGCATGGAATCCTGTGCTCGCTATTTTCGCTATCCTTGTGGGAAGTTATCTTCAGGGTCTGATCCCGGCACTTTCCGGGTATTCAGCATATAGTCTGTCCCTTGCTTCCGGTGTTGTGATATTTGCAGGCCTGCTAATAATCAATTCCAGAGGTCTTTCAAGTGGTGCAACCATGGGGTATATACTTGCTTTCCTGTCCCTTGCACCGCTGGCGATCATCACATTGTCTCCCTTTGCAACTGGTGATTTTGTACTGTCCAACATTACTGGCTCATGGTTCCCGGCGGACTGGGCGTGGGATGTACATCATATCCTGATCCTGCTGGGTATTTTTGCAATGGCACAGTGGAGCGCATGTGCCTGGGAAACAGCGGCCATATATGGTCCTGAATATAAGAAACCAGGTTCTGACGTTCCCAAGGCGTTGTTCAGTTGTGGTGCAGTCTGTCTGTTCACCTATATACTTGTCCAGGCAGCGGTTACAGGGACACTGGGTGTAGAAGGAGTGCTTGCACAACCTGTTTCTCCCATGTTGCCGCTGGCTCAGGCTGCATTGGGCACCGTTGGTACATACATTGCCATTATCATGCTTGTGGCAGCAATGGTACTGATCATCCAGACGGCTTTCCTGGGATCTGCCAGGGCTATGCACTCCATGGCAACTGAAGGCAACCTGCCACGTATATTTGGTAAGATCAATGCTAATGGTACCCCTGTCTTTGCTATGATGGTGATAGCTCTGTTCAACCTGGCGCTCATATCTTTCGGCACACCTACTGCCATTCTGGCGGCATCTGCCATAGGATATGTCTGCGCTAACGGTATCAGCCTGTTCGCATACGTTAAGGCCAAGGCGAACCCACGACTTGCTGCTCTGGACAGACCTTTCAAGGCGCCATCCGGCTGGAAGAACGTTGCATTGCTCTTTGGTCTTTTCAACCTGCCTCTGTGTCTTATTGGTATAGTCTATCTCAACAGCCTTGAGATCGGCTGGACCTCTACAATCGTAGGTTTCATTGTGCTGGGCCTGTACATCCCGCTGTGGTTCTACTCCCAGCACGAAGTGCATGTAGCCAAAAACAAAGCCTGACGTGCAATCGCATAGCATGAAAATGCCCTCTTGGATAAGAGGGCATTCTTTTTTTATACGTCTGCTTTCTGATGTTGCAGGCCCTTTTACATTTGAGATTTGATGAAGGACCATTCTCATATAGTACGACCTCATAAAGGATATGGGGATCAATATGAACATACTCTATATCTATGCACACCAGGAACCCGCATCTTTTAATGCTGCTCTGAAGACTGTTGCTGTGAAAACACTTGAAAAGGCCGGCCATAAGGTGAAGGTCAGCGATCTCTATTCCATGCACTTCAAGCCAGCACTTGATGGCAGTGACTTCCTGCAAAGGAAAAAGCCGGAAAAACTGGCTCTTTTTCCTGAGCAGATCAATGCTGCTAAGACAGGTACTTTTGTGCCGGACATAATGGAAGAGATGGATAAAGTAAAATGGGCGGATCTGCTCATATTCCAGTTCCCTATCTACTTCACTGGTATGCCTGCCATCATGAA
>AMWB02121165.1_pt1 | contig 11074 bp, 11 predicted proteins | sample 200311 | NCBI WGS metagenome assembly AMWB02 (sample SAMN02737377, study PRJNA173069) | bioreactor metagenome | biome: anode biofilm in microbial fuel cells | place: USA: California | collected 2010-12-16 | reverse complement strand
AGATCGACGTCGATCACCTGAAAATCCATCTGCTTCTCGTACAGGACGATGCGGCAGCGGTGGCTGAACGGACAGGTGGTGCCCGAGTACAGGTTCATCATGGCGCTGGTTCCCCAGGAATAATCGGAGTCCCGCACCACACGCCGAACGGGTGGATTCATATCTCGATGCCCCATGGCTGGATAGTCAAATTGATCGGTTAGTGAATGTCTTTCCAGTACTCGCGCTTGAGCGCGTACGAGAAGACGAACAGGATCGCGAGGAAGATCAGCACGATGACACCGAGTTCCTTGCGGAAATTGGCCATCGGCTCACCCATGTAGGAGAGGAAAGCGACCAGGTCGGCGACCATTGCATCGTACTCCTCGGGCTTCATCAAGCCCGGCTTGGCCAGCGTCAGCTTGTGGTCGGCCCCCATCACCTGCTCGCCCTGCAGTTCCCACAGCACATGCGGCATGCCGACGTTGGCGAACACCGTGTTGTTCCAGCCCGTCGGCCGTGATTCGTCACGGTAGAAGCCGCGAAGATAGGTGTACAGCCAGTCCGGCCCGGAGCCGAACTCCGAGGCGCGCGCGCGCGCGATCACCGTCAGGTCGGGCGGCGCGGCACCGAACCACTGCTTCGCCTCGGCACGTCGCATGGCAATGGTCATCAAGTCGCCTACCTTGTCGGTGGTGAACAGCAGGTTGTCCTTGATCTGCTGCTCGCTCAGGCCGATTTCCTGCAGACGGTTGTAGCGCATGTAGGAGGCAGAATGGCAGCTCAGGCAGTAATTGATGAACACTTTCGCGCCATTTTGCAACGCCGGCAGATCGCGCGACCGATCCGGCGCCTTGTCGAGGTGCAGCACTTCGCCCGAGGCAAAGGCTAGAAGCGGGGCGCACAGGAAGGCAATCAGCAGCTTTTTCATCATCCCGTGACCCTTTCCGGCTCAGGTTTGCATTTGTCAATCGAGGTGTAGATCGGCATCAGCAGGAAGAAGGCGAAGTAGATGATCGTGCAAATCTGCGATACGAGCGTACGCCCCGGTGTCGGGGGCAGGATGCCGAGATAGCCGAGGATGAAGAAGGCCACGATGAAGATCGCCAGCGCGCCCTTGTAGAGCGGGCCGCGGTAGCGGATCGACTTCACCGGGCTACGGTCAAGCCAGGGCAGGAAGAAGAACACCATCACGCCCAAGCCCATGAAGATCACCCCCCACAGCTTCGCATCGATCCAGAAGAAGTTTACCGTGTTGGCACGCAGGATCGAGTAGAAGGGGGTGAAATACCAGACCGGCGCGATATGCGGCGGCGTCACCATCGGATCGGCGGGGATGAAGTTGTTCGCCTCGAGGAAATAGCCGCCGCCTTCCGGCATGAAAAAGACGACGATGGCGAAGAAGAAAAGGAAGCCAACCACACCGACAATGTCCTTCACGGTGTAATAGGGGTGAAAGGGAATGCCGTCGAGCGGCACGCCATTCACGTCCTTCTTCTTCTTGATCTCGACGCCGTCCGGGTTGTTGGAACCAACTTCGTGCAAGGCGATCAGGTGAACAACCACCAGCGCCGGCAGGATCAGCACCGGCAGCAGATAGTGAAGCGAGAAGAAGCGGTTGAGTGTCGCGTCGCCGACCACGTAGTCGCCGCGAATCCACACGCCGAGGTCGGGGCCGATGAAGGGGATCGCTGTGAAAAGATTGACGATCACCTGGGCGCCCCAATAGGACATCTGCCCCCACGGCAGCAGATACCCCATGAAGGCGGTTGCCATCAGCACCAGAAAGATCGCCACGCCGACCAGCCAGACCAGTTCACGCGGCTTGCGGTATGAACCATAGAGCAGGCCGCGGAACATGTGCAGATAAACGACGATGAAGAAGGCCGAGGCACCGGTCGAGTGCATGTAGCGGATCAGCCAGCCCCACGGCACGTCGCGCATGATGTATTCGACGGTGGCGAAAGCCACCGGCACGCCATTCGCGTTGAGCGATGCGTCCGGCTTGTAGTGCATGACCAGAAAGACGCCCGTGACGATCTGCATCACCAGCACCAGCAGAGCCAGGGAACCGAAGAAATACCAGAAGTTGAAGTTCTTCGGCGCGTAGTACTTGGCCAGGTGATCGTTCCACAACGACAGCAGCGGGAAGCGGGCATCGACCCATTCCAGCAGGTTACCGGCAGTCGTCCCGTCGGACTTGTATTTTTCAGCGTTGGAAGCACCCATCGCTTAGGCTCCCTTCTTGTCTTCGCCAATCAGGATCCTGGCGTCGGACAGGTAATAGTGCGGCGGGATTTCCAGATTGTCCGGTGCCGGCTTGTTCTTGAAGACACGCCCGGCGAGGTCGAAAGTCGAACCATGGCAGGGGCAGAGGAAGCCGCCCTGCCAGTCGGCATCGATGCCCGACTCGGCGCCGGTCTTGAACTTCTCGGTCGGCGAGCAGCCCAGATGGGTGCAAATGCCGATGGCGACGAGATACTCAGGCTTGATCGAGCGATGCTCGTTTTTTGTGTATACCGGCTGCATCGGCCGATCCGATTGCGGATCGGCCACCTTGTCGGCGACCTTGGTCAGACCCTCGAGCATTTCCTTGCTGCGGTGAATGATCCACACCGGTTTGCCGCGCCATTCGACGGTCATCATCTCCCCGGGGGCGAGCTTGCTGATATCGACCTCGACGGGAGCGCCAGCGGATTTTGCCCGCTCGGAAGGGGCGAAGGAGCTGACAAACGGTATGGCGGCGGCAACGCCCGCCACACCCCCGGCAACGGACGTCGCCACCAGCAAACGTCGCCTGCCGCAATCAACTTTATCGTCACAACTCATGGTGGTTTCCTGAAGGGTAAGTAAGCCCGTACCTAAAGCCTGCGGATTGTACTCAAGTAAGCAAGCGAGTTAAAGAAATAATTAACCAACTACATGTTTTTACTCAATAATCTCGCCGCTCGAGCAGCGCCTGGGCGACGCTCGCCGCATCGGAATATTCGAGCTCGCTCCCCAGTGGCAGGCCGCGCGCGATGCGGCTGACCTTGATCCCGCGCGCGTGCAGCATTTCAGAGAGGTAGTGGGCGGTAGCCTCGCCTTCGTGGGTCAGATTGGTCGCCAGGATGACCTCCTTGACGACACCGTCGCCGGCCCGGCCCAGCAAGCGGTCGAAGGACAGCTCGCGCGGGCCGACGCCGTCGAGCGGCGAGAGCCGTCCCATCAGCACGTAGTACAGGCCGTTGTAGGCATGCGACTGCTCCATCGTGTTGAGATCGGCCGGCATCTCGACCACGCAGAGCTGCGAGGGATCGCGTTTCGGCGACAGGCAGCGCTCGCAAATCTCCGCTTCGGTGAAGTTGTTGCACCGCGCGCAGCGGCGCAGGGTTTTCATGGCGCGATCCAGGGCCGCCGCCAGCCGCTCGGCGCCGCGCGGATCGTGCTGGAGCAGATGGTAGGCCATGCGCTGAGCCGACTTCGGGCCGACCCCCGGCAGGCAACGCAGGGCGCCGATCAGTTCGTCAAGGGACGACGGGACGGCCATGGCTCAATGCAGGTGGCGCGGCAACGCTTCCTCCTCCTGCTCAGGCAGCTCGGCGTGCACCGGCTCGCCGTCCGGGTTCGGATACAGGGGAGCGCCACAATCGTCGCAGTACTCGAGCGGAAAACGGTGGTCGAGCACCAGCACTTCGCGCACGCCCGCCTCGCGCAGGACGGTTTCGATCTGCCCGGGCAGCTCGGCCGCCTCGTCCTCGTTCTCCAGCAAGGGCCAGACGACGCCATGCACCACTTCGGCCCCCTCCCCCTGCGTGAAGCCGACGCGGTACTCCTCGAGCTGGCGATCGTAATAGGGCGCGACCACCGCGCGCAGATTGCCGGCGGCGACGTTCAGCGTGGTCTGCAGGAAGGCGACCGCCGAACGCAACGAATAGGGTCGCGAGGCCCGGTCCGCATCGCGCACGGCGGCATGGTACGGCTGCGGCAGCAACGGCTCGATGGCGCAGGCCTGAAGCAAGGTGCGCAAAGCCTCTCCTCCCTGGATGCGCCACTGCTTGAGCGCCTCGTTGCGACTGCCGTCCTCTTCCTGCCAGCGGAACAGCGGCGCCCCCGCCGGCACACACACCGCGCCGATCAGATAGCGGGTATCGGAAAGGAAATTGATCGTTTCCGGCAGTTGCGCCGGATCGAGCGTGAGATCGCGCCCGTGCAGCGCCACCTTGCCCAGCCGCTCGGTCAGCGCCGCCGTTTCGCAGTAGCTCTGCGGCAACTGGTCGGGACTGAAGAAGAAATCGGCCAGCCCCAGGCGAACATCGGCGGCGAAGACGTGCGCCTGCAACTGAACCCGTAGCGTGGCCAGCACGTCGGCGGCGACGCTGCCGGAAGGAATCGCGTAGCGGGACCAGGCCAGCACCGGCGCGGCGAACAGCAGCACGTCCTGGTCGCCGGCGCCGCCGCTCAGCGCGTGATGGCGCGATTCGGCGCGGAACTCGACCATGTCGGCCAGTTCGTCGTAGGCCCGCCCGCCGGCGCCGTAGAGGTGGTCGAGCGCCGCGTTGAGCGCAGTCTCGTCCTGCCCCTGCAGCAACCGGTCGACGGCAACGGCCAGCCGCTGCTCCCAGAACGCATCCTCCAGCCGGCTGCCCGACTGGCTCAGCTGCGTGGCGAGACGGATCAATTCGTCGGTATCCGGGGTCTGTTTGGTGCGGCGGTTGAAGCGGGAACGTTTCATGACGGTGAGCAGTAAAAAGTCGGCGCCGTTGAGGCGGCGCCGCAGGGATGATCAACGCGCAGCCAAGCCGCGCAGCAGGTCGGCCTCGACGTCATCGACCGCCTCGAGGCCGACGGCGACGCGCAGCAGCCCCTCGCTGATGCCCGCCTCGGCACGCGCCTCGGCGGATATGCGGCCGTGGGTCGTCGAGGCCGGATGGGTGATGGTCGTCTTGACGTCGCCGAGGTTGGCGGTGACCGAGATCAGGCGGCAGTTATCCACCACGCGCCAAGCCGCTTCCCGCGCCCGCCCCTCATTCGCCTTGACCTCGAAGGCGACGATCGCACCGCCGGTCGCCTGCTGCCGCAGCGCCAGCGCATGCTGGGGATGCGACGGCAGGCCGGGATAGAAGACGCGCGCCACGGCGGGGTGAGACTCCAGGCGCCGCGCCAGTTCGAGCGCGTTGGCCGACTGCGCCTGCATGCGGATGCCGAGGGTCTCCAGCCCCTTGAGAATGACCCAGGCGTTGAAGGGCGACAGCGTCGGGCCGGCCGTGCGCAGGAACTTGAAGACCTCCTCGACCGGCGCCTTGTCGCCGCACACCGCGCCGCCGAGCACGCGCCCCTGGCCGTCGAGATATTTGGTCGCCGAATGGATGACGAGATCGGCGCCGAATTCGAGCGGGCGCTGCAGGGCCGGCGAACAGAAACAGTTGTCGACCACCAGCAAAGCGCCGGCTTCGTGCGCGAGGGCGGCGAGCGCCGCGATGTCGAACACCTCGGTGAGCGGGTTTGACGGCGTCTCGATGAAGACCAGCCGGGTGTTCGGCCGCAACGCGGCGCGGAACGCCGCCGGATCGGTGCCGGCGACGAAGCCGGTTTCGACGCCGAAGCGCGGCAGGATGGTGCCGAACAGCTGCTGGCTCGCGCCGAAGATGCCGCGCGCGGCGACGATATGGTCGCCGGCCTTGAGCAAGGCCATCACGGTGGCAAGGATGGCGGCCATGCCGCTCGCCGTCGCGACGCAGGCCTCGGCCCCTTCGAGCGCGGCGAGCCGTTGCTGGAACATCGTGACGGTCGGGTTGCTGAAGCGCGAATAGACGTTGCCCTCTTCGGCGCCGGAGAAGCGCGCCGCCGCCTGGGCGGCGTTCTCGAAGACGAAACTCGACGTCAGATAGAGCGCCTCGGCATGCTCGCCGAAGTGGCTGCGCTCCTGCCCGGCGCGCACCGCCAGGGTGTCGGGATGGAAGTCCGGCACGCTCATTCGTCGGCAACCAGATTGAGGTCGAGTTGCCCGCCTTCGCCGCCGTCGCCATCGGCCCGCCCCGGCCGGCAGCGGGCGTCCTCGACGCTGGCCAGATAGGCCGCGCTGACGTCGCCGGTGATGTAGAGGCCGTCGAAGCAGGAGGTATCGAACTGGGTCAGCGCCGGATTGACGGCGCGCACGGCTTGCTTGAGCGCGTCGAGATCCTGGTAGATCAGCGCGTCGGCGCCGATCTCCTGCCGGATCTCCTCGTCGTTGCGGAAGGCCGCGATCAGCTCGGTGCGCGTCGGCATGTCGATGCCATAGACGTTGGGGAAGCGCACCGGCGGACTGGCGGAGGCGAAGAACACCTTCTTCGCCCCGGCGTCGCGTGCCATCTGGATGATCTCGCGGCTGGTCGTGCCGCGCACGATCGAATCGTCGACCAGCAGCACGTTCTTGCCGCGAAATTCCTGCGCGATCGCGTTGAGCTTCTGGCGCACCGACTTCTTGCGCGAGGCCTGGCCCGGCATGATGAAGGTGCGGCCGATGTAGCGGTTCTTGACGAAGCCTTCGCGGAAGGGCACGCCGAGACGATTCGCCAGTTCGAGCGCCGACGGCCGGCTCGAGTCGGGAATCGGGATCACCGCGTCGATGGCGAGGTGCGGCAGGGTATGGCGGATCTTCTCGGCGAGGAATTCGCCCATCTTGACGCGCGACTCGTAGACGGACACGCCGTCGATCAGGGAGTCCGGCCGGGCCAGATAGACGTACTCGAACATGCAGGGCGCATGGAGGGTCTTTTCCGCGCACTGGCGGCTGACGAACTGGCCGCGCGTATCGATCAGCACCGCCTCGCCCGGTTCGACGTCGCGCAGGAAACGGAAGCCGAGCGTGTCGATCGCCACGCTTTCCGAAGCGACCAGGTATTCCATGCCCTGCGCCGTCTCGTTCTTGCCGATCACCAGCGGCCGGATGCCGTAGGGATCGCGAAACGCCAGCAGGCCGTAGCCGGCGATCATCGCCACCACGGCATAGGCGCCGCGCACGCGCTTGTGCACGCCGGCCACCGCCTTGAAGATCGTTTCGGCGTCGACCTGATACTTGGTCGAGGCGACCTGCAATTCGTGGGCGAGCACGTTGAGCAGCACCTCGGAGTCCGAGTTGGTGTTCATGTGCCGCAGGTCCTGCAGGAACATGTCGCGCTTGAGTTGCTCGGCATTGGTCAGGTTGCCGTTGTGCGCCAGCATCAGGCCGAACGGCGAATTGACGTAGAACGGCTGCGACTCGGCGGCGTTCCAGGCCGAGCCGGCGGTCGGGTAGCGGCAGTGGGCGATGCCCCAGTTGCCGATCAGGTTGCGCATGTTGCGCGTGCGGAACACGTCGCGCACCAGTCCCGGCCCCTTGTGCATGTGGAAGCGGCCGCCCTCGGCCGTGGCGATGCCGGCCGCATCCTGGCCGCGGTGCTGGAGCACCTGCAGGCCGTCGTAGAGCAACTGATTTACCGGCGTGGTGGCAACCACGCCCAGAATCCCGCACATCGTCTCACCCTATCGGTAACGAATCCGCCTCGCCAACTCGGACGGCAGCCAGGGCTTGCCCGCCAGCACCGCCGTCTCGAGCGGTGCCGCGAACATGGCCTGACGCCACCACTGCTGCTGCGGCAAGGGCGTCAGCCCGGCCAGCAGCACCAGCACCAACAAAACCAGCACGCCGCGCGCAAGCCCGAACAGCGCACCCAGGGCGCGATCCAGCGGCCGCAGCCCCACCGCCTTGAGCAGCATGGCCGCCAGCCAGCGCAGCAGCGCGAACGCGATCAGCACGGCGATGAAAATCACGGCAAAACCGAGCAACTGCCGCCAGAGCGGGTCGTCGAGCTCCGCCATCAACAGATTGCCGGCGGGAACCGCCCAGAGACGCGCCGCAAGAAATGCCGCCACTAGCGCGATCAGGCCGAGTATTTCGCTGACGACCCCGCGCACGCCACCCGCCAGCAGCGAAATGGCCATCACTCCGAGCACGACGTAATCGAACAGCGTCACGGGCGGTCACGGCCTTGTCAGGGTTTTCTGGCCACCGGGCCATCGACGCCGACGATCTTGACGCGCGCGCGCGCCTTCTCGGCGGCTTCCTGGGTCGGGAAGGGGCCGGCGCGCACGCGGGTACGCGCGCCGTTCGGCGTATCGACCTTTTCGGTGTAGGTCGGCACCCCGACTTCCTTGAGCTTGGCGAGCAGGAGCTTGACGCGCGCGGGATCCTGATAGGCGCCGAGCTGCACTTCCCAGACATCGTCGCCGCTTGTCTGCGCTTCCGCCTTGGCGGCCGGTTTGGGTTCGGGTTTGGGTTCGGGCTTGGCTTCGGGCCTGGCCTCCGCCTTGGTTTCGGTTTTCGCCTCCGCCTGCTGTTCGATTTTTGGCTCGGGTTTCGGTTCGGCCTTGGCGATCGGCTTGATCTCGGCCTTATCGACCTGTCGGGCCGCTGGTTCGGCAGCCGCCTTGGGGGCCACGCGTTGCGTCACGCCTTCGTCCGGGCTGGGAATGCGCACCTGGATATCCTTGAGCGTCGGCGCCGGCTGGTGATCCATCACCATCGGCAGCACGATCGCCGCCAGCAGGGCCAGGGCCGCCGCGCCGATCAGGCGCCGGCGCGCGCGCTTCTTCAGCAGCGTCGCTTCGTCCGGTTGCACGGCATCGCCGTGAGTGTCTTCTTGCGCCATGTCAGTTTTCGCGACTCAGGGAGCGCATCGCATCCGCTACCGTCAGGAACGATCCAAAAACGAGAATTCTATCATCGTCACCCGCGTTCTCCTGCGCGTACGCCAGCGCTGCGACAGGCGATGCAAAACATCGCGCCGCCACGCCAGCGCCGAGTTTCGCGAGGATGGCAGCCAGCTCAGCCGCAGTAGCGGCGCGCGGACCGGACAGGTCGCAACACAGCCAGTGATCGACGCGCTCCCGCAGCGCGGCGGCGACACCGGCGATGTCCTTGTCCTGCAACATGCCGAACACGGCCCAGGTCGCGCGCGCAAAGCCCATGCCGCCCAGGCTGCGGGCGAGCTCGTTCGCCGCCTGCGGATTGTGGGCCACGTCGAGGACGATCTGCGGCCGCCCCGGCAGCACCTGGCAGCGGCCGGGAATCTCGACCTCGGCCAATCCCCGCCGGATGTCCTGCGCCGTCACCGGCAGCCGGGTGCGCAGGCAATCGAGCGCGGCGATGGCGCAGCTTGCGTTGCCCAGCTGGCAGTCGCCGCGCAAGGCGGGGAATGCCAGTCCGCCAAGCTTGCGGCCGTCCCGCGCCCAGTATTGCCACTGGCCTTCCTGGCGCAGGTAGCCGAAGTCGCGGCCAAGTCGCAGAAACTCGGCGCCGGCGCGGCGGCAGGTTTCTTCGACCGAAGCCGGCGGCTCGGCGTCGCCGCAGATCAGCGGCTTGCCGGCCCGGCAGATGCCGGCCTTCTCGCGGCCGATCGCTGCGCGCGTCGTTCCCAGATACTCAATATGGTCGAGCGCCACGGTCGTCACGAGCGCGCAGTCGGCATCGTAGCTGTTCGTCGCATCGAGGCGGCCGCCCAGCCCGACCTCGAGGACGATCGCGTCGAGTCCGGCGGCGGCGAACATCTCCCAGGCCGCCAGCGTGCCGAACTCGAAATAGGTCAGCGGGACGTCACCCGCTTGCCGCCTGGCCGCCTCGACGCGCGCGAAAGCCGCGCAGAATGCCTCGTCCGCCGCCGGCTGGCCGTTCAGGCGCACCCGCTCGTTGTAGCGCAGGAGATGCGGCGAGGTATACAGGCCGACGCGATAACCGGCGGCCAGCAGGATGCGCTCGAGCAGCGCGCTGGTCGAACCCTTGCCGTTGGTGCCGCCGACGGTGATGAGCGGGCAATCCTGATGTTGCCCCAGAGCAGCCTTGACCGCCCCTACCCGCTCCAGCCCCAGTTCGATGCCGGCCTGGCCGCGCGGATGCAGCCGCTCCAGATGGACGAGCCAATCCTCGAGGCTGCGGCCCGCCGGATCAGCCATCAAACAGCGGGGACGCGCTGCAGCAGCGTGAGAACGGCGGCGAGACGATCGCGCAGCTCGCGGCGGTCGACGATCATGTCGATGGCGCCCTTGCCGAGCAGGAACTCGGCACGCTGGAAGCCTTCGGGCAGCTTTTCGCGCACGGTCTGCTCGATCACGCGCGGTCCGGCGAAGCCGATCAGCGCGCCGGGCTCCGCCATCACCACGTCGCCGACGAAGGCGAAGGAAGCCGAGACGCCGCCCATGGTCGGGTCGGTCAGCACGGTGATGAAAGGCAGCTGCTGGCGCGCCAGACGCGTGACGGCGGCGGTGGTCTTGCTCATCTGCATCAGCGACAGCAGGCCCTCCTGCATGCGGGCTCCGCCAGAAGCGGTGATGCAGATGAAGGGCAACTGGTTTTCGACGGCGACATCCACGCCGCGCACGAAGCGCTCGCCGACCACCGATCCCATCGAACCGCCCATGAACTCGAACTCGAAGCAGGCGACGACGACCGGCAGCGTCTTCACCGCGCCCTGCATCACCACCAGCGCATCCGATTCGCCGGAGTCCTCATGGGCGGCGACGAGACGATCGGGATAGCGCTTGCTGTCCTTGAACTTGAGCGCATCGAGCGGCAGCACCTCGCTACCGATCTCGAAACGCCCCTCCGGGTCGAGCAACAGGTCGAGCCGTTCGCGCGCCTTGATGCGCAGATGATGGCTGCATTTCGGGCAGACGTTCAGGTTCTGCTCGAGATCGGTCGCATAGAGCACCGCCTCGCAGGCCGGGCACTTGCGCCACAGGCCTTCGGGAATCGATTTGCGCGTGCCCTCGGCACGCTTGATCTTCGGCGGCAGCAGTTTCTGGAGCCAGCTCACGATTGCATCTCCTTGTCCATGGCCGCGCGTACCTCGCGCAGGAAGGCGGTCACGCGCGCCGGTGCGCCGCCGGCCGGCGCCTGTTCGATGGTTTCGATGATTTTGCTGCCGATCACCACCGCGTCGGCGACGCGCGCGAGGCGCGCGGCGCTGGCGGCATCGCGGATGCCGAAGCCGACGCCGACCGGCATGCCGACTTTCTCCCGAATGGCGGGAATGCGGCGGGCCACCTCGTCGAGATCGATCGCCGCGGAACCGGTGACGCCCTTCAGCGATACGTAGTA
>AMWB02075852.1_pt1 | contig 11075 bp, 10 predicted proteins | sample 200311 | NCBI WGS metagenome assembly AMWB02 (sample SAMN02737377, study PRJNA173069) | bioreactor metagenome | biome: anode biofilm in microbial fuel cells | place: USA: California | collected 2010-12-16 | reverse complement strand
CGGCAGGGAGCCTGACGGGAGCAAAAAAACCGCCCCAGGGGATCGAAATTCTGGCGGCTTTGAAAGCCCTGGCCACGGCGAGGCTGTGTCTGATATCGGAATTAAACGCCGAGTCGGTGACAAAGAAATATCTGGCGCCGGACTCTTGAAGATCAAGGGCCATCCGGGCTACCTTCTCCGGTGCGATCAGGCGGTGTTTGCGCCCCTCGATATGCGGGTAGGAGCAGTAAATGCAGTGAAAGGAGCAGCCTCGCTTACTCTGCAGATTCAGCATTCCCCCTTTTTCCAGATAGAAACGGTTGTGGTCGGCATGGCCCTGAAAATTTCGCACAATCGGGCCATCCCAGGGAGGCGGGGTTGCTGTCGCCTGTCTGGCGGCGGCAGCAATCACTCCAGGAATCGTGGTCGGTTCCTGTCCCCTGGCTAAGGCCTCGACCAGCAGGCCGAATCGTTCCCCCTCGCCGATAATCCCGTAGTCGGCGCCAAGGGTGGCCATGATCTGCTTCGGCATGATGGTAAATCCGCTGCCGCCGCAGATAATTAAAGCTTTTGAGTTTTTCCGCAGCCGGACAACGACCTTCCGGTACTCATCGATAAAATAGCGGGATCCGCCAGCTTCCATGTTATCGATATTGCGGCAGGAAAACCCTATGATGTCCGGATTGAAAGCAAGCAGTATTTCGTCAAGCTCATCCAAAGAATGCACATTGAGATCAGCAAGGCGCACCTCATGCACCGGCGAGATGGCTCCGGTGACATAGTCAAGCCCGATGGGATATACCGGGTACGGGTTGGTAAGCGTATTGGGGGAGACAAGCAGTATTTTCATGGCCTGCAAAGTTCTATGGCGGTGATGTACTGTCCCAGGCCCAACACTAAAATTTTGTGGCAAGACTCTGTCAAGGCACTGTCAGGTCCTCCCGTCAGAGTGCCGGGAATGCTTCCAGAGGCGAAAAGTGACACGGCAAGAGCTGTCGCTACTGCGGACGCACAGGCAAACTGTCCGGTCAATTGGCGATAAGGGACAATAGGGGCAGATGTTTGCAAAAGCGCGGTAAACTCTTCGAGCTGTGGCGCTGCCTGGCTGTGCATCGCTGCAGGAATCCCTGCCAGAATGAGGGCGTAATCCTGCCGTCCTGCCCTGGCGTCAAGCGTCTTCACCAGATCGGTGATTACGTTCTCTGCCTCACAGCTTTTATAAAACGGCAGGGAAATACAGCATACGGCGCCTTTTCGGTCCCGATTAACACAAAACGCACCACCGCCATCCGCGAGAGCTGCTCCGGTGTTTATTGACGCATCAAACAGCGGTGAAAATGTTTCATGTCCTTCCTCTGCCCCAAGAACGAGAGCCGGCCTGTCCTGGTCGTCAAACATCAGCTGCGCTGCCAGGAGGGCCTGTTCAAACGAATAATCTCCGCCGCTGGTGGTAATATTGGGGCCGGTTGCGCCAAACATGATCGCTACCTGGCTGGCCGGTCCGTTATGCACCGATCCGACAAAGTCGGTGGGACTGGGAAACTGCTCCTTGGATTCCGCCAGGCGGGCCAGGAAATCGTGGGTTTCGGAGAGGCCTCCCCAGCCGGTTCCCATAAAAACAGAACCGGGTTTCAGCTCAGTCAGGTCGGAATCCAGATGGGCCTGTACCGCTAAAGAGAGCGTCATGCGCGGCAGCCGCTTGAGGCGACGGACCAGGCGGGAGGGCAGATTTTTGGAAAGAGTATCGATTTCCGTTATCCCGGCAACGGAGCCGCCGGCATGCAGTTGGTTGATGGTCGAAAGGGTATCGCCCGCACCGCTCAGGCAGGAATAGCCATGAATCGCCAGTGCTGCAACATGAGGGGAAGCGTCCCTCGGAGCGGAACCATTGGGTGCGCCGATAACCAGGGAGCCGTTGTTGCCGCCAAAGCCAAAGGAATTCGTGAGAACGGTTTGTACCGGACCCTCAAGCGGCTTTACCAGCGGCGAAACACCGAGCAGGGGATCGACGTGTTGCAGGCCGGTATTGGCCGGCATCAACCATTTAGCTATGGCGATGGTGGAGACTATCGCTTCAATGGCCCCGGCGGCAGCGAGGCTGTGGCCGGATGCTCCTTTTATAGAGGAAAGCGGCGGCACCGTGGAGAAAAGGCGACGCACGGCTTTGGCTTCCGCCAGGTCGTTATCCGGCGTGCCGGTGCCGTGCAGATTGATATAGCTGATGGCTTCCGGGGAAAGTCCGGCATCGGTCAACGCATTCTGCATCGCCGTGAATGCCCCCTGGCCGTCCGGGTGTGGCGCGGCAGGATGATAGGCATCGCAGGAAAGGCCGGCACCCAGAATTTCGGCCAGATAGTTGTCCGGTTTTTCGGTGGTGAGCAGGAGCATTCCAGCACCTTCAGCCACCGCCATACCCTGGCGGTGTTGATCTAGCGGTTTGCAGCCTGTCTGATCCACCAGCTGCAGGGAGTGAAAGCCAAAGTAGGTCAGCCTGCTGAGCGAGTCGACCCCTCCGGCAAGAACCGTCTTGTAGAGACCGCTGCGGAGCATCTGCAGGGCCAGGGCAATCGCCACGACTCCGGACGAACAGGCGGTGGACACAACCAGTGCCGGGCCTGTGCAGTGGCACTCTCGGGCAACGCAGGTGGCGACGCTATGCAGCCCATGGTACTGATACAGTTCTTTCTGCCGGGACTTATTTTTCAGCAGCTGTTCCGTGGTCAGAATACCGCCGGTCGTCGTGCCGAGTATTACGGCCTCGGGCGGGTGAAGGAGGGCTGAATCGGCCATGGCCTGTCTGGCGGCAGCGAAGGCTAAGCGGTGTGTTCTGGGCAGGGCTGCTGGATCGCGCTGATCGAAAAAATCAACGCCAACCTCCCCTGCAGGAAGAGGTGAGCCATGCAGCGGGGTAAACAGCGCAAGCGGTTTAATTGCCGAGCGGTTCTCGCGCAGGATCTGCTCTGTTGCGCCCAGCCCCGAGCCGAGCGCGCTGATTATTCCGGCGGCCTGGAGGTACACGGTTTTTCCCGTCAAGAAGCTGCACCCGGGGTATTTTCTTTTATATAATCGGCAAGATTGGCCAGTGAGTAAAATATCTTCTCACCCATTTCCTGGTTGTTGATCACGATCCCGTAATCCTTTTCCACCATGACCACCATTTCCAGGACATCGATGGAATCAATGCCGAGCTCTCCGCCGACCAGCTGTGCGTTTGCATCGAAATCGTCGGGGGTCACATCTTGCAGATTGAGGATTTCAATAAGTTTGACTTTCAATTCTTCTATCAGAGCACTCATAATTTTTTTGATTTTATGGTTTGGTTGCAGTAATAAAACCGGGAACATGTCCGTCCGGGTTTTATGAAAATTGTCCTGGCATGCATTCAGGAAGCAACATAATGCCAATAATCCAATATAATTCCAACATGAATTTGTCCGATTTGGTGGCGGTTTCACTAATCTTAAGGTATCTTCGCAACTGAATAAACATGCAGAAGACAACACTCTCCGACCTGTCCCTGGAGGATTTACTGCCCCATCGCAGTCCTCTGATGCTGGTGGAAAAAATTCTTGAAGTTGACGCCGATCACGCCGTTACGCTGTGCAGAGCTGCCGATTCGTGGCCCATGGTTGATGACGGTGGGGTGCATCCACTCATCTTGATCGAGCTTGCTGCACAGACGGCCGGAGTGTGCAACGGCTGGGACAGGGTGCAGACCAAAGGGCTTGACTCAAACAAGATGGGCTGGCTGGTGGGTGTCAAAAAAGCGGAACTCTTTATCGATTATCTGCCGCTTGGCAGTGTAATTATCAGCAGTGCCGCAAACAGTTATAAATTCGAGAGTCTTCGGGAAGTGGCATGCCGGCAGCATCTCGACGGCAGGCTTATCGGCTCAATGACTCTACAGCTCTTTCAGGCTTAGGGCCTCCATGCATATGACAGCAGAAAAAGATCAAAGAATCGCCATAGTAACCGGCGGCAGCAAGGGGATTGGCCGGGCTGTCTGCGTCGAACTGGCCCGGGAAAACTGTTACACTGTTATCAATTATATGGCGGACAAGCCGGGGGCAGAGCAGACGCTCTCCCTGGTTGAGGAGGCTGGGGGTCGGGGCGAGACCTGTCAGTTTGACGTACGCGACGGTCAGGTTACCGAGCAGGTGATTGAAGATATCGCCGGGCGGCTCGGTTCGATTGATATCCTGATCAACAACGCCGGCATCGTCGCCGACGGTCTTTTTCTGATGATGACTGCGGAAAAGTGGCAATCGGTAATCGATACCAGCCTGAAGGGATTTTATAATATGACACGGCCGGTGCTTGAGCAGATGGTCCGCCGGAAAAAAGGCGCCATTGTTTCCATTTCGTCCGCCAGCTCCCTTATGACCAATCGCGGCCAGGCCAACTATTCGGCGGCAAAGGCCGGCTTGAATGCGGCCAGCCGGGTGGTCGCCTCCGAGGTCGCCAGGCTCGGCATCCGGGTGAATGTAGTGGCGCCGGGGCTGATAGAAACAGATATGATCGAGCATGCGCCAAAGGCTCAGATCAAGGCAATGATTCCCATGGCCCGTATCGGCCGGCCGGAAGAGGTGGCCAGGGTGGTGAGTTTCCTCTGCTCCGATGCGGCTTCCTATATGACCGGCCAGGTCATTTCGGTTAATGGCGGGATGTTTTAATGAAGCTGCCCCTTTTGCTCATAATGGCGCTGGGGTTTTTTCTGGTTGCAGGCCCTGCCGGTGCCGTTGCTCAGCTGGCACCGGTTCCGCTGCAATCCGTCCAGGCTGATTTTGTTCAGGAAAAACACCTGAAAATTCTCACCCATCCGATTATTTCCACCGGCACCTTCGCCTTTCAAAGACCCCAGTCCCTGCGCTGGGAGTATGCACGTCCCATTCGGTCCATTCTGCTTATGCACGACGGCGAAGTCAAAAAATTTGTCGAGCAGGATGGCCGCCTGGTTGAAGACAAAGGGATGCAGTTTGGTGCCATGCAGGTTGTTCTGGCCGAGATCAGTAACTGGCTTGATGGCCGCTTTACCGAAAACAAGATGTTCCAGGTTGCGCGGCCAACCGATCGGACCATTCTGCTGACCCCTAAGAGCCAGGAGCTTGCCGGGGTGATCAGCCGCATTGAGCTGACCCTTGCCGATCAGCAGGGCAACCTCGATGGGATTACTATCTTTGAAGGTCCCGACTCATACACGAGGATGCGTTTCAGCAACAGGGTGCTGAACAAAGAGATACCCGTCGCCGTTTTTACCGTACAATGAAGAATGCCCTCGTCAGCCTGCTCGTGCTGCTGTTTTTTTTGTCCGGCTGTGCAGTAGAGAAGCGGATGCAGCTGCCCGGGTTGATCCGGACGATCGACGATGGACAACAAAAAATTGCTTGCGCGGACATTTTTCCCCAGGGAAAATGGCAGTTTGTCCACTCCATCGAATTTACCATGAAAGACGGGGCTGGGCCTCCGGTCATCGGGGTAACCACTATAGATGGCAGTACTATTGGCTGCGCCCTGGTTACCGTTGAAGGGCTTACCCTGTTTGACGCGGTCTACCGGGGGAACGAAAGTGCCGAGGTCCGGCGGGCCATTCCTCCCTTTGATAAGCCCGGGTTTGCCCGGGGGTTGATTGGCGATATCCGGGCAATCTTTCAGCCGCCCTCCGGAACCCTGCTGACGGGACAGTCGGCAGATGCCGCCCCGGTGTGCCGCTATAAAGATGAGCGTGGCGGGGTGGTCGACGTTGAACATACTGCCGATGACTGCTGGCAGATAAAGGGGTATAGTGCAGGGCTGCTGCAGCGGTCCATTATCGGCCGATCGTGCAGGAAAAAAGGATCAGGCAGTATCCCCGAGTATCTTGAGCTGAAAACCTATGGCCGGAACGGCTATACCTTGAAGATGACTTTAATACGTGCAGATAATGTACCATGAAATTTAAACTGATTTATCCCCGATGGGCCAAGCTCGACCGGCAGACTGAATTTCATCTGCCTCCCCATGGACCGGTTGTCTTTGCCGCCACCTTGCCTGAGTATGTCGATATCGATTTTGTCGATGAGAACCTGGAAGAAATAGATTTTGATGATCCAGTCGATTTCGTGGGCATCTCCATGATGCTCACCGTGCAGGTCAAAAGGGGATGGGAAATAGCCGATACCTATCGAAAAAAAGGCATCAAGGTTATCTTTGGCGGTATCGCCACCATGCTCCATGCCGAGGAAACCATGACCCACGCCGACGCGGTTTTTCTCGGCGAAGCTGAAGGACGAATGGAGCAGGTGCTCGCCGACTTCAGACGGAACGATCTGCAGCCCTCTTATGATTTTATCGACAACCGCCCCGATATCGCTCTGGTTGGCCCGGCACGGCGGGATATTCTCAATCGCAGGTTGTATAATTATAAGGGCGTGCAGATGGTCGATCTGGTGCATGCCTCCCGCGGCTGCCGTTTTAACTGCTACCCCTGCGCCGTGTCCTATCTGGGCGGCAGGGCTTTTAGGCCGCGGCCCATTGAAACAGCGGTGGCGGAGATGGCCGGAATCGACAATAACCGGCTCTTTATCGTCGATAATTCTCTCGCCCAGGATACCAAATGGGAGATGGATCTCTTTCGGGAAATGATTCCCCTGAAAAAGCACTGGTGTTCGCATCCCATCGAAGACAAGCCCGAGGTCCTCGATCTGGCGGCTCAGGCGGGCGCCTGGTATGTTTACCAGGCGGTGTTCGATACCTCCGATTATATCAGGGAGAGGATACAACGATATCATGATCATGGAATTGGTGTGGAAGGAACCATCCTTCTGGGACTGGACAGTCATACCGAGGATTATATCAAGGAGTTGATCGATTTTCTGCTCGAGATCGAGCTGGATCTGGCTGAATTCACAGTGTTGACACCGTTTCCCCACACCAAGGCCTATACGCAGCTCAACCAGCAAAACCGTATCCTGTCCCGGGACTGGAATGATTTTTCCGCAGACCAGGTCGTCTATCAGCCAAAAAATATGAGCCCGGAAAAACTGCAGGAGCTGCTTGATTACGCCTGGAGTACCTTTTATCAGGATGAACCGCAGTCGATGAAAATGGCCAAGCTCTTTAAACAGGTGGTACAAAAAGAGATGGAAGGGGATACCTTCAAGCCCCGGGACAGAAGCCTCAGCGGCCAATCCTTTGGCAGGGCGGTACACAGGACCGATGAACGCTTTTAATCCACTGGACACCGAACGGGCGCTGCAGGCCCTGCTCCATGGGCCCAAATATCCGGATAAGGAGTTTATCAGCGCAGGTGCCACTTTTGGTGAGGTCTATGCAATGGCGGCCTGGCTGCGCCGTCATCTTGCTGATACGGAGCAGGGAGCTGCCATCTGTCTTGCCGTTGATAATAAGGCGTTTCTGGCAGCGGCGCTGCTGGCCTCTCTGGCCGGCGGGCCAAGCCTTCTGCTACCCCATGCTTTTTCCGCCAGGGCTTTTGCCAGGATGCAGCAGACCACCGGTTTTACAGCTGCCATCAGCGATGCATCAAGAGAATTTCCCGCCGGGGTGCGGGTTATCTGTCCACAAGCTGGCCAGGATGGTCAAGGCACGGATCGATCGATAAAAATCCCGGCCAATGGAGGGATGCAGGCCACGTCGTCGCTGTTGCTGCATATTTTTACCGGCGGCTCCACCGGCAAACCGCAGATCTGGGCCAAAACACGGGGGAATATCTTCGGTGAAGGATTTTTCCTCGCGAGCCGGTATGGGGTTACGGATGGTGACTGCATTCTCGCCACTATCCCGCCGTATCACATCTACGGTTTACTGTTCTCCGTGGTCCTGCCGCTGGTGTCCTCGGCGACTGTGGTGGAAAGCATGCCTTCCTTTCCCAGCGAAATCGCCCGTGTTGCTAAGGAGCACCGCATCACCCTGCTGGCCAGTGTTCCGGCCCATTACCGGGTCCTGCGGGATGTTCGGCTGCCTGAAACGCTGCGGCTGGCTTTTTCTTCAGCCGGCATGCTTGATGCGGCTGATAATAAAGAATTCTGCCGGACCAACAATAAAGGGGTGGTGGAGGTGTATGGTTCCACCGAAACCGGTGGCATTGCGACGAGAAACAGATCGCTTGGCGAGGAATATTTCACCGCTTTTCCGACTATTGACTGGAAAGTTGTCGATTCTCGCCTTGCCGTACGCTCGCCGTATATTTCCCCTGATTTACCGGTAGATGACGATGGCTTTTTCATTGCAGGAGACAGGGTTGAAGCCAGGGGGACGCACAATTTCTCCCTGCAGGGACGAGCCGATAATGTTACAAAAGTGGGCGGCAAGCGGGTCGATCTGGATGAAATCAGCCTGCTGATTAGAAAGGTATCAGGTGTCACCGACTGCGTGGTCATGGCGCTTCCTGAGGCTGGCGGCCGTGAACACCAGATTGGCGCGTTGGTCCAGGGGAATGCGGTCAATATTGAACGGATCAGGAAGTCTCTCAGCGACTCGCTCGAACCCTATGCCCTGCCGCGCCGCATCAAAACGGTGGCGCATATTCCGATGAAAAATAACGGCAAATATGACTGGCCGACCATAATTCGGCTCATGCACGATGAATAGTCTGGAGGCAAGCTTTGCCGCGGGGTATGCCTGTCTTGCCGCCTGGGCCGATCTTCTCGACAGGATCAATGTCTACCCGGTCGCCGACGGCGATACCGGTACCAATCTGCGTATCAGTCTGGCGCCGTTTCGTGATCCTGAGAAGAACAGCAGGACAATCTATGAGCAGCTGGCGCGCTGTGCGACCGGGAACTCCGGCAATATTGCCGCGGCTTTTTTCCGGGAGTTCTGCCAGGCACAGAGTTTTGCCGAGCTGGCTGAAAAAGCAGCCTCCGGTCGGGAAAAAGCCTGGGGGGCTGTTTCTACCCCCTGTGCCGGAACAATGCTGAACGTTTTTGACAGTCTCGCGCAGGTCCTCGCCGCCCATGACCGGCTGGACAATATTTGTCTGCCGCTGAGGCTTGAGCTGCAACAGGCCGTCGATGCAACGACGCAGCTCTTGCCGGATCTCAAGGCAGCCGGCGTTGTCGATTCCGGCGCTCTGGCCATGTATCTCTTTTTTGACGGCTTTTTCGGCCATCTCACCGGGCAAAAAGACAGCAATCGCTCGATTCTGGAGCTTTTTGCCGGAAAGCTTGTTGTCCGCAACTCGTATCGACCGGTTCCGACCGATTGCTATTGCGTCGATGTGGTCCTGCGGGTGGCTGATCACCATGCCGCGGTCAGAGACAGTATTGCCGAACTGGGCAACAGCGTTGTGGCGGTGGAAGATGAATCTCTTCTGAAGGTCCATATTCATAGTCCGGACCCGGACCGTTTGCGTGGACGACTTGGCTCCTTTGGCGATATTGTGCAATGGTCTGCTTCGCAAATTGACCAGGGTGGCGCGGAGCAATCTTTTAAGCCGGCTGAAAAAACTCTTCTGCATATTGTCACCGACGGCGCGGGATCGATTCCCAGGGAAATGGCTTCCGCCCATGGAATCACCTTGCTGGACAGCTATATTATAGCGGGAGAGAGTTCGCGGCCGGAGAGTCTGTACCGTCCGGATCATATTTACCCCCTGATGCGGGCGGGCCATAAAGTAACCACCGCCCAGGCCTCCACTTTTGAGAGGCATCAGCACTACCGGAGCATCTGCCAGCAGTTTGGCCGCTGCCTGTATCTCTGTGTCGGCTCCGCTTTTACCGGGAATTACGGCGCTGCCATGGCCTGGAAAAAAGACCACGATCCCGAAAATCTGTTGACGGTAGTCGATACCGGTGCGGCCTCCGGACGGCTGGCGCTCATCGCCCTGCTCACCGCCCGGAAGGCAAGAACCGCCAGCAGCGAGGATGCGATCCTTCACTTTGTCCAGAAGGCCATGGCAGCCTGCCGCGAATATGTGTTTATTGATGAACTGAAGTACCTGGTGGCCGGCGGCAGGGTATCGAAAGCGGGCGGCTTTTTCGGCGATCTGCTGTCAATGAAACCGGTTGTCAGTCCGACCGGCGACGGAGTGCGGAAAGTTGGCGTGGTCCACAGCCGAAGCGGACAACTCTCCTTTGCCATGACCAGGCTCGGCGAGCGGTTTGATCGCACCGCCGCACCTCTCGTTATGCTCCAGTATTCGGATAACCGGGCATGGGTTACGGATACCGTGGTACAGAAGGTAAGGGCTCTGCTGCCGCAGGCAGAAATCCTGCTGACTCCCTTGTCGCTTACCTCCGGGGTGCATATGGGACCGGGAACCTGGTCGCTTGCTTTTGCGGCCGCTGAAATTGACTCCTTGTAATCCTTAGCCCGGAAATTATGCAACCAGCCGTCATCATCCCCGTTTACAACCATGGCCGGCAGATAGATGCTGTCATCCACCGCACGCTTCAACTCGGTCTACCGGTATTTGTGGTTGATGACGGTTCGACAGACGGTACAGCCGAGAGTATCGCGGCAATTGACGGCATACGTATCCTGCATCACTCCACCAACAAAGGCAAGGGTGCAGCGCTTCTCACCGGTTTTGCAGCGGCACGAGAAGAAGGCTGCGACTATGCAATCACCCTGGACGGAGACGGTCAGCATAACCCTGAAGACGCCATACAATTACAAAATGCGGTCAGCGGCGCAGAGCGGTGTATTGTTATCGGCAGACGGCAGGGGATGGACGGCAGGAAAAATGTGCCATGGACCAGCCGGTTCGGCCGTAAATTTTCCAATTTCTGGGTATGGGCAGCCGGTGGGCCATGGGTTGAAGACTCTCAGTCCGGCTTCCGTCTGTACCCAGTCCCTGAAGTGCTGGAGCTTGCTGTCGAGGCCAGACGTTACCAGTTTGAAGTGGAAGTGCTGGTCAAAGCCCGGCAGCAGGGGATAAAAATAAAGGAAGTTCCGGTGCCGGTTATCTATCAGCCAAAGGGCGAGCGGGTGAGTCACTTTCGGCCCTGGCTTGATTTTCATCGTAACTCCGCCGTGTTCAGCAGACTTATCTTCTCCCGTATATTCCGGATTTTTCGCCTATGAACGGCTACTGGTACAGGCTGCTTAACACCACCGCCGGTCTCTGCGGGGCCTGGATTTTTACCGTCGTCTCCCGG
>AMWB02138121.1_pt1 | contig 11076 bp, 11 predicted proteins | sample 200311 | NCBI WGS metagenome assembly AMWB02 (sample SAMN02737377, study PRJNA173069) | bioreactor metagenome | biome: anode biofilm in microbial fuel cells | place: USA: California | collected 2010-12-16 | reverse complement strand
CGCAGCATGCCGGTGGTCGATGCCGACGGCCGCCTGCTGGGCATGGTGCAACGCAAGGACTGCCTCGCCGCGCTGCATCTGGATACGCTGCCCTGAGCCAGGCGCGGAACTGGAATTCAGGTGGCGAGCTTGCGGCCGACCCTGGCTTCCACCGCATCGATCTTCGGCTGCATGCGGCGCTGGCCGCCGGCGCGATAGTCGACCTTGATCTGCGCACTGATGCGGTCGCAGTCGCTGCGCATCGCTGCGAAGCAGGCTGAAACGACGGCCATCACCTCATCCCATTCGCCCTCGATGATCGTGCCCATCGGCGTGAGCTGGTAGGACAGGCCGCTCTTGTCGATAATGTCGAGCGAGCGGGCAACGTAGGGGCTCAGGCTTTCGCCCTTGCCGAAGGGCGACATCGAGAATTCGAGCAGGACCATGGTTTTTCTTTCCGGGAACTAGGGCGTCAGGCGTGCAGCCGCGACCACGCGCCTGAGGAAGGCGATGGCACCGAAGCCGAGGATACGGCGACGTTCGCATGTGGGGCAAGAGTAACATTCATACGTATCTTGCTATTTCTGTGATTCTGTCTAGAAGCCCGATCGAATGAGGAGGGCCTTTTTGCCTTGGGTAGGGCAGGTCAATGCTGACATCGCCAAATCTGGTTACAACAAAACCAACATCAACCGCGCTGAGGGGATTCCTATTAACGGCCGCAGGATGGAGCCTGTTAATTATTGTTTCGTTGTACTACAACTTGACGCAGCATAGTAACCAATCCCTCGCGACGGCAATCGTTGCTGCGCGTGCCAATATCAATAAAGACATCGCATTCCGGAAATGGGCGGCGTCGCATGGCGGTGTCTATGTCACGCCGACAGAGCGTACCCCGCCAAATCCATACCTTCATGTTCCTTCCCGCGACGTGGTTACAACGACGGGAAAAGATTTGACCCTGATGAACCCAGCCTACATGATGCGCCAAATGATGGGGGATTTCAGCAAGGAATACGGCATTCTCAGTCGAATTACCAGTCTGAAACCTGTGAACCCGCGCAATGCTCCTGACGAGTGGGAGCGGAAAGCTCTGAACTCTTTTGAGCAAGGATCAAAGGAAGCATTGGAGTTGCAGAACCTCGAGGGCAAACCTTACCTCCGCTTGATGCTGCCTTTGCTGGTAGATGATTCGTGCCTCAAGTGTCACTCCAGTCAAGGATATTCAGTCGGCGCCATTCGCGGCGGGGTGAGCTCTTCGGTTCCGATGGCGCCTTATCTGGTGGCCCGGCGTCAGTACGCCCATGACCTTTACCTGACGCATGGCGGAATCTGGCTGGCTGGTTTCCTAAGCCTGGGTGGCTTCTTCCTCCGCAGCCGAAAGCTATGGCTGGCGCGCCACGAGGCCGAAAAGCAATTGGTCGAAAGCGAATTGCAGTTTCGCAATTTAGCCAATTCCGGCATGGCACTCATCTGGACATCCGGTCCGGACAAGCTGCGGAATTACTTCAACAAGGTGTGGCTTGATTTCACCGGGCGGGGAATGGAGCAGGAACTAGGCTTGGGTTGGATCGAAGGGGTTCACCCTGATGACTTTCAGCACTGCCTTGATGTCTACAACAAGGCTTTTGAGCGTCGGGAACAGTTCGTGATGGAGTATCGGCTGCGACATCACGATGGAAGCTTCCATTGGATCGTTGATCAAGGAACACCACGCTATGACATGAACGGCGAGTTTATTGGCTACATAGGCCATTGCATCGATATCACGGCCCGCAAGGAGGCCGAATTAGAGATTCTGACCTACCGCGACCATCTCGAAGCCCAAGTAAAAGCCAGAACCGCCGAACTCGCATCCGCCAAGGTGAGCGCCGAAACCGCCAACATCGCCAAGAGTGCCTTCCTGGCCAACATGAGTCATGAGATTAGGACACCGCTGAATGCCATAACTGGCATGGCACACCTGCTGCACCGCTCTGGCCTCACGCCAAAACAGGGCGACATGCTCAACAAGATCGAGAGTGCCGGCGAGCACCTGCTCGAAATCATCAACGCGATCCTCGACCTTTCCAAGATTGAAGCAGGCAAATTCACTCTGGAGAACGTCCCCGTCCATGTCGAGGCCGTGCTTGGCAACATCGCCTCGATGCTTTCCCAGAAAGCCAGGGACAAAGGGCTCGGCTTCAATATCGAGACGGCATCGATACCACACCATCTCCATGGTGACCCCACCCGAGTCCAGCAGGCCTTGCTCAACTATGCAGCGAATGCTCTCAAGTTCACCGAGAAGGGCCACATCACCCTGCGTGCCAGGGTGGACACCCAAACCACTGAGGCTGTCACGCTCCGCTTCGAAGTCGAAGATACCGGCATCGGCATCGCTCCTGAAGCCCTCCCCAAACTTTTTGGCGCCTTCGAGCAGGCCGACAGTTCGACCACGCGCAAGTACGGCGGTACTGGACTGGGCTTGGCTATTACCAAGAAGCTCGCCGAACTCATGGGAGGAACAGCCGGGGTGAACAGTACAGAAGGTCATGGCAGCACTTTCTGGTTCACAGCTGTCCTCAGAAAGGGTGAACAAACAGCGGGGGAAGCGGCCAAGGCCGAGGCCGAAGAAGCTGTCCGGGCAATCGGGCGAGACCATGTCGGCAAACGCATCCTGGTGGCAGAGGACGAACCGGTCAATCGGGAGATCATCCAGCTGCTGCTGGAGGATGTCGGGCTCGAGGTTGATCTTGCCGAAGATGGCCATGAGGCGGTTGAGAAAACCAGGACTGGCAGGTATGCCTTGGTCCTGATGGACATGCAGATGCCTGTGCTTGATGGACTTGAAGCGACGCGCCGGATTCGGCAACTACCCGGCCGCGAGGAGATTCCCATCCTGGCGATGACGGCCAATGCCTTTGTCGAGGACAAGGCACGGTGCCTCGAGGTGGGAATGAATGACTTCATCACCAAACCGGTGAGGCCGGAACTTCTCTATGAAACCTTGTTGCGCTGGCTCGACCGGTAGATGACGACAACGACAGCTTGGCGTTCTGAATTGTCAGAACGGGTTGCGGCTCCCATCAGGTTTCTCAGTCGGGGTCGGTCGCAGCCAGCTTTGAGACCAGCACCTCTTCAGCCCCGACCCGCACCACCTGACCCGCGCGGATCTTGCACGCCTTGCGTGTTTCGGTGCGGCCATCGACGCTGACCGCGCCGGCGGCGATCAGGGCCTTGGCGGCGCCGCCCGAGGGAGCGAGGGCGAGCAGCTTGAGCAGCGCGTGGAGTTCGACGAAGTCGCCGCGCAGTGGAAAGCGGTGCTGGGCCATCGAAACTCGGCGCTGGCGGGGCGGCTAGAAACCGAACAGCCGCGCCAGTTCGGCGCCGGGCGAGGGTGCGCGCATGAAGGCCTCGCCGACGAGGAAGGCATTCACGCCACGCCGCTGCATCAGCGCGACGTCGGCAGTATTGAGGATGCCGGACTCGGTGACGACGACGCGGTCGGCCGGAATGCGGTCCAGTTGCGACAGCGTGGTGTCGAGGCTGACCTCGAAAGTGCGCAGGTTGCGGTTGTTGATGCCCATCAGCGGCGTCTTGAGCCGGAGCGCGCGGTCGAGCTCGCCGGCATCGTGGCTTTCGACCAGCACCGCCATGCCAAGCGCGAAAGCGAGGTCTTCGAGTTCGGCCATCTGCGCATCGGAGAGCGCGGCGACGATCAGCAGGATCGCGTCCGCGCCCATTGCGCGGGCCTCGTAGACCTGGTAGGGGTCGATCATGAAGTCCTTGCGCAGCACGGGCAGAGCACAGGCGGCGCGCGCCTGCTGCAGGTATTCAGCACTGCCCTGGAAGAACTGCCGGTCGGTGAGCACCGAGAGGCAGGCGGCGCCGTGCCGCTCGTAGTCGGCGGCGATCTCGGCGGGGCGGAAATCGGGCCGGATCACGCCTTTCGAGGGGCTGGCCTTCTTGATCTCGGCGATCACCGCCGCCTCGCCGGCGCCGAGTTTCGCACGGATGGCGCCGACGAAGTCGCGTGGTTTCGCCTGCGCCTCCGCTTCGGCGCGCAGCGCGGCGAGCGGCTTGGCGGCCTGCGCGGCGGCGACCTCCTCGCGCTTGACCGCGAGGATATTGTCGAGGATGTCGCTCATCTCAGAGGCCGTTCGTGACCTTGACGAACTCGTCGAGCTTGGCGCGCGCCTTGCCGCTCTCGATGGTCAGGCGCGCGAGGGCGACGCCGGTGCCGATGTCGGCTGCGAGGTTGGCGGCGTAGAGCGCCGCGCCGGCGTTGAGGCAGACGATCTCGAGCGCCGGGCCGGGCTGGTTCTCCAGCACGCCGAGCAGGCGGCCCTTCGACTCGGCGGCGTCGGCCACCTTGAGGTTGCGGCTGGCCACCATCGAGAGGCCGAAGTCCTCGGGATGGATCTCGTATTCGCTGATCTTGCCGCCCTTGAGTTCGCCGACCAGCGTCGCGGCGCCGAGCGATATCTCGTCCATGCCGTCCTTGCCCCAGACGACCATCACGTGCTGCGCGCCGAGCTGCTGCATCACGCGCACGCAGATGCCGACGAGGTCGGGGTGGAACACGCCGAGCAGCGTGTTGGGCGCGCCGGCCGGGTTGGTCAGCGGGCCGAGGATGTTGAAGATGGTGCGCACGCCCATTTCGCGGCGCACCGGTGCGACGTTCTTCATCGCCGGGTGGTGGTTGGGCGCGAACATGAAGCCCATGCCGGTGCGCTTGATGCACTCGGCCACCTGCGGCGCCTGCAGGTCGATCTTCGCGCCGAGCGCTTCGAGCACGTCGGCGGCGCCGGACTTCGACGAGACGCCGCGGTTGCCGTGCTTGGCGACCGTGGCGCCGGCTGCCGCGGCGACGAAGGCAGACGCGGTGGAAATGTTGAACGTATGGGAACTGTCGCCGCCGGTGCCGACGATGTCGACGAAGTGCTGGTTGTGCGGCACCTCGACCTTGGTGCACAGCTCGCGCATCACGGTGGCGGCGGCGGCGATCTCGCCAATGGTTTCCTTCTTGACGCGCAGGCCGGTGAGGATGGCGGCCATCATCACGGGCGACACCTCGCCGTTCATGATCTGCCGCATCAGGTGCAGCATCTCGTCGTGGAAGATCTCGCGGTGCTCGATGGTGCGCTGCAGCGCCTCTTGCGGTGTGATCATGTCATTTCCCTTTCAGGAAGTTGTCGAGCAGCTGGTGGCCGTGCTCGGTCATGATGGACTCGGGGTGGAACTGCACGCCCTGGATCGCGTACTCCTTGTGGCGCACGCCCATGATCTCGCCGTCGTCGGTCCAGGCGGTGACTTCGAGGCAGTCCGGCAGCGTCTCGCGGCGGATCGCCAGCGAATGGTAACGCGTCGCGTTGAACGGATCGGGCAGGCCGGCGAAGACGCCGACGTTGGCGTGATGCACCGGCGAGAGCTTGCCGTGCATCAGCCGCTTGGCATGCACGATCTTGCCGCCGAAGGCGACACCGATGCTCTGGTGGCCGAGGCAGACGCCGAGGATCGGCAGCTTGCCGGCGAACTCCTTGATGGCGTCCACCGAGATGCCCGCCTCCTTCGGCGAGCAGGGGCCGGGCGAGATGACGAGGAAGTCCGGCTTCATCGCGGCGATCTCCTTGAGCGTGATCGCGTCGTTGCGGAACACGCGCACGTCCTGGCCGAGCTCGCCGAAATACTGCACCAGGTTGTAGGTGAAGGAGTCGTAGTTGTCGATCATCAGCAGCATGGCGGTTTCCTCACTCGAAGCGCGTGTCGAGGCCGGACTCGGCCATCTCGGCGGCGCGCAGCTGCGCCTTCGCCTTGTTGAGCGTCTCCTGCCATTCGCTGTCGGGGTCGGAGTCGGCGACGATGCCGGCGCCCGCCTGGACGTGGATCCGTCCGTCCTTGAGCACGGCGGTGCGGATCGCGATGGCGAGGTCCATGTCGCCGTTGAAGCCGAGATAGCCGACCGCGCCGGCGTAGATGCCGCGTTTGGTCGGCTCGAGCTCGTCGATGATCTCCATCGCGCGCACCTTCGGCGCGCCGGACACCGTGCCGGCCGGGAAGGTGGCCTTGAGCACCGAGACCGGACCTTCGTCGTCCTTGAGTTCGCCCTCGACGTTGGAGACGATGTGCATCACGTGCGAGTAGCGCTCGATCAGGTAGCTGTCGGTGACCTTGACGGTGCCGATCTTGGCGACGCGGCCGACGTCGTTGCGGCCGAGGTCGAGCAGCTGCAGGTGCTCGGCGCGCTCCTTCTGGTCGGCCAGCAGGTCGGCGGCGAGCGCCGCGTCCTCGGCGGCATTGGCGCCGCGCTTGCGCGTGCCGGCGATCGGCCGCGCGGTGACCTTGCGTTTGCCGCTCATTTGCCCGCCCTCGTCCTCGAGGCGCACCAGGATCTCGGGCGAGGCGCCGACCACCTGGAAGTCGCCGAAGTCGAAGAAGAACATGTAGGGCGAGGGGTTGAGCGTGCGCAGCGCGCGGTACAAGGCCAGCGGGCTGGCGGCGTAGGGCTTGCTCATGCGCTGCGAGAGGACGACCTGCATGATGTCGCCGTCGACGATGTACTGCTTGGCCTTCTTCACCGCCGCCTTGAATTCCTCCTCGGGGAACTCGAAAGTCGGCGCCGACGAGGCGGCGACCGCGTCAGCCGGCAGTTGCACCGGCGCACGCAGCTTGGCGAGCAGCTCCCTGAGGCGCGCCTGCGCCTGCTTCCAGGCGCCGGGAAAGCCCGGCTCGGCATAGACGACCAGGGTCAGCTTGCCCGAGAGGTTGTCGACGATCGCGATCTCCTCCGAGAGCAGCAGCAGGATGTCGGGCACCGCGAGCGGGTCGGGCTTGTTCGCATCCGCCAGCTTCGGCTCGATGCAGCGCACCGTGTCGTAGCCGAAGTAGCCGACCAGGCCGCCGCAGAAGCGCGGCAGGCCGGGGATGTCCGGCACCTTGAAGCGCGCCATGAACTCCGAGACGAAGGACATCGGATTGGTGTGCTCGCGCCGCTCGGCGACGCGGTTGCCCGACAGCAGCATGATCGTCGAACCGGTCACGGCGATGCGCGTCGGCGTGGTCAGGCCGATGAAGGAGTAGCGGCCGAAGCGCTCGCCGCCCTGCACGGATTCGAGCAGGTAGGAGTGTGCGCCCTCGGCGAGCTTGAGATAGATGGAGAGCGGGGTGTCGAGATCGGCGAAGGTCTCGAGCGTGACGGGAATGCGGTTATAGCCCTCGCGGGCCAGGCGGTCGAAATCGGCTTCTTTCATGACAACTCCACAACGGATGTTCAACAAGGCGCGCGACAAGAATGGCGCGCAGGGCGGACCGGGATCAGTTCCAGGGTCGCCAAGGCCAGGCCTCTGCCTCGATGAGGCGGGCGGGGCGGGATGTCGTGGAGAGGAAAGTCATTGCGGCTGGATTGGCTCAGTCAATCAAATGCGCGGCTTCGACGATGGACGCGACTATAGCATCGGCCGCGAGGCCATGCACGTCCTGGCCCTCGTTGTAGCCGTAGGGCACCAGGAACACCTTGCAGCCGGCATTCTTGCCGGCGTGGAAATCATGCACCGAGTCGCCGATCAGCAGCGTGTCGGCGGGAGAGACGTTCAGGCGGCCGCAGGCCCAGATCACCGGCATCGGATCGGGCTTCGTGCGCGGCAGCTGGTCGCCGGAAACGGCGACGCTCATGTAGGGCAGCAGCCCGGTGCGCTCGAGCAGCGGGATGGTGAAGGCCTGCGCCTTGTTGGTGATCACGCCGAGCGGCAGCGCCCTGGCCTTGAGCGCGTCGAGACCTTCGAGCACGCCGGGAAAAGGCTTGGCGGCGCGGCCGTTGAAGTGCTCGTAATGCTGCTTGAAGCTCGCCAGCGCGTCGGCCGGCGGCGGGTTCGGATCGTCGGCCGCCTCAAGCTTGCCGGCCAGCACGCGCTTGACGAGATTGGGAATGCCGCGCCCGACGTAGGCGCGGATGTCCTCGAGCGCGACCGGCGGGCGGCCGAGATCGGCGAGCATGCCGCAGGCGGCGGCATGCAGGTCGAGCACGGTGTCGAGCAGGGTGCCGTCGAGATCGAGCAGGACGGCCTTGGCGGCCACCATCAAACCTTGGCCAGCTCGGCGCGCATCTCGCCGATGATGCTGTCGTAGCGGTGCGGGTCCTTGTCGTTGCGCTTGCCGAACACGGCCGAGCCGGCGACGAAGGTGTCGACGCCGGCCTTCGCCACCTCGGCGATGTTGGCCGGGCCGACGCCGCCGTCGATTTCCAGCTCGGTCTTGAGGCCGCGCTCTTCGATCATCTGGCGGACCTTCTTCGCTTTTTCGAGCACGTAGGGAATGAACTTCTGGCCGCCGAAGCCGGGGTTCACCGACATCAGCAGCACCATGTCGAGCTTGTCGAGCGTCCATTCGAGCACGTCGAGCGGGGTGGCCGGGTTGAACACCAGGCCGGGCTTGCAGCCGCAGTCGCGGATCAGGCCGATGGTGCGGTCGATGTGCTCGGAGGCTTCCGGATGGAAGGTGATGTAGGTGGCGCCGGCCTTGGCGAAGTCGGGAATGATGCGGTCGACCGGCTTGACCATCAGGTGCACGTCGATCGGCGCGGTGACGCCATGTTTGCGCAAGGCCTCGCAGACCAGCGGGCCGATCGTCAGGTTCGGCACGTAGTGGTTGTCCATCACGTCGAAATGGACGATGTCGGCGCCGGCGGCGAGCACGTCATCGACTTCCTCGCCGAGGCGGGCGAAGTTGGCGGATAGGATGGACGGGGCGATGCGAAACGGTTTGACTGCGGCCATGGAAGCCTCCTCGGACATTGAATTAGAATGGCTTCGATTCTAGCGGCCAGCTTCATCAGGCCGGCTAAGACTTTCTGATAACACCCATAAGCACCAACCCCGACATGGCCGAAGCGAAAAAATACGAAGCCCACGTCAGCGTGACGACGCAATACATGCCGGAGCAGTCCGATCCGGGAGCGAGCCGCTACTTCTTCGCGTATCACATCAAGGTGACGAACCGCGGCTCGGTGGCCGCGCAGCTCGTGTCGCGCCACTGGATCATCACCGATGCCGAGGGCAAGGTCGAGGAGGTGCGCGGCCTCGGCGTGGTGGGCCACCAGCCGCTGCTGCAGCCGGGCGAGTCTTTCGACTACACCAGCGGCTGCCCGCTCGCCACGCCGGTCGGCACGATGCAGGGCAGCTACCAGATGGTCGCCGAGGACGGCACGCGCTTCGAGGCGCCGATTCCGGAGTTCGTGCTGGCAATGCCGCGCACCCTGCACTAGAGCGCGGGCCAGCCGGCCACCGGCCAGATGAGGGACGGGATCCGACTGCCGATCATCGCGGCTGGAACAGGAAGTCGCCGCCCGCCGCGTGGCCGGCCGAGATGACCGCGCCGTACTGGGGTTGCTGCGGATAGTCCTTCGTCACGTTCGCATGGACGCTGCGCCAGACGCGCACGCCGGGAGTGAGGTGGCCGGTCGCCTCGAGCGTGCGGATCAGGTTCCAGGCGAAGATCGAGTGCCCTTCCTTGCCTTCGTCCGAGACCGGCTCGTCGTCGCCGGAGGAGAGCACCACCACCGAGCGGCGCTGCAGGATCTTTTCGGGTTGGGCAGTCTGTTCGTCGCTGATCTTTTGCTCCCGCGTCAGCGTGCCGGAAAAGCAGCTGTCGGAAATCAGGATCAGCTGGCGCGCGGGAATCGCCGCCAGCAGCTTGGCGATGTCGCTGTTCGAGATCCACCCTTTCGCGGTCTTGACCGAGGCGTCGACCGGAATCCAGAAGCCCATCCGGATGTCGTCCATCAGGTAGCCATGCCCGGCGTAGAACAGCAGCACGCGGTCTTCAGGCCGGATCTCCGCCGCCAGTTGGTTGAGCGCGGCGACGATGCGCGACTGCCCCGCATTGTTGATGACGCTGGTTTCGAAGCCGAAATGCGCTTCCAGCACGCGGGCGATGCGGCCGACGTCGGCGATCGGCGTTTCCAGCGGCGGGATGGGATGGGCGTAATGGTTGTTGCCGATCAAGAGTGCGATGCGCCGGCCGGTCTGCGGCGCCGCGGCAGCGGAACTCGGCGCTGGCGAGGCGGCGGCCAGACAGGGGCCGCTCACGCCGGGCGCACAGGCGGCCAGATCGGCCGCCCGGGGGTTCTTGCGCAACTCCTCCAGCGCCTCGCGATAGAGCAGCGTGCGCGCCTGATGGCGCTGCTGCAGGATCGACTGGAACTGCGCACGGCCCGGGACGCCGCCGGCGAAGGCGGGCGGGCGCATCTGCGCGAGCACGGCTTCGGCGGCGAGGACCAGCAACAGGGTGAGCAGCCAGCGCATGCGGTTTTTCATCGGGTTTCCTCCAGCAGTCGCCGCCAGTCGCGCGACCAGCAGCATTCATGATCGAACTCCGGCTCATGACGCACACGGCCGCCGCTGCGTGCCGCAAACGGTGCGACCACGTCGCCCGGCACGATGCGATCACGCCCGCCGACCAAATGCACCGCCGGCGGCAGACGGCCGGCATGCGTCGCCGGATCGAGCGAGCCGGCCAGCGGGCTGACCCCGTGCCACCTCGTCCATTCTGCCACCGCTATCGGCGCGGCGACGGTGACGACCTGCACGACATCGTCGCGCCGTGCGCCGAGCAGCAGGGCCAGCACGCCGCCGCCCGAGTAGCCGAACAGGCGGAGGCGCTGCGCGCCGAAGCGCGCCTTGAGCGCATCCAGTGCCTGCATGTTGGCGGCGACGACCTCGGGGGCGAAGCGATGGCTGGTCCAGTAGCGGGGCGGGCAGGAGGCCAGCGCGGCCGCATCGAGATACTGGCAGGGACGGCCGAGATAGGCGACCGCGGGCGCCGGATCCTGCGCAGCCAGCGCCAGACCGATCGGGCGCTCTGGCGTCGGGTCGCGCGGCGGATGGAAGCGCGAGGGCCAGCCGGCGCCGTCGCCTTCGATATAGACGTGCAGGACCGCAGCGCCGCCGCCGCGCGCCAGCGCGAAGAGAGGCAGTGCCGCATTGCCGGTGCCTGTCGTGACGAAGCCCCGCGGGCGGCTCCACGCCTCGACGGCGTCGCGCGAGCCGCCGAAGCCGTCCGTTCCGGCGCAGCCTGCCATGCAGCCCGCAAACAAAAAGGCCGCGCTGGTCAGCGCGGCCC
>AMWB02045343.1_pt1 | contig 11078 bp, 8 predicted proteins | sample 200311 | NCBI WGS metagenome assembly AMWB02 (sample SAMN02737377, study PRJNA173069) | bioreactor metagenome | biome: anode biofilm in microbial fuel cells | place: USA: California | collected 2010-12-16 | reverse complement strand
CATGCCCTGCGGCGGCAAACTCGCTGCGCCGCACTGAAATTCGGGATTCTGTCTTTTCTTGAATTTGGCAAGAGTGAGACTTTCCGGCAAAATGATGCTCGATGTCTCGAGGGCCACACCGCGCTCAATGATGTTCTCGAGTTCGCGGACATTTCCCGGGAAATCATAGCTCGACAGAATATCCATGGCGTACGAGGAAATCTTGTGGACCTCCTTGCCGAAAGCCTTGCGGTATTTGGCTAAGAAATAGTCCGCCAGCAGCGGGATATCCTGGCGCCGCTCCCGCAAGGGTGGAACATTGATGGGCAGGACGTTCAAGCGGTGGTAAAGGTCTTCGCGGAATTTCCCCTCAATCACCATCATTTCAAGATCTCGATTGGTGGCTGCAACGATGCGCACATCAACCGGGGTGTCTTCTGTACCGCCGATCATCCTGACGGTCTTTTCCTGCACCAGCCGCAACAGCTTCACCTGCAGGCTGGCCGAGAGTTCGCTCACCTCATCTAGAAACAGCGTACCTCCCTGAGCCGCCTCGACCAGCCCCTTGCGGCTTGCAGCCGCTCCGGTGAAAGCCCCCTTTTTGTAGCCGAACATCTCACTTTCTATGAGAGACTCGGGCATGCCCTCGCAATTAACCGCCACAAAAGCACGATCACGTCGCAGACTCTGCCGGTGAACGGCCCTGGCCACCAATTCCTTGCCGGTGCCGCTCTCACCAGTGATCAGCACATTGCTCGGCGTGGCGGCAATCCGCTCAATCAGCTCATAGATCCTTAACATGGCCGGGCTTTCACCGATCAGACTGCCAAAATAGAGCGGTCCTTCCATCGGCTCGCGACGCGATTCGGCGCCTTTCTTGATTTGCAGCGCATCGCTGATGACGGCCCGCATCTCATCCACTTTGAAGGGTTTTGGCAGGTAATCATAAGCCCCTTCCTTCATGGCGCTGACAGCTGTTTCGGTGTTGGCGTAAGCGGAGATGATGACCACGACGGTTTTGGGCGAGATCCTTTTGCATTCTCGCAGCACCTGAAGCCCGTCCAAGGGTTTCATTCTGATGTCGGTGATGACCAGATCAAAGAAATCTTTGCCGATCAGCTCGATGGCTTCAACCCCACTTTCGGCGCAGCGCACCTCATGGCCGTCCTGCTGCAGCATGATTTCAAGAAACTCACGCATGCTTCGTTCATCGTCGACAACCAGGATTTTCTTCACATGGCTCATGAATGCAACCCAATTGAACTGGCTGAGATTCGGCTAGCTCCTGGCAAACGCCTTCCTGCCTTGCACCAGGGTCAGTTCCACGCGCCCACACACTTTTCTGCCGTGGAACGGGCAGTTGCGGCTTTTGGACTGGAATGTCGCACAATCCAGGGTGTGCTCCCGCTGCGGGTCGATGACAGTCAGATCCACCAATTGCCCCACGGCAAGACTTCCAGCGGGAATATGAAGAATATTCGAGGGATTGCAGGTCACCGTAGCAATCGCTTCCGATGCGCTCAAAACTCCTTCCCGCACCAGTTCCAAAATCAGGGGAACAGCCGATTCGAGGCCGATTATGCCGTTGGCGGCGTATTCGAATTCCGTGTCTTTTTCCAGCAGACTGTGAGGCGCATGATCAGTGGCGATGGCATCCAGGGTTCCGTCCCGCAGCCCTTCTTTAATGGCTGCAACGTCTTCAGGGCGGCGCAGAGGCGGGTTCACTTTGTAGACCGGATCGAAGCCACGCAACGCCTCATCGGTGAGCGTGAAGTAATGCGGTGCGGTCTCCGCGCTGACCTGGACCCCTCGTTGTTTGGCATCGCGGATCATTCGAACTGAACCGGCGGTGCTCACGTGGGCAATGTGCACCGGGGCGTTGGCCCATTCCGCCAGGATCAAGTCGCGGCTGACCATCACTTCTTCGGCGGACCCGGGAATGCCCGCCAACCCCTGTGCGGTCGAGACCGGACCTTCGTTCATCAGCCCACCTTGAGACAGATTGAGATCCTCCGCGTGGCTGATCACCAGCAGGTCGAAAGCACGTGCATATTCCAGGGCGCGGCGCATCAACAGACTGTTCATGACCGGGCGGCCGTCGTCGGTCACGGCAACAACCCCGGCATCGCGCAGCTCGCCAAACTCGGCCAGGTTCTCCCCGGTCAGCCCCTTGCTGATGGCCCCCACCGGGAAGACGCGACAAACGCCTTGCTCGCGTGCGCGATCCAGGATGAACCGGGTGACCGCTGCATTGTCATTGACTGGATGAGTGTTCGGCATGCAGGCAACTGCTGTATAGCCACCTGCCACCGCCGCTCGCGTGCCACTGGCGATGGTTTCTTTATACTCCTCACCGGGCTCCCGCAGGTGCACATGCATATCCACCAGTCCCGGGACAATCCAGCAGCCGGAAGTATCGATCACTTCAATTCCGGAAGCCCGCTCCACGCTCAGCTCGATTGCCGGTCGAAGGTCGGCCAGATGACCATCTAAAATAAGCACATCCGCTATTTCGTCCCGCCCACCCGCGGGGTCAATCACTCTACCGTTCTTCAAAAGAAAGTTCAAACGAACCTCCGTGGATCTCATTTTTCGAAACCCGCAATCTGAGAGCCGAAATCTCTTGGCCGTTGCGCCAGCAAGTACAATAAAGCCATACGCACCGCGACACCGTTGCTCACCTGGTCGAGAATGACCGAGTAGGGGCCATCCGCCACTTCCGGGCTAATCTCGACGCCCCGGTTCATGGGCCCGGGATGCATGATCAAAATGTCCTTGCGGGCTTTTTTCAACTTTTCGCTATTGATACCATAGTAGACAGCATATTCGCGCAAAGACGGCAACAGCATCTGCTGCATCCGTTCTCGCTGCAGGCGCAGCACCATGATCACATCCGCTTCAGGTATCACCTCTGCCAGGTGATAGAAGACCTTGGCACCCATCGCCTCCATGTCGGGAGGGAGCAATGTGACCGGAGCACAGACCATCACTTCAGCGCCCATTTTGGTAAGGCCCCAAATGTTAGAGCGTGCCACGCGGCTGTGGGTGATGTCGCCGACGATGAGCACCCGGATGCCGTCCAGACGACCTTTGTGCTCTCTGATGGTGAGCATGTCAAGGAGTGCCTGAGATGGGTGCTCATGCATACCGTCACCGGCGTTGATGACCGCTGCCGAAGTCCGCGCCGCCATGCGCTGCGGAGCGCCGGAAGCCGAATGGCGAATGATGAACACATCCGGTTTCATGGCTTCAAGGTTCTTCAGCGTATCGAGAAACGTTTCGCCCTTCACCAGCGAACTGGTCGAGCCGGTGATGCTGTACGTGTCAGCGCTCAAACGCTTGGCGGCGATGTCAAAAGAAGTCCGGGTGCGAGTGCTGGGCTCGTAGAAAAGATGAATCACGGTCTTCCCGCGAAGAGTCGGGACCTTTTTTATCGCCCGGCTATTGATCTCCTTCAGAGAAGCAGCCAGATCGAGGATATATTCAATTTCATGCGGTTGCAGGTCCCGAATTCCCAGTAGATCTTTCCTGTTGAATGACATCTACAATCCTGTTCATGAGTTGAAGTCGTTGCTGTCAATTTATTCAATAGTGTAGCAGAACCGAGCTAAAACGATAAGAAAAATTAAAAGTAAGATCATAAGGCTTTGGCGTAATGGGGACCCAGAGGTGAGCAATCCTATCAGCAAAGAGCGTTAATATGCTGCGAGGCTTAAATTGGATAGAAGCATGCCGAACCCGACGATCAGCGAAAAGAAAGTGTAGAACAGCAGCGACATGAAGCAGAGTTTCCTTTGAATGCGCGGGAGCGAATCGTTTAAACCTTTAATTTTGCGAAAGGGCTCCAGAGAGCCGGAGCCTAATCCGAATAACGAAGCCAAAAGCAGGGTCGAGTAAATAGCATATCCCACATAGCCATATTCCTTTTGGAGGATACAGAAAGGACAATGGTGGGTGGGCAATTCATAAAAATAGATAGATATAAAGGAAATGATAGCAATCATGGATATCATAAAGGTCACGACACCTATGGCTGAGAAGATATAGGCTCCTTGACCCTTGGTGTAGAAATACAAACCGGAGGATAGAGTCAAAGCAATGGAGGCGGCAAAGGCAAGCTGTGAGGGCGTGCGCGGCAAAGCCGTCAAATCCCCCACGACATTTTCGGAGCCTTCAGAAAAGAGTATTCCGCAGCAGGAGGTAATAATATTCGGTTTGAGGCCGAACAGATAACTGCCTTGCAAGATGGCTTCAGCAACTAGGAATGGGGTGATCGAAAGCAGTAGCCAGTATTTCACCTTGATCAGAGGGTAGTCGCAAGCCTTGTTGTCGGTGAAATTGATAATGAGCCACACTCCGCCAAGGAGAAAATTGACTAATTTCAGAATCACAGTCGGGTAGCCAAAGGCGTTCACTTTGAGGCTGCCGGCTGCGCACATCGCCCCGACAAAAAGAGGGCTGATGGCGTCCGCTGTGTAGATGAACAGGAACAATGAAAGAAGCTGAAATCCCAGAACGTAACCCATGACCATTGAAATGAGATAAGTTCGACGCTCAAGCTCGAGTTGCACTTCACTGCCGCTATTTAAGTCCCAGCTTTTGATAATGCGCACGCCATACCAGGCTGCATAGCAGAGCAGCGAAGCTGTCAGAAGCGATCCCAAAAGCAAGGCAATGATTCCGGGATGAAATTTCACTTTTTACTCCCGGCGGGAACAATTTTACCATCCCTCATATCGACGATTCGGTCGATGATATCCGATTCATAAACGATGGGGTCATGGCTTGCCAGCAAAATGGTCTTGCCTTCGGATTTGAGTCCGCGCATGGTTTCCATGAACTCTTTTGAAAGTCTGGTGTCGAGATGGGCGGTGGGTTCATCAGCGATAATGATGGCGGGGTTGTTGATCAGCGATCGGGCAATAGCGACCCGTTGTGCCTCACCACCCGAAAGCCACTCCACTTTCGCTGAAACTTTATCGGTCAGATGGAAGAGACCAAGCAATTCTAGAGCTCTCTTCTTCAAAGATGCGTGCCTTTCGCCGCTCGGGTACGCAGGCAGCATTACATTTTCCAATATCGTTAAGCCCTTAATGAGGTTGAACTGCTGGAAGATGAAACCGAAGGTATTGCGCCTGATTTCAGTGAGAAACCGTTCGGGAAGGCTCGTAATTTCTCGATCAGTGAGCACTATCCGACCAGAGGTCGGTCTTGCCATACACCCAAGCAGGCTCAAAAGAGTAGTCTTACCAGAACCGCTTGGCCCTCTTAAAGCAGTTGCTTCGAAAGTGTTAATAGTCAGATTGACGTCCTCGACGGCTACAAATTCGTTGCTCTTACCGGCATTGAATACTTTCCGCACATGCTTGAGAATGATCACTCTAATCACGCCCTCATCACAGAATCCGGATCGATTGTGGCAGACCTCCATGAGGGGACAATGGTTGCCACCGTGTAAGGCATGACCGTCAAGAAGAATAAAGTCGCCAGCTGGTAGGCGTTGATGAAGGGTATTAGCCTGAAATTGGGATAGAGCACAGACCATCCTTTCAACACCGGCTCAAAAAGAGCCGACGTGGCGACGAAAATATGCAAATAAGCCAGCAGAATTCCCATCAAGAAAGCCGACAATGAGACTAGGGTTCCTTCCCAAAATTTCATCATGAGAATATCCGAGGTTTCCCAACCGATGCCTTTGAGAATGCCGACCTCTTTCTTCTCCTCTGCGCTCAACCCCGTCGCCTTGTCCCATGCCAGAATGATGAATGCAAAGAAAGCGCCTGCCAGGATCACCAGGATCAGCCCTCCCCGCCAGTCGAACACGGCTTGATAAGTCCTTAGTATCTCTTCGCGCAGAATCGGACGCGTGTCCGGATGCATCTGCATGATCTTGCCAACGATAGTGGAAAGCTCCTTGGCGTTCCTGACTCGCAGAACCAAGTCGGTAGCGTAGCCTTTCTCGACTCCGAAAACCTTGCAAAAATCATCCTCGGAAACCTGCACTAAATCCGAGCTGACCAGTTCTGACGCGGCACTGAGAATTCCTTTCACCTTCAATTGCAGTATGGAGCCATCGTATGTTTTGAAGGGGATCAGGTCGTTCTTCCTGGTGATGGGGTTGCTTTCCTCTGCCGCCCTCCGTAATGTCACCCCTTTTCCAATAATAATTTCCCCCACTCTGTCTTTGAGGGAGTCATTGACCATGAGAGTATAATTGGCACCGCTCAGGGCATCGAAGTAGTAGCCCCACAGTCGCGGCTCAACCGACTGCACACCTCTTATCTGTTTAATGGAGTCAATATAACTGATTGGGATGAAACTCTGCCTGCCCGCCGTCAGTTTCTGAACAACCACCTCGGGGGCGTCTTGCAGGATAAACGCTGCTTCCTTTTTGATCGAATGTGCGAAAAACATGACCGAGGCGAGCAAAAAGATCACAAACGTATAGACAACTAGCAGGGACACGTTTTTACCCTTCCTCCTCCACAGGGAGGAGAGTGTAAAATCGATGATGTGCCGCTGTTTTTCGATTGCGCCCATGATTTCACTTCTGCAGATTAGCTTGAAGGTGAGGTGGGGGCGGCATGATCGAGCCCGATGGAAAATGCTCAAGCGCCATTGGGTGCTCTTGAAACGGTGTGCTCAAATCGGCCATGCTGGGGTGGCGGGTATAACGAGCTTCTGTGAAAAGACACAGGTCGGTGAGCTTCAACATTTTGACAATTTCCCTCTTCTCATGCAAAAACGAGCGACCGATTTTACGCATCAGGGCAGCATGAAACATTACGAGACCGACAGCAAGAAAGCCGATCAATAGGAAGCCAAAAAATACGTTCGATTGTCGGTGGTGCATCAATCCAACCCTGCAATCACATGGGGTGACACTGCCTCGAAGAGGAGGATTTTCTCTCCGCCATGGTCTTCCATGAATTCCCTGGCCTCGTCCTCCTTTGCAAACGGGATGAGCTCCCTGCCCATCGGCCCGTAGACATCGCTGCCAATCACGTACCAGGCCTTACGGCCGTCAATGGGGGCCAGGCTGTAGTAATCCGTGACATAAATGGCCGCTATCTTGGACAGGCTTTGGGATGGATTGTACTTATGAAGATCGAAATAATATTTGAACATGTCTTTGGCTCCGTCGAAAAATGCGTGGGAGCCATCCTGAAAAGTGATTTGCGCCAGAAAGTCTGGATACTTGGCCACAAACATGCCGCACACGGGACATTTGTCTTTGTCTGAAGGTTTAACAGGAGCGACTTCTGTTGCCAGCGCTACAGAAAATGTGAGTAAAACGACCAGAACAGCTATTCGTAAAATCCTCATAAAACCCTCCTTAAAATTGGCTTCCTAATGGCCGTCCATCACGCCCAATCTGTTTTTTGACCTCAAAATTCCATTTCCACATCTCATAGATTGATGGGTAAACGAGCAGTTCCAGAAAAAAAGAGGTAAAGATACCTCCGATCATGGGAGCGGCAATCCGTTTCATCACGTCAGAGCCCGCACCAATTGACCACATGATCGGAACCAGCCCAAAAAACATGGTGGCAGCGGTCATGAATTTTGGCCGGAGACGTTTCACTGCCCCAAACAGGACCGCTTCTCTCAGTTCCTTTAGACTGCCAAGTTTGCCTTGCTTCTTCGCCTGCTCGTAAGACAAATCGAGATAGAGCAGCATGAAGACTCCCGTTTCGGCATCCACGCCCAGCAGGGCGATGAGCCCGACCCAGACGCCAATGCTCATATTGTAGTCCAGCAACCAGAGAAACCAAACCGCACCGATAGCTGAGAAAGGAACTGCCAGCAAAACAATGCAGGTTTTCACCACGGACCGGGTGTTCACGTAGAGCAACAAAAAAATCAGAAACAAGGTCAAGGGCAGCACCACTGTCAGCCGCGCCTTCACCCGCTGCATGGCCTCGTATTGGCCACTCCACGAGACCGCATACCCCGGTGGGAGCTTCACTTTTTCCCTGATCAGAATGCCCGCTTCCGCCATAAAGCTGCTAGGATCGCGATCGGCAATGTCTACATATACGTAACCGGTCAGCATGCCATCCTCGTTGCGGATCATGGACGGCCCGGTGACTGCCTTCACTTTGGCGAGCTGGCCAAGGGGGATCTGCCGATCACCTTCTGCAGCGGGTACCAGGACGCGGCTCAAGCCCGCTAGGTCAGTGCGGAAGTCACGCATATAGCGGACATTGACGGGATAGCGTTCCCGCCCTTCTACCGTGGTCGTCACATTTTCCCCGCCAATGGCATTTTGCACGGCCGCCTGGGCTTCCTCCATGTCAAGACCAGCCAGGGCCAGCTGTTCTCGGTCCCATTCAAAATCCAGGAAGTAGCCACTGCCGGTACGCTCTGCAAAGACGCTGCGGGTCCCATTGATGGAGGGCAGCAAGGATTCAATTTCAGATCCTATCTCCTCGATCACACCGACTTCCGCTCCCGAAATCTTCAATCCGATCGGTGTGCGAATGCCAGTGGTGAGCATATCTATCCGTCCCTTGATGGGCATTGTCCATCCATTAGCCAACCCGGGGAGTCGCAGAGCATCATTCATCTGACTGATCAATTCCTCCTGGGCGATATGGTCAGGGATAATGCGGCGCAGCACCGCTTTGAGCCAATCCGGGGCCCAGGCAGAATACCAGGTTTCAACCGGTCGCCATTCGGACTTAGGGCGTAAGGTGATAACGGTTTCCAGCATGGAGAGCGGCGCCGGATCAGTGGAGGTTTCAGCGCGACCGGCCTTGCCCAATACCCGATCCACTTCGGGAAATTGCTTGATGATGCGGTCGGTAACCTGCAGCAACTGTTGAGCTTCAGTTATGGAAATGCCGGGCATGGTCGATGGCATGTAAAGGACCGACCCTTCCTCGAGTGGCGGCATGAACTCTGACCCTAATTTTAGAAAAATTGGGATGGTGAATATGACCAAGGCAATCGCTGTGCCAATGACAATGCCCTTTCTTCGCAGTGACCATTCCGCAGCAGGTTGATAAAGGCGGATCAACAGGCGACTGATGGGGTGAGTTTCTTCCGAGTGAATGGTTCCGACCAGCACCAGATTTGTCGCCTTGCACAACCAGCGGGGACGGAAGTTAAAATTGGTCAGATGAGTAAAAAACAGACGCAAGGCTGGATCCAGCGTAATCGCCAGGATGGCCGCAATGATCATGGAGAAGTTTTTGGTGAAAGCTAAGGGCTTAAAGAGACGGCCTTCCTGAGCCTCGAGGGTGAGCACCGGAAGAAATGAGACCGCAATCACCAAAAGAGCAAAGAAACTGGGTCCGGCAACCTGTTTCACCGCGTTGATCACCACCGTCCGGTAGTCTCCCTTACGCCCTTCCCGCTCCCACTCTTCCAAACGCTTGTGGGTCTGTTCCACCACTACGATGGCGGCATCCACCATTGCTCCGATGGCAATGGCAATGCCGCCAAGAGACATGATATTGGCAGTGATGCCAAGCAGCCGGAAGGGAATGAAGGAGATGAGCACAGCAATGGGAATGGTGATCATCGGGATGATGGCGCTGGGAATATGCCAGAGGAAAAGTAAAATCACAAAAGATACGGTAAGAATCACTTCGATCAGGGTTGAGCGTAAGTTGGCGATGGAACGGCGTATCAAGTCGGAGCGATCATAGATGGGGACCACCTTTACCCCGGGCGGCAAGCCGGGCTCGATTTCCTTGAGCTTTGCTTTGACCCGGTCAATGACATCGAGAGCATTTTGCCCCTGCCTCATGACCACGATGCCGGATACTACCTCGCCGGCGCCGTCCAGATCGGTCACTCCTCTGCGCAGGTCTGGTCCCAGGGTCACGTGCCCCACATCTTTGATGCGAACTGGCGTGCCGGTATCACTGCTGGTCAACAGAATGTCTGCAAAATCTTCAGCAGATTTGGCGTAGCCGCGTCCGCGGACCATGTACTCCGTACCCCCAAATTCGATCAGGCGCCCGCCCACCTCATTGTTGCCACTCTGCACCGCTTCCACCACCCGCCGGATGGAGAGCCCGTAAGCCTGCAGACGATTGGGGTCTACATTCACCTGATACTGCTTGACAAAACCTCCAATGGGAGCAACTTCGGCAACACCCGGGACGGACTTCAAGTAATAACGCAAATACCAATCCTGATAGGAGCGGAGCTCGGCAAGGCTGAGCGTTCCGCTCTCATCCACCAGCACATATTGAAAAATCCAGCCAAGCCCGGTAGCGTCCGGCCCCAGTTCCGTCTTGACTCCTTGCGGCAGAGATGGCAGCACCCCGGAAAGATACTCCAGAGTCCTCGAACGGGCCCAATAGATATCAGTACCATCCTCAAAAATGACGTAAACATAAGAATATCCGAAATCCGTAACCCCTCGGACCGCCTTCACCTTTGGCGCACCCAGCATGGCCGTCACGATGGGGTATGTCACCTGATCTTCAATGATGTCCGGACTTCGGTCCCAACGCGAATATACAATCACTTGAGTATCACTAAGGTCTGGTATGGCATCCAGGTTTACTGTTTTCATCGACCACCAGCCCGCTATGCAGGCGGCAGTCACCAGAGAGAAAACGATGAATCTATTGTTGACTGAAAAATCGATGATACGATTAATCATGCCCTTGCCCCCCGTAGCCGGGAGCGGCATGCTGGGCCTTGTTATCAGACCCTTTCTGGAGATAACCTATGGGCGAGTGATCGAACTGGCTTTTGCATTCTTCCGTGCAAAAGAAATACGTTTTCCCCTGATACTCGCTGATCAGGCCTGCTGCCCTGGATTTGCCTGCATCGACCGGCATGTCGCAGACCAAGTCGGTGGTCATTTCATTCGGGGCCAAGACTTTCTGCGAGTCCCCCACGGAAAGCTGGTCAGCCTTTACTGCTGGAGCTTGGGGGGGAGAGGCCGGCTGTTTATGGAACTGTCCCTTGCACTCCTCGGAACAAAAATAGTATGTCTTCCCCTCGCGATCGAGGGTCAGGCCGGCGGCCTTCGCCTTACTCGGGTACACTTCCTTGCCGCAAACCGGATCCCTCTCGGGTAGACCATGGAGTCCAGCCGCAGCCAACCTCATCCGGCTTTCGGAATCGAGGAG
>AMWB02065717.1_pt1 | contig 11084 bp, 21 predicted proteins | sample 200311 | NCBI WGS metagenome assembly AMWB02 (sample SAMN02737377, study PRJNA173069) | bioreactor metagenome | biome: anode biofilm in microbial fuel cells | place: USA: California | collected 2010-12-16 | reverse complement strand
CGTGAACCCCGATCCGGTACACGACCAGCAGGGCAAGCGTGAAAAATACGCGTTTTTTCAGTTCGGGAATTTTAAAAAGATTCTGAAACCCGCCACCAATCATGCTGTTACCTCGACGGTTCCGCCTGCTGCTTCAATTTTTGCCTTCGCGCCGGTACTGATATGTCCGACCCTGAGGGTAATCGCATGGGTGATTTCACCATTTGCCAAAATCTTTATGGCATCATATTTCCCCTTGACGATTCCGCGCTGAATCAAACCGGTTTCATCCACGACGGCGCCGGACTCAATCCCGGCAAGTTCCCTCAGATTGACGATGGCAAATATTTTCTTAAAGATATTGGTGAATCCGCGTTTAGGCAGCCTGCGGTGAATCGGCATCTGGCCGCCTTCAAATCCGGGCCTCACCCCGCCGCCGGAGCGGGCGTTCTGTCCCTTGGCCCCTTTTCCGGAAGTTTTACCTGTTCCGGAGGCCATGCCTCTTCCCAATCTTTTTCTGTTTTTTTTGGCCCCAATCGCTGGCGACAATTCATTTAAGTTCATCTACTTCTCCTCGGCTTTTACCAGGTGCGACACGGCATTGATCATCCCCCGGATTGAAGGGGTATTGGGATGTTCTTTAGCCTGGTTTACTTTTGTCAGACCCAGGCTTCTTAGCACTTTTCTGTGTTTTTCTGGCCTGCCAATCATGCTTTTAATCAGTTTAACCGTAAGGATACCGGACATCTCATTTCCCCTTTAATAGAGTTCTTCAACCCGTTTACCCCGTCTTGATGCAACCTGCTCGCGACTCTGGAGTTTTCTGAGTCCATCAATCGTTGCCTTGACCACATTATGAGGATTGTTGGACCCCATGCACTTGGTCAGAATATTCTGAACTCCGACAGCTTCCAGTACAGCCCGAACCGCACCGCCGGCAATCAGACCGGTCCCGTCGGCAGCCGGTTTCAGGAAAACCTTGCCCGCGCCGAATTTTCCCAGGATTTCATAAGGGATGGTACCCTCGATCAAAGGAACGCTGCACATGTTCTTCTTGGCCTGCTCGACGCCTTTGCGAATCGCTTCCGGGACTTCACCCGCTTTTCCCAGACCGTATCCGACGCTACCATTCCCATCGCCAACGACAACTATAGCGCTGAAGCTGAACCTGCGGCCGCCTTTCACAACTTTTGCAACCCGGTTGATGTGAACGACCTTGTCAATCAGTTGACTATCGACATTATCTTGTTTGAACAAGTGTATTCCTCCTTCGATCAGAAATCCAGACCGGCTTCACGGGCGCCATCGCTGACAGCCTTAACCCGTCCATGATACAGAAACCCGTTGCGATCAAAAACGACTTTTTTAATGCCCAAATTGATGGCTTTTTCACCGAGCAGTTTTCCAATAAACACCGCTTTTGCGACTTTATTGTCGAATTTACCCTGATCCTTTACAGCCGGATCAAGGGTAGAGATGGCCACCATCGTTTGACCTTTCGAATCATCAATGATTTGAGCATAAATATGCTTTGCACTGCGAAAAACGCAGAGCCTCGGGCGCTCGGGAGTTCCGGAAAGATTTTTTCGAATCCGCAGCTTTCGTTTCAAGCGCGCTTGTTTTTTTTCATCAACTGAACTCATCCTGTTTATTCCTTTTTCAGATTACATTGTTCAGCAGGTCGTTCAAGAAACTGCACTCACAGTCACTTCCTATTTAGTCCCTGTCTTTCCGGCTTTTCGTTGTATATGCTCTTCGGCGTATTTAATCCCCTTGCCCTTATACGGCTCTGGAGATCGGAGTTGCCTGATCTTTGCAGCGGTCTGGCCAAGTAGTTCCTTGTCGATGGCGGAAAGTGTGATGACATTGCTCTTATCGACCGTCGCATTCACACCCTCCGGCAGGTCGTAATTGATCGGATGAGAATACCCGAGATTCAGCGCCAATACATTCCCGCTCACCGACGCGCGATATCCAATTCCGTTAACTTCTAGATTGCGTTGAAATCCGTCATGGACACCGGTCACCATATTGGCAACCAAACTTCGCGTCAGTCCCTGGAGCGCGTCCGTTTTTTTATCATCGATTTTTTTAATGACCGTAACGACACCGCCCTCTATCCGCAATTCAACGGCAGGATGAAGGGAATGGGTCAGCTTCCCTTTATCGCCCTGAACCGTGATCTGGTTGCCGGCAAGAGATAGTCTGACTTTATCGGGAATCGATATCGGTTTTTTACCTATTCTGGACATGTTTCACTCCTCATCCTACCATATTTTGCAGAGAATTTCCCCACCGATATTTTCGCTTCTGGCTTGTCGGTCGGTTAATATTCCCTTCGAAGTCGAAAGAATGGAAATGCCCAATCCATTCAAAACCGGCTTGATATCCTTACCTTTTGTATAGATTCGTCTGCTGGGCTTGCTGACGCGCTCCAGGCCATAAATGGCATTGACGTTTCCCTGGGCATATTTCAGGTAGACCCGCAATATTCCCTGCTTTTCATCTTTGACGAATTTATAGTTTCGAATATAGCCCTCGTTTTTCAGAACCTTGGCCAGTTCGATTTTCAGTTTCGAACCCGGAATATCCACACTGGTGAATTTTGCCTTTCCGGCGTTACGAATCCTTGTCATCATGTCTGCAATTGGGTCACTGATCGCCATTGCTTTCTCCCATACCGTTTTGCATTAAATATTTCATAAAACCCTGAACTGATTTTACCAGCTCGATTTGGTAATGCCGGGAAGTGAGCCTTGAGAGGCTAGTTTCCGGAAACAAATCCGGCATATCCCGACTTTTCGAATAAACCCTCTGGGCCTTCCACACATTGGACACCGGTTATACGCTCTGACCCCGAACTTAGGGGCTCTCAATGCTTTATTCATCAGCGATTTTTTTGCCAATTCTTCCTCCCCTCATGAACTACTTATCAGTAAGCCTTTCTTAGCTGCTGCATTTAATTTCGAAACGGCATGCCCAAAAGCTTGAGAAGTTCCTTGCCCTCTTTATCGGTTTTCGCAGTCGTGACAACCGTAACATTCAGCCCCTTGATCACATCTATCGTGTCGTAACTCAATTCCGGGAAAATGGTATTCTCTTTAATGCCGAGGGTATAATTGCCCCTACCGTCAAATGCTTTTCCAGAGATGCCTTTAAAATCGCGTACCCGCGCAAGCGCCACATTTACCAGTTTATAAAAAAAATCATACATCCGTTCATGCCGCAATGTCACCATGCATCCAATGGGCATGCCTTCTCTGAGCTTAAAAGCGGCAATGGACTTCTTAGATCGGGTAACAACCGGCTTCTGACCGGAAATCGCTTTTATTTCCTCAACAGCCGCATCAATGATCTTGATATTGTGAATGGCATCACCCAACCCCATATTCAAAACGATTTTATCCAGTTTTGGGATTTCCATCCTGTTTTTATACTGGAAGGTGTCAACCATCTTGGGGACGACTTCAGTTCCGTAGTGTTCTTTCAATTGAGACATGATATTCCTCCGGCAAACGATCCTATTTATCGATGAATTCGTTGCACTTTCGGCACATGCGAATTTTTTTGCCATCTTCAAGGCTTTTGATTTTCAGCCGCACCGGCGACATGCACTTATTGCACATCAACAGAACGTTGGACCAGTGGATCGGCGCTTCGCTCTCAACGATGCCGCCCTGTCTGTTCTTTGCGCTTTGTTTGGTATGCCGTTTGACAACATTGACGCTTTCGATCAAAACGCGACATTTCTTATGATTCACTTTTAATATCTTACTGACCTTACCAGAATCTTTGCCGGTAATTACTTTTACTTTATCATCTTTTTTCAAATGACATATATTTTTTATCATGTGCCGCTTCTCCGACAAACAGTATAGGCTTCTTTGGGTTTCTACTGAATCCTATGTTTCTAAAGGACTTCCGGGGCCAGTGAAATAATTTTCATAAACCGTTTTAATCGAAGCTCTCTGGCCACCGGGCCAAAAATACGTGTTCCGATCGGTTCCTGGTTGGCATTGATCAGTACGGCGGAATTATCATCGAATCTGATAAACGAACCATCCGGCCTTCGAATTTCCTTTTTGGTGCGAACAACAACAGCCTTTAATACTTCCCCTTTTTTCACCTTGGCATTGGGGATGGCTTCCTTAACAGATACGACGATAATATCGCCGACGCTTGCATACCGTCTTCTGGAGCCGCCTAATACTTTCAAACAAAAAACGGTCTTGGCTCCGGAATTATCTGCCACTGTTAATTGGGTTTCTGACTGAATCATCTTCTTTGCCTTCCTTTATCATCAAATGGCTTTTTCGACGATTTCACTGACGCGCCATCTTTTGGTTTTACTGATGGGTCGGGACTCAGTAATCAATACCTTGTCGCCAATATTACAGGCATTGGATTCGTCATGGGCTGCAAATTTGGCTCGGCGTTTGACATATTTATGATACACCTTGTGTTTTACAAGCCTTTCAACCTGAACAACAATGGATTTTTCCATTTTGTTGCTGATGACTTTTCCAACCATCTGCCTTCGCATTCCTCGAGTTTTCATGTCTGCTGTTCTCTTTTGAGTTCCTGGGTTAGCTGTCTTATGACATCCTGGATTCATTCTTAATGGTCATTATTCTGGCAATATCCCGTTTAACAAGCATTAATTTCTTGGGATTTTCAAGCTGACCGATTTTGTGCTGGAATCGCATATTGAACAATTCCTGCTGCAAACTGGCGACTTTCGCGTCCATTTCTTCAGGAGTCAACTTTCTGATATCACCGGCCTTCATTGCACCTCGCTCCTCTCTATAAATCGAGTTTTTATCGGCAGTTTGTGGGAGGCCAGCCTAAGCGCCTCCACGGCAAGTTCTTTGGAAATGCCCTCCATTTCATAGAGGATTCTGCCAGGGCGAATCACGGCAACCCATCCTTCCGGCGCTCCTTTACCTTTACCCATCCGGACTTCGGCGGGTTTTTTCGTAAAAGGCTTGTCCGGGAAAATCCGAATCCACAACTTGCCGCCGCGTTTGACGTGTCGGGTCATGGCAATTCGGGCGGCTTCAATCTGTTTTGAGCTGATTGCACCGCATTCAACCGCCTGTAATCCGAAATCTCCGTAATTTAACGTGGCACCACGCTTGGACAATCCTCTCATGCGCCCACGTTGCTGTTTTCGAAATTTTACCTTTTTGGGACTCAGCATGCCCTGTATCTCCTATCCGTAACTATCTGACTTCAACCGCATCTTTTTTCAGAATTTCGCCCTTAAATATGAAAACCTTTATCCCGACAATCCCGTAGGTCGTATTGGCTTCTGAAAATCCATAATCAATATCGGCTCTGAGAGTATGCAGCGGAACCCTTCCTTCACGGTACAATTCGGTTCTGGCCATTTCGGCGCCGCCTAGTCTGCCTGAACAGATCACTTTAACGCCCTGAGCACCGAAACGCATCGCCGACTGAATCCCTCTTTTCATGGCACGCCTGAAAGCCACTCTCCGTACGATTTGCAGGGCAATATTCTCCGCCACCAGCTGGGCGTCCAATTCCGGTTTTCTGATTTCCTGAATGTCAATGATGGCATCCTGGGAAATCATTTTTTCGATATCCTGCTTGAGCTGAACGATCTCTGCGCCTTTTTTTCCAATGATGATTCCGGGTCGGGATGTGAATATCCGTAGTCTCACGCGTTTGGATGATCTTTCGACTTCAATTTTAGAAACGCCTGCGTGACCTAGCTTTTTTTTCAGGTATTTTCGGATCTGAAAATCTTCAAGAATATAATCCGAATATTTTTTACCGGCAAACCAACGCGATTCCCACGTTTTGACGATTCCCAATCTCAACCCAATTGGATTTACTTTCTGGCCCAAGCGATATCCTCCTTTTTAGAACGATTTTTCTGCTAACGTTACCGTGATATGTGAGGTTCTTTTGATGATCTGCGTTCCCCGACCTCTGGCTCTGGCGCTGAAACGTTTCAGTGAGGGCCCCTGATCTGCAGTGATATTCTTGATAATCAGGGCGTCAACATCCACACCTGCACGCTGTTCGGCATTGGCAACCGCCGAGCGGACGATTTTCTCAACAATTGCAGCTGCCTTTTGTGGCATAAATTTCAGAATATACAGACCTTTTTCTACCGGTTTGCCTTTTACGGTATCGACCAGTATTTGAACCTTCCGTGGAGAAATCCGCACAAATCGTGACACAGCTTTCACATCTAACTCAGCCATTTTCTGCTCCAATATATTACTTCTTGACTTTGGTTTTTTTGTCTCCGGTATGGCCGTAAAATGTCCTTGTCGGCGAAAATTCCCCAAGCTTGTGGCCTACCATATCTTCTGAAACAAATACGGGCACAAATTTTTTGCCATTGTGTACGGCCATCGTAATGCCCACCATTTCAGGTACAATAGTAGAACGACGTGACCAGGTTTTCACCACACGATTGCTTCGAGTTTCCTGGGCAATCACAACTTTTTTCAACAAATATGAATCGATGTATGGACCTTTTTTTAGCGACCGTGGCATAACTTCTCCTGAGTTTTGTCAGTTCAGATTGAAATCCGCTAACCAACAAATTGCTGCAAATTTATTTCACCCGTTTTTTAACAATGAATTTATTTGTCTTTTTGTTTTTCCGGGTCTTGTACCCTTTAGACGGCGTACCCCACGGAGAGCAAGGATGCCTTCCGCCGGAAGATCTGCCTTCACCCCCACCCATCGGATGATCTACAGGGTTCATGGCAACGCCCCTGACCTTGGGTCGTTTTCCCAACCATCGCTTGCGTCCGGCTTTGCCCAAAGACAATTTTTCATGAATGACATTTCCGACCTGGCCGATCGTGGCCTGACAGGTCAAAAGGACCATACGAACCTCGCCCGAGGGCAGTTTCAGGAGCGCATAACGATCCTCTTTTGCCATGAGTTGTGCGAAAGTTCCCGCACTACGGACGATCTGCCCGCCTTTTCCTTTTTTGAGCTCAATATTATGAATCTGAGTTCCCAGCGGAATGTTCACCAGCGGCAGATTATTGCCGGGTTTAATATCCGCAGTCGGACCGGACATGACGGTATCACCGACCGAAAGATTCACCGGGGCGAGAATATATCGTTTTTCGCCATCCGCATAGTGAAGCAGCGCGATTCTGGATGATCGATTCGGATCATATTCAATGCTGGCCACTTTGGCCGGTACGCCGGTTTTATCCCGCTTGAAATCAATGATCCGGTAATGCTGCTTATGCCCACCGCCGATATGCCGGCTGGTGATTCGTCCATAGGTATTTCGCCCCCCCGTATTCTTTGATACTTTCAAGAGGCTTTTTTCAGGCGTTGATCGCGTGATTTCATCAAATGTGGAATACACTTGAAATCTGCGCCCTGGTGATGTTGGTTTTACCTTCTTAACAGCCATGGTTATTTCCCCGGTTATATCCCTTCAAAGAATTCGATACGTTCACCTGGTTTCAGCGTGACGATTGCTTTTTTCCAGTCTCTACGTTTCCCGATAATTCGACCGCGTTTTTTGTATTTGCCTTTGATTTGCAGCGTCCGGACAGCATCCACCTGAACACTGAAGAGGCTTTGTATGGCCTTTTTAATCTCGATCCGGTTGGCTTTTCGATCCACCTCAAAAGAAAGCTGATTGGAAACTTCTTTTTGCATGGTCGATTTTTCGCTGACTACCGGTCGCTTGATGATGGCATGATAATTCATTTCAGCAGCCTCCCTTCAATGGCTTTTATTGAGGGCTCAACCAGCAGCAGGTGTTTATACTTCATGATATCGTAAACATTGAGGCCTTCGGGTTTCAGTACTTTGACATGCGGAAGGTTTCTGCAGGACAACCTGAGCAATTCATCTCCCGTGTCGGCAATGATCAGCGCCTTTTCAACTTTCAGGGCATTCAGTATCTGAACAACCTGCTGGGTTTTGATCTGTTCCAGATCAATTTTATCGAGTACCAGAAGAAACTGACTCTGTGCCTTGTCGCTTAAAGCCATTTTCAAGGCAAGCCGCCTGACTTTCTTGGGAACTTTATACGCGTATGATCTGGGGTGCGGCCCGAAAACCGAACCACCGCCTCGCAGAAGCGGGCTTTTGATATCCCCTCTTCGAGCGCGTCCGGTCCCTTTTTGTTTAAAAAGTTTTCTGGTGCTGCCCTGTACATCTGATCGGGTTTTTACAGATGATGTGCCTGCACGCCGATTGGCTAACTGCATGGTTACGACTTCGTGCAGAACGCAGGACTTCACCTCGACATTATAAATGTCCTCCGCCAGTTCCACCTGTGAAACCTTTTCTGCCTTACAATTGAATACATCTACAACAGCCATATGTCCCCTCGCATTCGTTGGCCCTGTATACCCTCTGCCATCGAAGCATCAATGCTTCTTCTATGCACTGGCCTTCTTGATGGTTTTCGTTTTTTTAATGGTGACAATTCCGGATCGTGCTCCCGGAATTGCTCCTTTCAACAGAATAACCTGCTCTTCCGGCCGTATGTCCACAATCATCAGGTTTTTTACCGTTTTATGGACATTTCCATACTGGCCGGGCAGTTTCTTTCCCTTGACAACACGTGAAGGCCAGGCACTGCATCCGATGGAGCCGGGAATTCTTTTGCAATGGCTACCGTGCGTTTTTCTGCCGCCACTGAATCCGTGCCGCCGAATCACGCCGGAAAATCCCCTTCCGATGCTGATTCCAGAGACATCGACCATCTCCCCGATGGCAAACATATCCAGCGGAACCGTCTGGCCCAGAGAATATTCAGCGGGATTGTCCACGGGAAATTCCATGACATGCGCATAGACTTCGCTGCCGGATTTGCCGAAATGGCCCAGCATCGGCTTGTTGACATGCGATTTCTTTTTGGAGCCAAAGGCAAGCTGCAATGAATTGTATCCATCTGTTGCCACAGTTTTAATCTGTGTCACAACGCAAGGGCCCACCTGAAGAACCGTTACCGGTATATGTCGTCCTTCTGGAGAGAAAACGCCTGTCATCCCCAGTTTTTTTCCTATCAATCCTTTGCACATTGCGTTTTTGTTCCCCTACAGTTTAATTTCAACATCGACGCCTGGAGAAAGATCCAGCTTCATCAGCGCATCAACGGTCTGTTGCGTTGGCTCCAGAATATCAACCAGTCGTTTATGCGTCCGCATTTCGAATTGCTCCCGGGACTTTTTGTCAACGTGCGGTGAGCGCAGTACGCATATTTTATTGATTGTAGTCGGCAGCGGAATCGGACCAATGACTTTTGCTCCTGTTTTATTGGCAGTATCCACAATATCCGATGCCGATTGATCCAGCAGCTTGTGGTCGTATGCCTTAAGTCTGATTCGAATTTTACTGTTCATAATCATGGTTTTCGTCTCTCTTTATTCCAGAATTTCGCTGACGACGCCCGCGCCCACGGTCCGGCCACCTTCACGAATCGCAAACCGAAGCTCTTTTTCCATGGCAATCGGTGTGATCAGCTCTGCCGTTATCGCCACATTGTCCCCGGGCATCACCATCTCGATACCCTCCGGCAGCGACAGGACACCTGTCACATCCGTTGTTCGAAAATAAAACTGCGGCCGGTACCCATTGAAAAACGGCGTATGCCTGCCACCTTCTTCCTTGCTCAGAATATACACCTCCGCCTTGAACTTGGTGTGCGGCGTAATCGTCCCCGGATGCGCCACCACCTGCCCCCGCTCCACTTCCTCGCGCTTGGTGCCCCGCAGCAGTACCCCGATGTTATCCCCGGCACGACCCTCATCCAAAAGCTTTCTGAACATCTCAACACCCGTACACACGGTCTTTTGCGTCGGCCGAATCCCTACAATCTCCACAGCCTCGCCAACCTTCACAATCCCACGGTCCACGCGGCCCGTTACAACAGTCCCCCGGCCCGATATGCTGAACACATCTTCCACCGGCATCAAAAACGGCTTGTCGATGTCACGCTTGGGCTCCGGAATGTACGAGTCGATCGCATCCATCAATTCAAATATGCACTTGGCCTCTTCGCTGTCCGGATCGTCGCTCTCAAGCGCCTTCAACGCACTGCCGCGGATGATCGGCGTGTCATCTCCCGGAAAATCATACTTGCTCAAAAGCTCGCGAAGCTCCAGCTCCACCAGCTCGATCAATTCCGGATCATCCACCATGTCGCATTTGTTCAAAAAAACCACCATCGTCGGCACCCCAACCTGACGGGCCAGCAATATGTGCTCTCTGGTCTGCGGCATGGGACCATCGTCTGCGGCCACCACCAGGATCGCTCCGTCCATCTGGGCCGCACCCGTAATCATGTTCTTGATATAGTCCGCATGGCCGGGACAGTCTACATGCGCATAATGGCGATTCTTGGTCTCATACTCCACATGTGCGGTCGCTATCGTGATCCCGCGCTCTTTTTCCTCGGGCGCCTTGTCAATCTGGTCAAACGGAACATACTTGGCCATCCCCTTCAAACCGTTATGCTTGGTTATCGCCGCTGTCAGCGTCGTCTTCCCGTGATCAATATGTCCTATCGTTCCCACATTCACATGCGGTTTCGACCGATCAAACTTTTCCTTCGCCATTTCACTGCCCTCCCTACTGAATAATGAATAAAAACGGATGCTCGAGCTTAACCATTCGTCTTTTTTACGATAGTTTCCGTATCCACGATGCCAGTGCTGATCTCCTGATCCTGATCTGTTTTATTGGAGCCCACGATCGGAGTCGAACCGATGAACCTCTTCCTTACCAAGGAAGCGCTCTACCAACTGAGCTACGTGGGCGATTAGACTATTCGGGGCAATCAGAGAATACCGGGCTGTTGAAATTATGGAGCGGGAGACGAGACTCGAACTCGCGACATCCAGCTTGGAAGGCTAGAGCTCTACCAACTGAGCTACTCCCGCCAACAGGCATTCATTTATCACACCCTACAGACCTTCCCCGCAACAACTGTTCGGAGACAATCTTTTTCCCTCAAGAAAATGTTTGCATTGCAGATGAAGCTATGTAGTTCAATAATGATTTCGCTTGATCTTATCTGCAAAATCTCCTACATACGACATTTATTGAGGCTGGTGGTGGGGGGAGGATTCGAACCTCCGAAG
>AMWB02008855.1_pt3 | contig 11088 bp, 8 predicted proteins | sample 200311 | NCBI WGS metagenome assembly AMWB02 (sample SAMN02737377, study PRJNA173069) | bioreactor metagenome | biome: anode biofilm in microbial fuel cells | place: USA: California | collected 2010-12-16 | reverse complement strand
TTGGGAGTAGACAACAAATAGTGTACGCTTTAGCCGACTTTCAGGTTAAAATGGAACGACCGTCCAGATTGCGTGGAATACTCAAACTACCGTGGAAATGAAGGCAAGGCTTTGCCGTTCAAGGCTTCCCTGCCACGTAGAGCTGATTGAACTCTTCACATATTTCTCCTGTGATTCTATTCTTGGTGAACGTTTTGAAAGACCGCGGTTGTCACTCGATCTGTTGTTGGCAGTTGAAAGACGTTTGCAGCTGCGATCTTCTGTATGGATAAACCTATCCCTAGGGGTGTCTCAGAAATCCCAATAAGGTTTTTTATTTGCTTGCCAATTGATAACCAGGGGCAATTGATAGATTCTCCACACCGTAAAGAGATTGGTGATTTTGCAGCCACAAATGAATTTCCGGACTGTCAAGACTATGGGTATCGGAACAATCGACATTCCACCTCCTCAGCACATAACCCGCAACAGCTGCTCGTACCTCTACCTTGATCATGAAGCCATCCTTTGTTTCCTGCATGCCATACTCCATCTTTATGGTCTCAGGGTGTTTGAGGCGTGGATGGGGCACAATATGCATTTCCACTATCCGGTTCCACTGATTGTCAGCTTCCCGCGTCTCATTTTTGAATATTTGTTGCTTCAAGATTTTGGGCCTTGATATGCGATTTATTACAAAGTCTGAAAATCTTACTTCTTTGCGGTCGAAAGCGCGGACATGCCAGCGTAGACCGTTATCTACCAGTACAAAAGGTACGATCTCACGAATACTATGACCGCTCGTGAGTGACCTATACTCGATCTTCAGAACCTTCCTTTGAAAGATGGCCTTTGTGATCTCGGCTAATACATCAAGATTTGGAAGATTAAGCTGTGTTGGCGTTTCCGTTGGAATGAGAGCCTTATTATCAATTGTTTTATCATCTTCTTGCACCTGACATAAAGCGTGCAGAATCTGTCTGCCGTTATGCTCAAAAAGCGGCCTGAAGGCATCTGAAACAATGTAGGTCTTCACTTTGGTGTCATAGACCAAGTTGTTGGGGGCCAGCTCCTTGTATAAAGAGATGTCACGAGTAGCAGCGGCAGCTTTGATACCAAACCGGCATACAAGATCGTTACGGTTAAGTGCACCAAAAAAGCGCGATTTAAAATCAATATGCACTAGTCTTTCTCTTTGTGCTTGGCTGAACTCTTTCAATGATGGCCGAGACATTATTATTAAGTTCCTTGTTCAGACGATATCTCAAAAGCTACTTTCTTAATTTAACGCAATGAGGTGCAGACCTACCTCATCCTCCCTCTCCCGAGAGATACGAAGCAATTCTACTTGAATCGTTCAGGAAACAAAACAAAAAAAGCTCATATACTGATGATTATGATTGACATAATCATTTTGATTAGTATATATGTGGCTAATTGATTATAATTTATGCCGAATCTCTTAACCTACTGACACCATTGTCTACGTTCGCTGAAAAGAAATTACAGAGGGAGGAAAATTGAATTTTCAAGGATTGCAGGCGAAATACCGTCGTTTATTTCAAGAGAACGCAACTTGGAAATTGTTACGGGCCACCAATGCGCCGCTGATACTGGCATTCTTGGCAGACTTGTTTTCTGAGGAAAATGAAATCCCGTTCAGTCGTGCCCGTGTGGCTCTTGATGCTGAGTTGATGCGCTGTCGTGAGCTTGGTATCTGGGAAGCGGAAACCAACGCTGGAACTTACCTCAATGAATGGATTCGATCCGGCTGGCTACGTGAAATGGATGACACACTGACCAGAACGGATGCAAGTGAAATCGCGTTTCGATTTTGCAGGGGACTTGATGAACGTAGCACAGGAACAACAGCATCTCATCTGCGCATTGTTCAGGAGGCTGTCAGGGATTTTGCTGTAGCAATAAGCCCTGATGTTGGTGAACGTATCAATCTTCTTGAAAATAAAAGAGCTGAAATTCAAAGGGAAATCGATACATTGAGCGCAGGAGTCGTGGTTGAGCTTACAGCTGCAGAGCAAAGAGAAAGAATTCGCGAAATCTATCAGCTTGCTTCTGTGTTAACGGGAGATTTTCGCCGTGTCGAAGATGAAATCCGACAGTTGGATCAAGAAATTCGGGTCCAAATTATTGAGGGTGACTCCACACGAGGAGACGTGCTTCTTGCTGTTATGGAAAAAGAAGCACTATTAGAGACAACGGAAGCCGGCAGTGCCTTTGAAGGATTTTTCCATCTGCTTTGCGACCAGAACAGATCGTTGGAGTTCCGGGAGCAATTACGAAGCATTCTGAGCTGCCCTGTCGCAGAACATTTAAGCCCAGGACAACAGCAATTTCTTGGTCAGCTTATGAGGGAGCTGAGTAGGGAAAGTGACAGGGTGTTTCAAGTTAGACGAAGCACGGAAGAAAGCTTACGCATGTACATAGAGAGCGACGTTGCCCAGGAAAATCGGGCAGTCGATAAGCTATTGAGTCAGTTGGAGCGAATAGCTATTGAATTGAAGGACGCGGAATGTGGCTTACAACAAGCGACATCTCTGTCATTACCTGTTGGTGCCGTAAAAGTAAGCTCTCCTGATAGCATGCGCCTTAAACACCCTGACGAAAAGTTGAATACGTCAGGAGTTGAAGAACAATCCAACTTCCGAGAGCCAAGCTTAGAAATGCTGGATTGCCTAGACACTGTCCAGCTTCACGCCGTAGCAGAACGAATCGTCAAAACGTTGAAGAAACACGGGCCAATGACGATTGCATCAATTGCTCGTTTTCATCCGTTAAATGCAGGGCTGGAAGAGCTGGTTGCCTGCATACGAATTGCAAAAGCCGTGGGCGCCGCGTCATTGGCAGAAAAAGAAACCGTTTTGATTCGCGATAAGCAGGACATCTGTCTTCTTGCCTCTATCCCGACTCTTCTGCTGACCGCAGACCTCTTTCCGGACGATTTGAAGGCATTGGCTCTGTAACGTTTATGAGTGTGGAAAATTCCTGTGGAGCAAACAAAGTGAGGAGAAATGAACCTACACAAACCCAAAGATGACTCTTTTGCCGTATCTGGATCCGATGAAATGCTTGGAGAAGATGCTAGAGATTTCCGGAGTAAAGGGGCAGGGCTCTTTGATCAGTTAAGAAAACATCATACTCAATTTGAGCACGATGTTCACTCGCAAACTGATAACGCAGTTGGATCTCGTACCATTTTGTCGGTTGAGGATTTTCAGAGAGATGAAGATATCTCGCTTTTAGATGGTACTGCAGCAGATGAAAGCAGTGAAAAAATGATGCCGCCGGAAGCGCGTCGGGCGCTGGTAAGCCTACTGCGTCAGGGGGTCATATTGTATTCGCAGAAGGCGAAGCTTTTTGAGTCACTTTGCCAACACCAGTCTGCTGTACGAAGGCATTTGTCCGAAGTCTATCTAAAGCTGGTTTTGGACGAGAAAGCAGGCGTGGCATTTGTCGCCGGTATACGAAGCAAGGAAGATGAAGAACTGGAAAATTTGGATGACGAAGAGCCGGTATCTCTGATCAGCAGACGGACGCTTTCCATATATGACACTCTGCTGTTATTAGTACTTCGCAAACATTATCAAGACAGAGAAACCTCAGGGGAACAACGGATTGTCATCGATACGGAACGCGTCGAGTCCTATCTGACACCGTTTTTACCGCTAACAAACAGCTCTAAATCCGACCGGAAACAACTCAACGCCGCTTTGCAGAAGATGGTAACGAAAAAAATATTGGGGCCGGTCAGAGGAAGCGATGATCGTTTCGAGATCACACCGGTTATTCGCTATGTGGTGAATGCCGAGTTTCTCGAAAGCATGCTGAATGAATACCTCAAGCTTGCACGGGAAAACGGACTTTTGAATGAAAACGAAGGCGGTGCTGGGATAAATGGAGCGAAAGGAGACGAAAATGGCCGATAATACTCTTATGACGGATTCGTTGTTCAGCATCGGCCAGATTCGCCTGGCCGAACTCTCCGTTTATAACTGGGGATCGTTTAACGGACTACATACAGCCAGTATAGATCCCAAGGGGACCTTAGTCACGGGAGGTAACGGCGCGGGGAAATCGACTCTTATTGATGGCCTCATGGCTTTACTTCTCCCCCCGGGAAAAGCAACCTTCAATGTTGCTGCGGCACAAAATGATCGCTCCGACCGTTCCTTGTTGTCCTATATGCGGGGAAGTTACGGATCTCTTCATGATGGGGCAGGCACGCGCGTTAAAAGCAAGCGTGAGGTCGCTGTAGTAACAGGGCTTAGAGCTTTATATGAGGGTGACGATGGTTCAAAAATCACCCTTGCGGCGCTTTTCTGGACAACTCAATCCACGAATGCGCTTGCGGATGTGAAACGAGTGTACGTTGTCGCCACAAGGAACATGGTCCTCAAAGAGATGCTCGATGCATTTGGGGAGGGTAATGCCCGGGAACTGAAACAATGGCTTCGCGATGATCCTGCCATTACCTGCTGTGATGATAACTTCTCAATCTATCAGGAATTGTATAGAAAAATTCTCTCTATGGACAATAGGAACGCGCCCGCCTTGCTGTCGCGGGCTCTTGGCCTCAAAAAAATAGACGATCTGACCGGCCTCATCCGCGAGCTTGTGCTTGAGCCAAGTACCGTCAAAGATGATGCCAGGAAGGTCGTCGATGAATTTACCGATCTGGTGGCAATTCACAATAAATTGCTGGATGCAAGAGCACAAAAGGAACATCTCTCAAGACTGCCTGAACTCGGTGCCGCTATTGAAAATGCCGCGGCCGAGCTTGATAAACTTGCTTTAGAAAAAAGCGCTCTGCCGGTCTATTTTGGCGAAGTTTTCGCCAAATTGTGGAGTGAGAAAATTGCTGGGATCGAAGCCGAACTCGCAGCACTTGCCCTTAAAATAAAACAGACCGAAAAGCAGGAGTCGGATGCGACTGAAGACATCGAGAGAAGACACGAGGAATATCTTCAATTGGGCGGGGATAGAATCGAGTCGCTCAAAAAGGATATTGGCAATACAAAAGTAATATTGGATCGCGTGATCCGGGATTCATCAGGATACCAGAAAGATGCCAAGGCTTTGGAGCTCAACTCCCTGCTGGACGAGGGGGTATTTCTTAAGAACCAGTCTCATGTCGTGTCCAGCCTGAATAATCTCCAGTCCGATAACGAGTTAGCTCAAAATCAATTTGGTCAGATTGCCGGTGAACTCAGTGTGTTGCAACAGCAGAATACAGGTATTGAAAATGAGATTGTCGAGATCGAGGCACGACCGGATTCAAATATCGATGTGAAGTTTCAACAGCTCCGGGATGAGTTGGTTAAATCTTTGGGCTTAACAAAAGAACAGTGCATCTTTATCGGCGAGTTAGTTGATGTCAAAGACGAAGAGCGTCAGTGGCAGGGAGCTATTGAGCGGGCACTGGGCGGCCGGCGGACGACCATGCTGGTGCCTTCTGATTGCTATCCCATGGTGACTCGCTGGCTGAATGCCCGTTATACCGGGTTGCATGTGCGCGTTCAAGTTGTCAATAAGGCATTTGCCGACAACAGGTCGGAATGTAAAGAGAATGGATACTTGAGAAAGCTGGTCTGGCGTAACCACCAGTACAGGGAATGGCTCAAGAATCACCTGCAGCGATTCGACCTGCAGTGCGTGGCAAGTACTGAAGAATTGGATCGGACCCCGTTCTCCATGACCCAACAAGGTCTGATGCATATGGAGAAAGGGCGCTTTGAGAAGAAAGACCAGCATCGGATTGATGACAGAAGACGCTGGTGTCTGGGATTTTCCAATAAATCACGTCTGTCCCTTCTCAATAATGATAAAAAGAAGTTAACCGAGCGCCTTGCTGAGACTGAAAAACTGGTTCGAAAAGCCCGGCAGGAGATGGATTCGATTGCCCAGCGAAAAACACTGTGGGAAAAAATTCAGACGTATCGATGGGAGGATGTCAACGCGCCTTATTGGCAAGATAAATCTAGAAAATTGTACTCTGACTTAGAGGAGCTGGAGCAGGCAGGCGGTGATCTTGATAAGGCAAAATCTCGCTGGCAAGCAGCAAAGTCTCATTTGGCTGAAATTAAAAAAGAATTGAACCAATTTATATCCGATGAGGGTGGTTGGAAAACCTCCTTGCAAAATGCAAGGGATGAACACGAAAGAGCACAGTCGGACGCATCAAAAGGGCTTCTCAATTCAACAAGAGAGCTGCTTTCAGGCCGAGTTGGAACAATCACTATAGATGACGTAGGCCGGAAGTTGCAATTAATGCAGAAAGTTGAAAAGGATCTGGACGACTTATTGGATGATTGGCGAAGCAGAAAGAATAGAGCAGTAAATACCTCTATTGGCATAATGTCATCGTTTAGGAGTCATGAAAAATGGCAAGTCTTAGCGGTTGATTGGCAATGCGACATAGGCAGTTTGCCGGATTATCTTGAGCATTTGCGGCAACTGGAAAATGAAGGACTGCCCGACCTTGTCGAACAGTTCATCGAACGCTTGAATAAGCATGCCACACAATCACTGGCGCGCATCAAGACGAAACTTGATTCCGACAAAGAAGACATACTTGAGCGTATTGACACCATCAATCGAGTACTCAGCCGTACGGAATTTCGACGGGGTTCATATTTGAAACTTGGTCCGAAAATGGAAAAGTACCCACACGTTCAAGCCTTTGAACAGGATTTGCGCAAGGTCTTCAGCCAGGTGACAAGTGAGGATCACGAAGCCCGATTCCAGCAGTTGGAGAAGGTGGTTATAACACTTGACAAGGCAAGTGCGCCAGGTACATCGAGTAACCAGGAAAGCTTGAGGTTGCTAGATCCGCGGTATCAGATGTCATTCTATGCTGAAGAACGAGACACTAATTCCGGAGAAGTACTTGATGTTCTTCAGTCATCCAGCGGAAAATCCGGTGGAGAAAAAGAATCCTTTGCCGGGACTATTGTGGCGGCAAGTTTGGCATATGTCTTAACGCCGGACGGTTGTGATCGGCCAGTCTGCTGCACCGTGTTCCTGGACGAGGCATTCTCAAATACGGCCGAGGCGGTAAGCAGGCGTGTGCTGAGGGTATTCAAGGAGCTTCATATTCACGTTAATTTGATCACCCCATATAAAAACCTGAATCTGGCGAGAGAGTCGGCTCGTTCCTTGCTGATTGTCGAAATAGATCAGGGAAAACATGACAGCCACCTCTGTGAAATTACCTGGGATGAAATAGATAAGAGACTGCGTGAGGAAAAAGGGAAAAAATTGATGGCGGAGGCCTCCCGCCTGGGTGTTGAAATGAGCACACAGTTAGCGGACGAGGCGTTGTGCAATTGATATGAACAGAAAATCTCAAGATTGCCCTTGGGGGCTGCTGCCTGCACAGGTCAAAAAAATCGTCAGTCGGCGTGAGTGGGACAAACCCTCCTCGCTGAAGGCGCGGTTGTTAGGTGACAGGAAATTTCCTCTTCAAGTTGGCTTAAAACCACCCAATGGACGTTCTGCCATATCTGACATGGTTCATTTTCAGAGGTTCGTTGATGAATGGAGGTCATTCCCACATCAGGATCTCGTCCAATGGTCTTCTAAAAGTTTCCGCGACTTATCAGACCAAGTCCTCCCAACCTTTCTTATCATACGTTCCATAGAGGATTTAATTCGATTTCTAGGTGATAAAGCCCTTGCTCGCAGTAGTGTGTGGGAACGGAATATGATGCCGCTCTTAAGGCTTGGAAGATGTCTCTATCCTGGCTTAGTCAAGCATATTGATGCTGTTGAGCAACTCTCGATGAGAGACGCAGATTTGTTGGCAGATCTGCTTCCCCAATTGCGGCAGGGCATGGGGAAGGGACTGTACTTGCGGGCATTGCCTCTGATCGGTGTGGATACGAAGTTTCTTGAGACTCACCACACCCTTGTTGAAGATTTGTTGGATGCAATGCAAAACGGGGCAGTTTTGGAGGCGGGAGGTCTGATCGATTGGCTGGGTTGCATTACAAATCCAAAAGGCTGGCTGACAATCAGGCCGCTTTGCTTTGCCTCGACGGTCTCGCTGGGTGGAATTCCAATACTGCAAGTGCCTGGCAGTCTGCTTAGGGAGTGCGACCTTCCCGCGTCGAACATATTGGTAGTTGAAAATCTACAGGCAGGTTTGGCATTGCCCGACATGAATGACACCATTGCGGTTATAGGGGGAGGAAAAAATATTACTTGGATGGATGCCGAATGGCTGAAAGGCAAACGCGTAGGGTACTGGGGAGATATCGATACTTGGGGGTTGGCAATTCTCAGTGATGTCAGAGAGAAATTTGCAGAAATTGAACCCCTGATGATGGATGTCGAAACCATTCAAGCGCATGAGAGCAGAATGGTTCTTGAATCGGAAACCTTTGGGGTCATGCCTCGATCACTCACCGAAGACGAAACTCATCTTTTTAACGACCTCGTCTCTTGTCGGTTTAAATCCCAACGCCTGGAGCAAGAGCGTCTTTCATCGGATTACATTCGTCACAAACTTGCTGATTGGCTGGCAGTGCTCGACTAGATTCACATGATTCGATAACTTTCGTCGCCCCTGCCGATTCCTTCACCCCACCGAAGCCCGTTGCCATGTTACGCCCTTCGCCCTTATTCTCCATCAAACCCATGTCCCAAAGTTATCACGGTAACCAGTAACCAGTGCCAAAACAAGCATTTATACATCTCGAATTCAGTGGTACATCAGCAGCAATATTTGTGGTACATTTGCTGGGGTTCGATCAAAATATCGAACGTCAAATGGCTTAAATTACCGCCGCCTCCACCAATTACTGTAGACGACCCGTCTCTCTGGAGTTAGCACTCCGGAGTGACGGGTTTTTTTATGCGAATTACCAACGGATTACGAAGCTTTTTGTTCCCGAGTTATCGGGTCCATTACGACCATCCCGGGAAATCTGTCAAGTTGATAATTGTTGTTTCGTGCGAGAAAACGGCTGGCCGCCATCAGGAGGAAACTGGGCGGGTGGATGAATTTCTGCTGTCAGTCGGGATTTTTCGTATGGATTTCATAGTCGATCTTGACATTCACACCCTTGTAGAAGATATATCAAGTGATAAATCGACCATTATGAATAGTGCCGCCAGAAAATCAGAAAATTCATTACAATGAGACATTGATTGGATGAGCAATACAGCTTGGCAATGCTGGTCCGGGAGCTTCGAAAAATTACCGGTCTGACTCAGGAAAAGTTTGCCGCCAAACTCGGCGTGACCTTCCCTACCATCAACCGCTGGGAGAATGACCGCGCCAAGCCGTCGCCGCTGGCGCTGGAGAAGATCGAAAGCCTGCTGCGTAGCCTGGGGGACAAGGGCGAGGCCCTGCATAAAGCGTATTTTGAAAAGGAAGCTTAAATATGGCCCAGCTCGAACATATTGAAGCCATTGAAAAGCGGCTCTGGAGCGCGGCGGACACCTTGCGGGCGAACTCCAATTACGCCAGCAACGAGTATTTCCTGCCCGTGATGGGTCTGGTTTTTCTGCGGCATGCCTATAGCCGCTATCTCGGCGTCAAGGATGATATCGAGGTGGGGCTCCCCACGCGCGGCGGCAAGACCCGGCCGCTGCCCAAGGAAGACTTCTCACAGAAAAGCGCCATCTTCCTGCGGCCCAAGGCCCAGTTCGACACCCTTGTAGCCCTGCCCGACAGTGTGGATCGCGCCAAAGCCATAATCGATGCGATGGAATGCATCGAGGCCGACTACGAAAGCCTGCGCGGCGTGCTGCCCAAAAATGAGTATCAGGAACTTGATAACGGTGTGCTTGGCCAGCTCCTGCGCACCCTAAACCCCGAGGAACTCAAACGTGTCTCCGGGGATGTCTTCGGCCGTATCTACGAATATTTCCTGACCCAGTTCGCCGACCAGAAGGCCCATGATGGCGGCGATTTTTTCACCCCGGTATCGTTGGTCTCGCTGATCGCCAACGTCATCGAACCGGCCGGCGGCACGGTGCTGGACCCGGCGTGCGGCTCTGGCGGCATGTTCGTGCAGAGCGCCCGGGTAGTCGAGCGGCGGCACGAGAACCCCACCGAAAAGCTCACCTTCTACGGCCTTGAAAAAAACGCCACGATCATCCGCCTGGCCAAGATGAACCTTGCGGTGCACGGCCTCGAAGGTGATATCCAGAAATCGATAACCTACTACGAAGACCCGCACGAACTATTGCGCCAGTCTGACTTCGTCATGGCCAATCCGCCCTTCAACGTGGACGAGATCGATGCCGACAAGGTGAAGAGCGACCCACGCCTGCCCTTAGGCCTGCCCGGCGTCAACAAGAAGGGCAAGGTTTCCAACGGCAACTATGTCTGGATCAGTTATTTCTACAGCTATCTCAACGAACAGGGTCGGGCTGGCTTCGTCATGTCGTCCCAGGCCTCCAGTGCCGGGCGCGATGAAGCCAAGGTTCGCCAGAAGCTGGTCGAGACCGGCGATGTGGATATCATGATTGCCATCCGCTCCAACTTCTTCTACACCCGCACCGTTCCTTGCGAGCTTTGGTTCCTCAATTGCGGCAAACCTGAAACCCACCACGACAAGGTGTTGATGATCGACGCGCGCAATATCTACCGCAAGGTCACCCGCAAGATCTATGACTTTAGCCCGGAGCAGGAGCAGAATATCCTGGCCATCGCTTGGCTCTATCGAGGTGAGACTGAGCGCTACCTTGACCTCGTGGCGCGCTATTGCCGGCGCCTGCTGACCGAGGGCGCGGCTTGCTTTACCAGCTTAGATGATGACGGTAAGCCGATCGAGCCGCTGCCGGATTTCATCACTGCACTGGCAACGATGCGGAGCGACGTTGAGCCGTTTCTCAAGACACTGGCTAAGGATGCACCCCACTTTGAAGCGCTCAAGGAGTTGGACGCAGCCATTCCAATGTTCAAAGCGGATGTGGACGATTTTCTCAGGACTGTCATCGAACAGCAGGAGGCATGGGAAAAGCAGAAAACAACCAACGGCGAATTAAAAAGGCCGTCGACCGCCTTGCGCCCCTGGCTGAAACCAGCCGTGATCTGGTTAAGCAGACCGACCTGCTCTACAAGCTCGCCTGCCGCCTGAT
>AMWB02114347.1_pt1 | contig 11090 bp, 9 predicted proteins | sample 200311 | NCBI WGS metagenome assembly AMWB02 (sample SAMN02737377, study PRJNA173069) | bioreactor metagenome | biome: anode biofilm in microbial fuel cells | place: USA: California | collected 2010-12-16 | reverse complement strand
AAATACGGATATAAAAAAGTATCCGCGTATTATTATACTTTACTCTTAATTTTATTTTTCCAATCTTAAACGATTAAAAGGAGAACTTATGGATTTACAATCAAATCTTAATCAGATTAAGGGCAAGGAATCATTTCTTGAAAAGATAAAAAGGTTTATTCCCGGTTATGACGGATACGTAAACCGCGACAATTCACGCGAACTCGACACGATGCTCCGCAATCAACTTGCATCGAGGCTCGAGACAAACAAAGTTAAAATATCGAACACGGTATCGAATCTATCTTCGTCGGGGAGGTTATTCGAAACCTCCAACATAGATAAAATCGACAAGAAGAATGAAACCGCGATAGCCAAGTTTAAATCGGCGGCGCGCGGATACAGCGGCGCGTTTGACGTTGTAAAGGTAAAAGAAGAGAAACTTGCGCAGTTGTACAGTTTCGACGAATCGCTTCTGTCGAGCGTCGAAGGCGTGTGCGGGCTTTTTTCCGAACTTGAGACAGCCAGTAAAGCCGGCGGCGATATTAAGGAGCCGGTTGTGAAAATCGGCGCGGCGCTCGATGACCTGATTCAGAAATTCAGCGACAGGGAAAACATACTTTCGGCGCTGTGATTTTCTTTTCCTGGCTTTTTCCGGGCAGTTTAAACGGGATGCGTCAAACACTACAGGAATTTAAAATTTTTAATTTATAATTTAAAACTTGAAAGAACATGGCATTAATTGACGTAATACAATTCTTCGATGAAACGGGGAGAACAATGGTTCACCGCGAGCCTCAGGACGGTTCGGCCGCATACAGGCTCGGCACGCAATTAATAGTGCAGGATTCGCAGTCGGCATTATTTTACAGGGACGGAAAGGTTCTCGATGAGTTCGGACCGGGACGGCACACATTGACCACGGAGAACATACCGTTTCTTACGAAACTCATAAGTCTTCCGTTCGGCGGCAAGTCGCCGTTTCAGGCGCAGGTGTATTTCATATCGATGAAGAAATTCATAGACCTGAAATGGGGAACGAAGTCCCCGATAAATTTCCGCGACGCGGAACTCACGTTCGTTCAATTGCGCGCGTCAGGAAAATTCTCGATAAGAATAAAAGACGCGAGGCAGTTCATGCTTGAACTTGTTTCAACGCAGGGGCTTTTCACGACGAATGAAATAGAAGATTACCTTAGAGACGGAATCGTATCAAGACTAAACACGGTGCTGGGGCAGAACCTCAAGACAATATTCGACCTTGCGCAGTTCTATCCTCAGATAGAAGCGGGGGTAAAGGCTGCAGTAACCGATTTCTTCACGTCACACGGCATAGAACTGACGGATTTCATCATTGCGGGTATTGTTCCTCCCGAAGAAGTACAGGAAAAAATTAACGAAAGAAGTTCTATGGGAGCCGTTGGAAATCTGGATTCCTACATGAAGTTCAAGGCGGCACAGTCTCTTGAGAAAGCGGCGGAGAATGAAGGCAGCGGCGGAATGGCAGGAATGGGCGCAGGAATGGGCGCGGGAATGGTGATGGCTAACATGATGGGCGGAATGATGCAGAACATGAACCAGCAGGGCGGACAGCAGCAGCAACAGCAGCAGCCGAAAATGACTGCGGACGAGATAATGGCGACTATAGAGAAACTCGGAAAGATGAAAGAAAGCGGTCTGATAACACCGGAAGAATTCGAGACCAAGAAAAAGGATTTACTTTCGAAATTATAATTATCATCAGGGCTGAAGTCAGAATTTTTTAAATTTTTAAAAAGTAATTACTAATTACTAATTATTAATTACTAATTGAAAAAATATGCAGGATTTAACTCATTCAAAAATCGTTTGTCCGCAGTGCGCGGGAGAGAACGACATACCGCCCGACGGCAGGTTCCTTGAATGCCAGTTTTGCGGTTCGGCGATTTATATAGACAAGAGCAAGGTAGTGAATCGATTCGTAATCGCTTCAAATTTCAGCGAGGAGCAGGCGGAAGGGAACTTGCGGCGCTGGATGGCGGGAAATTTTCAGGTAAAGGATCTCGATAAACTCTCGGTAATTTCGGCGAAGTATTTCTATTATTTCCCATTGTGGTATTTTAAAACGAATGTAAGCGGGGCTGATAAGATTTATCTGCAGCCCGCCACGTCGACTTCCGTTTCCGAAATCAAGAACGCACAGATTCCCGCGGGAAGCATGAAGCCTTACAACAAGAAGGAGTTTGACGCGAATCAATTTGTTAATCCCGACGTGCTGTACGATTCAGCGAGAAACTGGCTTGAACAGACAGGCGTGTCAAAGGAGAGCATAGCGGAATCGAGCCTTGTGCACGTTCCTTTTTATCAGTTTTACTATACTTTCGGCGGGAAGCAGTACACTGCAATGGTCGAGGCTTCGTCGGGAATGGTTTACGCGAACATCTGGCCCGCGAAGAGCGAAGTTCCTTTCAGGATGCTGTTCGGTCTGAGCATAGTAACATTTCTAGCGGTGAGCATAATATCATTCGCGATAGGTTTCGCGATTGGCGGCAGGGAATACAATCCTCTGCTGCTGGGCGAAATAATTAAAGTGTTCGGTTACGGCGCGGCATCGGTGCCGCTAATAATACTGGCATATTTTGTAGCAAAAAAAGTTTAGAAAAATGGAAGAAACAATAACCCAACAGGCGATACGCCTGAAAAAAGAAAAAGTAATAAAAGGCATATCCTGTCCTTCCTGCAACGGGGAGCTTGATTTAGCGGAGGGCGTGAGAACTCTCAACTGCAAGTTCTGCGGAACACTGCTCGTTACAAAAGATACATCAGGTTCGATGAGGTTTTACGTGCCGAGAAAATTAAAGAGGGACGAAGCGATTAACAAGGCGTACAACTGGCTCGGGAGCGGTCTTTCGAAAGCCAAGGGTTTGAGGACGAACTCGAAAATAACCGAGGCGTATCTCGCTTACATACCTTACTGGCGCGTTTCGACGGATGCCGTTGGATGGATATTCGGTCAGGAGAAAAAGACTCGGACGTCCGGTAACAGCACTCAGACATATTACGAGGACGTGGAAAGAAGGATAATGACTTCGTTCGACAGGACGTACGCCGCCTGTGAGGTTTCCGAACTCGGGGTGAAGCACGTAAATCTTACGGGCGACGAGATACTGCCCGTGAATACTGACACATTGCAGAGCGACGGAATGCTTTTCAATGTAATTTCCTCCGAAAAGGAAGCGTTCGAAAACGCGCTCGAGAGTTTCAAGGCGGAATCAAGAGTGACTGCAAAGGTTGACAGAATATCTTTCGAGCACATAGACCTCATAAGAAAATGCATATCGATTGTATATTATCCGTTATGGGTAATAAGGTATTCGTACAAGAACAGGGTTTATCAGGTAGTCGTTGACGGCGAAGACGGAACGATTTGTTACGGCAAGGCGCCCGGAAACAATCTTTACAGGGCGGTTGTCGGAATAATCGGAATGGGATTCGGCATGTTCCTGACCACATTATTCGGAGCGTTCATGGCAGCGAAGAGTTCGGCGAAATTCAGTTTCGCGGTATTCATAATTTCGTTCATAGTCGGAATCGTGCTGATTCGATGGGCGTACAAGAAATTCAGGTACGGCGGCGAAATTGAGGAAGGCACGGGAATCGGCAAGGACGAGAAGAGCGTGACGTTGTCACAGACGATGAGCAGCGGCACTACGGGCGAGATGGCACACGTGGCAAGAAACATCGCCGCGTCGGCAGTAGTCGGAGCGGTTCTTGGTTCAATTTTTAACAGTGATTAAACTATGTCAGAATTCAAATTAGAAGCAATAAAGTGCAAGAACTGCGGAAGCGGTTTAATGGTAGAGATAAATGACTTCGTAACATACTGCACGAACTGCGGCAGCGGTTTCGAAATTGTAAACGGAATACTGCAGCCAATCGAAGTCAATTTCGCGCAGCCTGCAAGGCCCGCGGAAGGAGAGATTGTTTACAAGCCTTTCTGGATACTTAAGACCAACGTGACCATACTCGAAAGAACGTCGAGCGGCGGTTTCCTGAAAAATCTATTTGGAGGGCATGACGGCGCGGGCGGAGCGATAAAGTTTTACATACCCGCGTTCAGGCTGCCGGTCGATAATATGAGGGAAATGGCATCGGCATTCACGATTAAAGACCCTGTGGCGTCGCCGCAGAAATTCAATGTAAAGGTTACGGGATTCACGTACGGCAGGGAAGACGCTCTGAAGATAGCGGAATTTCTCCTGATATCTTTCGAGGCGGAGAAGAGCGATACGATGAAGACTTTCAGGTATGACATCAAGGTCGATTCATATGAAATTCTCGGAATACCGTTTTACAAACTGTCGAACGGGACAATGAGGGACGCGATAATAGGACTGTCTGTTTAGACAATCTTCAATTTTCAATTTTCAATGTTCAATGTTTAATTGTACAATTTTCGATGTTTCATTTTTGGCGACGACATTCGAAATTTGAATCCTTTCGCAATTTCTAAATTCTAACTTATTTATATTTCATAAATCTTCAATTTTCAATGTTCAATGTTTAATTTTTAAAGATGACATCGGAATTTGAATGCTTGTTGCAATTTCAAAATTCTTATACATTAATATTTCATACTCCAAATTCCATTCTCTATTATATTTTCCATTCTTCATTTTCTATTTTCCGTTATCCAATATATTCGTATTTTATGATATGATATGCAGGATATGCGATAATAATTCGGAGCATTTCGCTGACGCGGAGATACTGTTCAAGTACAAAATCAAGTATTACAAATGTCCCGCGTGCGGTTTCGTGCAAACTGAAGAGCCATATTGGCTTGAGGAGGCATACACCAAGGCGATAAACGACAGCGATATCGGACTTCTGAAGAGAAACGCGGATTTGGTAACGCCGACAAGAAATGTCCTTAAGTTTTTTTTCAAAAGCGATGCTGAGTTTATAGATTTCGGCGCAGGTTACGGAGTATTCGTGAGGATGATGCGCGACGCGGGTTACAAATTTTCCTGGTCAGACAAATACTGTGAAAACGTTTACGCGAAAGGTTTTGAGGCGAACGGAGATACCGTTTATGAGGCGCTGACGGCGTACGAGGTGTTCGAGCATCTGCCGAATCCTTCAGACGGGGTAAAGGAAATGCTGAAATATTCCGACAGCATAATGTTCAGCACATTCCTGATTCCTTCCGGCAATCCGAAGCCCGGGGACTGGTGGTATTACGCGACCGACCACGGGCAGCACGTTTCACTTTATACGGGGAAGTCGCTCGGTGTTCTTGCGTCGAAGTTCGGTTTGAATTTTTATACGAACGGAAAAAACATACATCTGCTCACGAAGAAAAAAATATCGGGATTCCTGTTCAAACTCATAACCGCTCCTTACGCGGACAGACTCTTCGCGCCGTTGTCGAAGAAGAAATCGCTTCTTGATTCTGATTATCTGCTGGTTTTGAAGAAGGCCGGGAAGTAAGATATTTTAATATCCTTTATTTCACTCCGTAAATATTCAAGTCTCGTATTCTCAGGCTGAAAAATTGTCCGGTACACACGCTTGAATACAATTTCATTCGCAGATAGAATTTCTTCTTACCCGAAGGCAAATCAAAAGTGCGCGGGGAAGCGCTGTTAATTTCTTCCTTGCCGTTCAACTTAACGAGGTAAGACGCGGTGTCAGCGTTAAAGAAGAACAACGATATCTCGGACAGGTCGCCGTCAGTCAAAGAATTCATTTCGAGTTTACCGCTTGTATAACCGCTAAAGTCGAGTGTATCAATAATGAAATTCCGCACGAGATAAGTCGAGCAGGTACCGACGAGCGAGTCGACGAGACCGGGTTTTGAGTAAATGAGAGTACTGCTCCCGGGATTTTGTATGTTATCGGAGCAGGACGCCGCGGTGAGCGCGGCGATAAAAGCAAGAAAGAGTAAAATATTTGACGGTTTCAGAGACTTCATAAAATATTAAACCTGTATTGCCTGAAAAAAGTTTTTAACTTGAATAATGAATGAATCGGGATTTTGTATTGAATTTTAGTTTATGTTCATTTACGTTTGATTATAATTAATCAAAGCGATGAAAGCAAAATATATTATTCCAATCTTCCCTGCTTTAATAGCAGCGGTACTTTTAATATTTTTCCTGAAAAAAACGGATGAAAAGCCCGAGGTCAAGGCGAAACCGAGCGGCGTGATGACAGCGTTGCAATTCATGAGCGAGATAAGGGCTTATCCCGACACTGATATTCCGCAGGACAAGTATTACAAGGCATTTGAGCATACGCAAAAGGAATTATCGGGTACATTTGACAAGGTAGCCGATACGTGGACATCGATAGGACCGAATAATATCGGCGGCAGAAGCATAGCGCTTGCCATACATCCTGATGACACTTCGATAGTATTCATCGGCTCGGCATCGGGAGGATTATGGAAATCGACTTCCGGCGGGATTGGCGCGAACGCGTGGACGCTTATAAACACTGGCTATCCGAGCCTCGCGGTAGGTTCGATAGCGATCGACTCCGTGAATCACAACATAATGTACATTGGCACGGGCGAGAATTACGGTTACCAGTATTCCATAAACAACGGTGTTAACATACGCGTGACGAGAGGGATGTACGGAATAGGAATTTTAAAAACGACAAACGGAGGCCTCACCTGGACGAAATCGCTCGACTGGTCATACAACAACCAGAGGGGTGTGTGGAAGGTGATGATAAATCCGCGGAACCCGAACATTATATATTCCGCAACGAGCGAAGGAGTTTACAAGTCATATAACGCCGGCGGAACGTGGTCGAGCATACTCAATTATCAGATGGCGATGGATTTACTAATAAATCCTGTTGATACTAATGTGGTTTACGCGTCTATCGGAAATCTTTCAAACGACATACCAAACGTAAACGTAGGCATTTACAAATCGACAAACGGCGGGCTTAACTGGACAAAACTTTCAGGCGGGCTTCCCTCGAACTGGTCGGGAAAAGCCACTCTGGCGATGTACAGGCGGAATCCGAATTACATATACGCGAACATAGCGAACGACGTGACATCATACGTGGGATATTACAGGAGCACGAACGGAGGAACAACCTGGACGGTGGGTTCGACGAGCGTTCCTTCGGGAAATCAGGGCTGGTACAATCAGGGGCACCTTGTGAAATCGAACGATTCCAGCGCTATACTGCTCGGGACATTAAACGTGGAGAAGTCAACGAACAACGGCGCGAGTTTCACGACTAAGTCAAGTTGGTCAGCGTGGAACACGGGTGCAACGCCTCCGGGACAGCCTGAGGGACCTTCTAACTTTGTTCACGCTGACGTGCATTACTACATCGACAATCCGAAGGACCCTAACAAGGTATATATAGCGGCGGACGGCGGGTTGTACAGGTCGAACGATTTCGGAAACACATTTTATTCCTGCAACGGCGGCTACGTTACATCGCAGTTTTACGCGACCCTCGGGAATTCATTTACTGATTCCGTTTTCTGTCTCGGCGGATTGCAGGACAACAGAGCCGCGTTTTATCAGGGAACAACGGCTTGGTACAAGACGTTCGGCGGCGACGGTTTATGCAGTCAGGTACATTCTTCCAATCCTCAGATATGCTACACCGAATACACCTGCGGAGACATAGCGAGATCAACGAACGGAGGAGTCAGTTTCAGTTACCTGGACGTTCCGAACTCGGGTTCAAACACATATTATTGCTTTAACACCCCGTTCGTTTTATGTCCTTCGAATCCAAACATTCTTTATGTAGGCGGCACGGATTTTTACAAATCGACGAACGGAGGAACGAGTTTCTCCGCATCACTTTTGAATTTCGGAGGCGGTAAAGCGTTGTCGATGACGACATCATGGAAGTCAACGGATACGATTTACGTCGGTGTTACTCCCGGAACATCCGTCAGCGCATCTGTCTGGCGTTCGGTTAACGGCGGAACGTCGTGGACGAACATAACGGGTTCATTGCCGAACAGGTATCCGACAAGGATACTGGCGAATCCTTACAAGGCGAGCGAGGTTTATGTTACATTCGGCGGATTCGGCACGGGTCACATATATAAATCGACAAACGCGGGATTAAACTGGACGAACATAACGAACAACCTGCCCGATATTCCGACTCAGTCTGTTTTCGTTGACCCGCTATTCCCGAACAATCTTTACTGCGGAAACGATCTCAGCATATACGCGAGCACGAATGGCGGCGCGGTGTGGGGAGAATACAGGAGGGGTATGCCTTACTCAATCGTTTTCGATTTGTCATACGTTCCCGTGAGCAGGAAACTCAGGGCTTTGACACACGGCAGCGGAATCTGGGAAATCAAATTAATGTCGACCCCGACAGCGGTACAGAACGAAAGCGCAATGATGCCGGATAAATTCGCATTACATCAGAATTATCCGAATCCTTTCAATCCTGTTACGACGATAAAATTCGATGTATCAGAATTAACAAATGTTGTCATAAATATTTACGATATTAGAGGTAAGGAAATCGCGAGGATAATCGATGAGAAAAAATCACCGGGTTCATACAGCGTAAATTTTGACGCGGGAAGGCTTTCTTCGGGAGTGTATTTTTACAAACTCCAAACCGGAAGCGGATTTTCGTCAATAAGAAAAATGGCGCTCCTCAAGTGAAGTAAGACAGTATTTGAATAAATAGCGGAATTATATTAAGGTAAAGTTGTTATATAAATATCAACTCCGTACAGGGAATTGATATAAACTGAAGCCTGCTGAAAAGCAAAGGATTTACAAATAATTTCGTTGACATTACGTTTTCTTTTTTGTAAAATCACATTAAAGTAAAGGGTCATAACTACTATTCAGCCAAGGACACAGTTTAATTTCATCTTTAAATTTTTAAATAAGTAAAAGGGTAATTAAAATCTTGTCCGATTTTTAATCCGCAGTTTCAATTATTCTCCGGTCCATTTACAAACAGGGGAATTTATTTTCCGGTAAGCGCATATATATCCTCACAACACACGGCAGGATTTTCCCTTTTCGTAATCACAAAAATCAGAAAGGGAAAAGTATGAATAAATCATTACTTTCACTATTATTAATCGCCTTATTCGCTGCGTTCAGCGCGGATGCGTTTGCATTGAATTCGTACACGACTAAACTCCCCGGCGCCTGGAGCGTTAAAAATAATTGGAATCCGGCGGATCAATCTCCGGGACAGTATGACACGGCATACATAACGATGAATATGATTCTTGACGTTGACGTAACTGTTCAGACAATCATCTTTTCCGGGAACACGACCATAGACTTAAATGGTCGTACACTGACAATTTTAGGTTTAGTTAAGGGAGCCGGCAGTTTCAAAGGCTCATCCACTTCCAGCCTTATCATTCAGGGAACGGGTTCGCTTGGTACGGTTTATTTCACGAGCGGGTCGGAGATTTTGAACAATCTGACTCTAAACAGAACGTCAGGACTTATTACACTCGGAAGCAATCTAACCATTGGAGGAACGCTTACATTAACAAACGGAATATTAGTCACCGGCAGTAACAAAATAACTTTAGGAACAGGTTTGACGAGCACGGGAACTTTTAGTCCCGTAACTCCGACTTCGAGTTCGTACATCAACGGAAATTTCGAAAGATGGATATCAACTTCAATGACTTCTGATATTTACTACCCGTTAGGAAGTAATTCGTATTACAGACCCGCAATCATAAAATACAATACCGCGCCGACAACGGGCGGAAGATTGCTCGTGAGTGAATACGACGCGAATCCGGGCACGTTGAACACGACGGCTCTAATCGACGCCGGCTCATATTCTATTGACAGGTATTCAAGCGAGGTTTACTGGAAATTTACAACGAGCGAAATAACAGGCGGAACATATTCTATAAGTCTCGGGGCATACGGCATCAGCGGTGTATCTTCGATTTCTAATTACTGGAACAGGTTAAGGATTATAAAAAGACCTGACAGCGCCTCGCTCTGGAGTCTGAACGGAAATCACGTTGCCGCGACCGGAAGCAATGTACTGCCTCTGGTTAAAAGAGACGGTCTAACGGGATTTTCCGAATTCGGTATTGCGGGATACAGCGCTGACGGCAATACTCTGAACAATTCTCCGCTTCCTGTTACGCTTGAGTCGTTCAATTCATATGTAACGGGCAACGCGGTAAAATTAGTTTGGACCACATCGAGTGAAATAAACAGCAGGGGCTTCGACGTTGAAAGAAACTCGGGTTCGGGCTGGGCTAAAATCGGTTTTGCCGATTCAAAAGGCGGAATAAATACGACTGCCAATTATTCATTTGAAGATAAAAATCTCCAGACGGGAAAATACAATTATCGTCTTAAGCAATTGGATTATAACGGTAACTACGAATATTTCACTCTGGCGGGATACGCGGAGATAGGAACTCCTTCAAAGATTATTCTCGGGCAGAACTATCCGAATCCGTTCAATCCAGCAACGACGATAAATTTCAGTCTTCCGGAAAAATCGAAAGTTTCCTTGAAAGTGTATGACATATCCGGAAAGGAAGCGGCGATTCTCGTGAATGATACTCGCGAGGCGGGATATTATTCCGTAATGTTCAGGACAGAAGGTCTTTCGAGCGGCACATATTTTTACACTCTGAAAACGGGAAATAACGCGGTGACAAAAAGGATGACGGTGATTAAGTAATTCATTCCGCGTAGCGGATAACAGCAAGAATCGAAATCAATTAATATATATCCGTCAGGTCTATAGGCCTGACGGATTTTTTTATCCGCATAAATAGGAAGAACTTTATTCACGGATTTTGTATGTTTGAGAAAATCAAACCTCAGTATGACAAAAGAAGTCGAAGAATACCTTGCCTCGCTGGACGGATGGATGAAGTATTTCGGGATGGAGCAGATTGTAACCGAGCCGAACTGGCTGTTTGACAGGGCATACAGAAGAACCAGAGTCGAACTGTCGAAGTTCGGGCAGTCGAACACATATTCATTCATCAAGTACGCGGAAACGCCCGACGTTAAGAATTTCGAATTGTTCAGCCGCGAAAGTTTTAACTACGCGATGTCGCTTCCGAAAAGCATACCCGTAGGACTCGGGTCGATGGTAGC
>AMWB02054049.1_pt1 | contig 11099 bp, 9 predicted proteins | sample 200311 | NCBI WGS metagenome assembly AMWB02 (sample SAMN02737377, study PRJNA173069) | bioreactor metagenome | biome: anode biofilm in microbial fuel cells | place: USA: California | collected 2010-12-16 | reverse complement strand
TACAGGAATTGATTCTAACGGGGGCACGCCCCCTCTCGCCCCACTAATTTCTTTCGCAATCCCGATTGTTGAATAAGGATACAGAATCCACCATTTTATAACGGGGACTATAGCCCCGCCCTTCGCAAAGAACGCTAGGGTGCAGGCCTCTCGCACCGCTTCTGAATACGGATTTTGATTCTAACGGGGGCATGCCCCACCCAACGTAACCCATATTTAACCCCCAATAGAAAACGCACCTTGCCCTCTGGTTTTTATGGCATAATAACTTTGAATCAAAATCCAATAAAAATCATCCGCAGGTGAAAACATGACAAATCCCAACCTCGCAGTCAAAGTCTGGCATCAACAATTCCGAAATCCGATCATCCCTGCCGCAGGGCCCAACGTGGGTTCCGGCAGGATGGTGCGGCGCACGGCTGAAGGCGGCGCTGGAGGGTTGTTGACGAAAACCATTTCGCGGACGGCTGCCCTTGTTCCGCACCCCAACATGGTGCGCTTTGCCAAAGAGAATCTGCTCAACACAGAACTGTGGAGCGAACTTTCACCCGAGGAATGGTTTGAGCGCGAGTACGACATCGCGCTCACCGCTGCGCGTGAATTTAACCTGCCGTTGATCGCCAGCCTGGGGTATACCCCCGATGACCTTGCTGCATTAGGTCCGCGCCTGGAACAAAAAGGCATTGATATCCTCGAATTTTCCATTCACTATCTTGATGAAAAACGCCTGACGGAAACCGCCAGGGCATTACGCAATTCGGTCTCAATCCCGATCATCGCCAAACTCAGCCCGCACTCCGGCGACCTGGGTGAGATCGCGAAAATGCTCGATCCATACGTGGACGGGTTTGCCTGCATCAACAGTTTCGGGCCAACATTGATGATCGATATTGAACTTGGAACTTCCCTGCTTGGCTCGCAGTACGGGTACGGCTGGCTATCAGGTCCGGCGTTGAAACCTCTCGCCCTGCGGTGTGTATTTGAAGTTGCCCGGGTTACCGACAAACCCGTGATTGGTGTGGGGGGTGTGGCACGCGGAGAAGACGTGATCGAGTTCATGATGGCCGGAGCGTCTTTGGTGGGTGTTTGCAGCGCTGCCATTCTAAAAGGATCAGATGTGTATGGGAAGATAGCCGCAGAAACCGCCCGCTGGCTGGAGGCACACGGTTACCGTGATATTGAAGAGATCAAAGGTTTGTATCTCAACAGGTATCGGCAGGGGCAAAAAGTGGTCACCACCCTTGAGAAAACCGCATGGGTGAACGAGACAATGTGTAAAGCCTGTACACAATGTGAAAGAGTGTGCCAATTCGATGCGATCTCAGCACCACTAAAACAAATCGCCAAGATCAACAGCGAAAATTGCACGGCTTGCGGATTGTGCGTCTCTGTCTGTCCGTTTGGAGCGATCGAGCTGGTCTCGCGATAAGGGCAAAATCATTCGCCCGGATGATCCCTTCAGCCCCCTGTAACCCACAAGCGTGACATCTTGACCGGTCTCTTGATCTCCGGTTGTTCCGGTGCGTCGAAGACCTCAATCTTTACCTGATGCACAAGATCATTGTTGCATGGGACGGATATGGAAATTTCTGACACTGAACCGGGCTGCAGGATCTCCGGCTCAACCGTGTAATACACCTCCCCGATCGGCCGGGAGAGCGTGTTCAGAACATAAGCGCGGATGACCACCGCCTGCAGATTCCGATCGGTAATGTTGGTGACCACACCGGAAATCACTACCGAATCATCGTGAGTGAGCGTATCGATCGATACCCGGGAGATGGAGACCCTCGCAGACCATTGATTGTGGACAACGTTTTGCTTTTCGAGGGAGGCAAGCCCCAGGTTTGCGAGCAGCACAAAACAACACAAAACGAGGAAGTAGATCCCCAACTTGAACAGGTCGGAATTTAATATTGAATTTGATCTTTGGATTGGCAAATACGAGAATGATGATACATCGGTGTCTGCCGGGGAAAAATGCGTTTTGAACTGAACGATCCTCGCGCAAAACCTGCAGATGATCACACCTTCCTGCAGCTCATTTCCACAGCCGGCACAATGCATCAAATGACACCTGCTTTTCTATCCTGATTCCATTATATTGCAAATCAAGCTGGTTTTCACGCTGTGTTTTAATGAATATCCAAAACGAGGCGTACCACTTGAATCGCTTGATGAATAATGGAAACCGTCCGAACCGGACACGAGCGTTTTTTTCAAGCCCGTAAATCCCCTGACAATTTCAACCGAATATAAAAATGGATCATGCTTTTTTGCATCCTTTTGACTTGCATGAACATGGGTGGTCGATCCCGCTGTGCAGGTCACAAGTCAATTCAAATCCCATTAAACAAAGGAGAAGAGATGGGAAAAAAACTGGAAGTACAACTGGTGAATTATCAGGGTTACATCCATAAAAAGGTTGTCGCGGGCATTGACGAAGAAGGCAGGCTGTATCTAGATGGTTATGACAGCGGGGACCTGCCGCCCAGTGACATTTACGATGATGACGTGGAATACTCGTTGTGCATCTCCGCAGACCAGAAGGAGAAAGTGCGTGACATTTTGATCCTGGCGCTGCAGGGCGTTAACCGACAAGTTCCAGAAAACCTCCAGATCAACAACGGGGATGATGCCCAACTTCTTGAATCGTTGGACTATCATTATCAAGGTGAGTACAACGCATTCAGTGATTTCAAAACGCTGCTTGAGAAAAACGAGATCAAATTCATCTTCAATTGGGGATAATTGAATCATGTCAACATTGGAAAAAGCCATCACAATCGCTGCTGAAGCGCACACAGGACAAATCGACAAGGCAGGTCAACCGTATATCCTCCATCCGTTGCGGGTAATGCTGCATATGACACGCCCGGAGGAACGCATCGTCGCGGTGCTGCATTATGTGATCGAAGATACAACCCTCACAGCGGATGATCTAAGGTCCGAAGGTTTTTCACCACAGATCATTGAAGCAATCCTGGCATTAACAAAAACTGGTCACGAATCCCGTATTGACGCTGCCAAAAGGGCGACTTTGAACCCGATCGCACGGATCGTCAAGATCGCTGACGTCAGGGATAATATGGATCTTTCAAGAATCACTTATCCAAAGGCATTGGACCACGAGCGGATGAACGAGTACCAGGAAGTATTGGACTATCTGCAGAATCACGGCTAAAAAGGATCCCCCCTAATTACTTAGAGAAACTATTCGACCGGCTGCCAAACCGGATCAGATGCCCACAAACCCGTTGTGAGTTCCAGGAACTCAAGGACTTCCTTTGATTCGAGGTTAATGATCTGCACATCATTGTGCGGGTACACATTACCACCCACCACCACCCATTTTCCATCCGGCGACCATGACACGGATGCCTGCACCGTGTAAAGCGGGGGGGTTACCCGTTCCAATCCGGAACCATCCAAATTGATCACATAAAGCGCAAACAGGTTATAAGTGCCGTCGCGCTCGGAAAAGAAGGCAATCCTCTCCCCATCCGGCGACCACACCGGGCTGATGTTTGCCCAGACATCATTAGTCAATGCCGTGTCGCTGCGGTTGGGCAGCACCTTCACGTGGAGCTGGCTCGAGCCGTCGTTGCGCTCCTGCTGCTCGACCAGTGACATATACGCCAGCTGAGAACCATCCGGCGACCAGGCAGGGGTTTGGAAAAAGGGATCATAAGATGGCGGAGATAATTCAGTGATCTCAAAAGAAGTGAGATCAACGATACGCCACCACCACTGGTCAACACCGTCATGTGTGCGGAAAGCAATACGCTCGCCATCCGGCAGCCAGACAGGTTTGTCGTTGACGTAATCGGAGGTCAATTCCATGGGGTACTTGCCATCCGCGTCCATCACGTAGACCTGACTACTGCCGTCCCGGTTGCTGGTAAAGGCGATGCGCTTGCCATCCGGCGACCAGGTTGGATCGGTATCGCTGGCGATGACTGCGGTCAGGTTGGTCATCTGGCTGCCATCCGGGCAGACCGTGTAGATCTCCGAATTCACGCCATCCGCGATCACCAGCGCGATCTTTTGGCACCCTGTTCCACCCGCGCTGGTTTCGGTCGCTACGGGCTGCGGCGTAGCCAGCACAATGGGCGTTACCTCTCCGCGCCCGGGTCCCGACACGCCGCAGGAAGTCAGAAAAGAAAGAATGAATACGACAAGCGCAATCTTTATCATCATGTGGTGATTATACAAGCACTTACGACAAACCTGAATAATTCAGCCTGGGTGCAATAATAATACTAACCTCTCTACATCCCGTCTGTTTTGATTTAGAATAACATGGCTATATAAACCAAACCGACGGGAAATTCATCAATATGCACACGCTGCGGAAACAGCTCAACACCGTTTTAGATCCAGTTAAACGCCTAGCCATCAGTCCGCCAGTTTTGCTGTTGCTGACCACCACGTTGGCATTGCTCTACACCCTGTCTGAAGGAATCTTCCTCTTCACGCGCCCCTCTTTCCTGAGAACTGTACCGTTTGCAGAAAAACTGGAGGCGTTGAGCGCCACCTCCGCGCTGCTGGTCCTTGCGGGAGTGCTGGCAGTGGTGATCCTCCTGATCCCCGGGTTCTTCGTGAGGAATCCGAGTGCGCGCCGGGTGATTGCTGCGGTTGCACTACTGGTTCCCACCCTGATCATCACTGCTTTATTGCTGCTTCTCGTGGATAACTTTACCTACACAGTCTTCCGGTTTGGCATTGTGAGTACCCAAGGAGCATGGCGGACGATTTATGCCTTAATCCTCGTTGTGGTGGCACTTTACCTCTTCACCCGCCTGGCAGACCTGGGAAACCTGCTTACTGTCTTTTTCAATCGACTTAACCCGCGTGCCCGACTGATTCTCCCCGCGGCAATCATCCTGCTTGCCGGCCTCGGCGTGTTACTGCCGGCAAATTTATCACAAGTGAAGAATGAAACGCTCGTGCAGCGCACAGCCTCCAGCCGCAACCAACTTCCCGATATCCTGCTGATCACGGTGGATGGCGTCAACGCGGAATACACCTCCCTCTACAATGGTGAACGGGATACCACACCCTTCCTGCGGGAGCTGGCAGCCGAATCTCTGGTCGGACGCAACCATTTTGCGAACGCGCAAGGGACAATCGGATCACTGACCTCGCTGCTGACCGGGAAATATCCCGCTGAAACACGGGTGATCTATTCCTCTGATATGCTGCGCGCGACCGATGCCTACCTGCACTTACCCGGAATCCTAAAATCCTACGGGTACTACACAGCGCAGTTCAGCAACGCGGTTTATGCTGATGCGTACAAAACCAATTTCCAGAACGCGTTTGATGAGGCAAACGGCAGGTCAATGAGCAAACACCCGGTTACCCGCCTGCTCACCAGTTTATACCCGGGAGTGACAAGCATCTTCCAGCAGGAGGTCATTGAACGGATCACTGACCGCCTGGGACACCTTCTTCACATTCGTGATATGGCGAACCCATACCAGCAGGTAACAGAAGCCCCAACAAAATTCGATGATGAGGAAAAAATCGAGAGAACAATCTCTTTGTTGGAAGGAAAGCGCGAACCGGTTTTCATTCATTTACATTGGATGGGCACCCACGGTCCAAACTATTTTCCGGACCAGCAGGTGTTCTCTGCCGGTTTAGCTAGCGATGATCAGGGCAGCAACAAACAACTGTTTTACTACGATAGTATTCTTGAATTTGACAAGGAAATCTCAGGGCTTTACCAGTATTTACTGGAGCACAACCGGCTTGACCATACCATCTTGATCGTGACCAGTGATCACAGTCAAAAATGGACCAATTCGCGATTGCCGCTGATCGTGCATTTCCCTGAAAACGAGCATACCGGAGAGGTCCTCAACAATACGGAAAATATCGATATTGCACCGACGCTGCTGGATTACCTGGGAATCAACCAACCTGATTGGATGCCCGGGCAATCACTGGTCACACCGGGTTATCAATCTCATCCGATCTTTACCGCCAAGATCCCAAAATCGACCAAAGACCCCGCGACCGGAAAGGTCGTTTACCCTGAGTCCAAACCTCCCTTCTACCAATTCGGACGCATTTCGGTGGTTTGGTGTGACCAATGGTTCGAGATCGATCTAAACGAGTTGACATTGAGTTCCGGACAGGTGGTCGGCTCCGACACCAAGTGCAGTGCGCGGATCAGTAAGACTGAAGCCATTGACATGATCATAAAACACATGGAAGAGCATGGATTCGACACCATGTCGCTGGTTCTGATGCGTAAGTAAGGGTTTGTGTAACGCGCACCGGGACACTGACCAGGCAAAACTCGTTCAACGGTCAAAATGCAAGATCACGAGATTCCCGGAGAATGTATCCGCAAGCCGCTCCGGCAGGTTACCGACATTCGCGATAAAGCGCTTGCGCGATCCGAACCCCGGGATCACCACGAGATCACGTTCGGCGTTCACAAACAACTCATCCAGTCGCAATGCACCGATCATTTCTTTTACAAGTACCGAAACATTATTGTGGTTTTTCCCGATCACAGCCTGGATGATCTCAAGGTAACTCTTGTGAGCAAGAATCTCGCAAGGCACATTCAATTCCCTGGCGATGGTGAGATTAGCCTGTAGCACCCGGCGCAGTGCGGCCGGAGTTACCACGCCGGACGGGATCAAAAGAAGAACCCGCTCCATTCCGTCCAATGGATGGGATAATTTGCCCACCATCACCGGGGAATCAGAACCCCAGATCACTTCATCCAGTACGGTACCCAGGATGTTTTGCTTGAAAGTCTTTTTCCCACGCCAGCCCATGAGGATCAACGAACTGTCTCTTTCGCGGGAAACCTGTAAAATCCCCCTGGCATAGGAATCCGCCAGGCGTGGGACGAGTTCATAACGGGTCTCAGGGTCTCCGATCAGATCCGGCACCTTACCCAGCAATTCTTTTTGCTGATGCAGGTTCAAATCGAGGTTATCCCTATCCAGCACAACATTGAGCGCGATCACCTCTCCTCCCCCGCTTTTTGCCAACAGACCGCCTAATGACAGAAGATACTCCTGGGTAGCTGGATTTGCGATCGGTACCAGGATACGGTGGAATAGTGGGAGATCTACCATTTCATCTACTTTTTGACGTAATCCGGGGGCAAATTTTTGCACAAACAAGGGGGATGTGACAGAAGTCAACAGGATCATGATCATGGCAGCGTTGAAGATATCGTTGGTAAAGAGGTTAAGTTGAAGCCCGATGATCAAGGTGGGGATGGTGACTGCTGCCTGAGCGTGTGAGAGCCCATACACGGTCCAAAGCTCTGCTCGACTATATTTGAATATGCGTGCAGTGATCAACGAAGCCAGCAACTTGGACACATACGCCACCAGGAGGATACCGAACCCGAGCAGTATCGCTTGCGGATTGCCCACCAGCGTGAATGGATCGGTGATCATTCCGCTGTACAAGAGAAACACCGGGATAAAAAAGGACTCTCCCATGAAAAGCACATGACCGGTCACAGGGCTATGGCGAGGCAGGGTAGCATTGATGGCCAGACCAGCCAGGAAAGCACCAACGACCTCGTGCACGCCGATCAATTTTGCGCCAAACGCGGCGACGAACAGTAACACGATCACGAACTGGAATTCCACCATTGAACCGGAAAAGCGTTGAAAGAACCACTTGCCCAACTTAGGGAGGACAAAAAGAATGACAAGGGTAAAGATCACCAGGAGCACAAACAACTTGATGAAATAACTTAGCTCCAGCTGTCCCTGGTCTGCTCCCAGGACAATGGCAAGAATGATGAAAGCCCCGATATCCGTCAGGATCGTTGCTCCCGCTGTTACGGCAATGGCTTCGTTGCGGGTGACGCCAAGCTTGTTCAGTAAAGGGAATGCAAGTAGAGTGTGGGAAGCAAAAGCGGAGCCAAGGAGGATCGAACCCAACCAGGGCAGGTGGATGAGCCAGCCCAGCAGTGTTCCCATCGCGAGCGGTATGAAAAAGGTAAGGAGTCCAAACACCAATGACCTGGTTTTAACGCGCATGAACTGGTTGAAATCAACCTCAAGCCCGGCACTGAACATCAAATAGACCAGGCCGATCGTGGAAAGGAATTCCATACGGTCATTGGCCGGGAGGATATTGAACCCATGCGGTCCGATAAGAATGCCCCCGATGATAACGCCCACTATGCCAGGCAGGTGCACCCGCTCAGAAAGCAGGGGCATCACCAGAATCAACGTCATGACAACCAGGAAAAAGACAACAGGTTCAGTGATTGGTTCCATACTCACCAGGTCATGCTTAGAATTGGCAATTACCAAATACAAAAGATGTTCGTGGAATAAGAATTATCATCTTAATACTACTGGTTCGATTATAAGTCGATATGCCGGATAAGGGTGTGTTATCTGGTTCAATTACGATTAATGCGAAAACCGCGCCAAATAGCAGCGCGGTTTCTGGTTAAAGCAAAATGGATTACTTACCGAGGATTTTGTACATCCCGGTGCCGCAGACTGAACACTTGCCCTTCATCGCTTTGCGGCCATTCTTCATGGTAACTTCCATTGTTTCTTTCATTTCTTGTTTCTTCTTGCATTTCATACAATAACCGATCACTGCCATTTTTACCTCCTGTGTAATTGGCGATCTCATTTTTAGACCTACAAGTCTAATTGCATTATAGCATGCAAGTTTATTGAATTTGTCAATAGATTTTCGATGAATTCTCAACGGATTTTCACTGGTTATCTCTTGCTTTTCCTACCCTTTTAGTCTTTAATGATTATGACCAGATAATTAATCAAGGAGAGAATCATGACATCAGCATCCGAGAAATTCCACGGTCGCAAAGCATTCACCCCTACCCCATTGAAGCGACGCAAACCTGTCCCATCCGATATCGACATTGCCCAGGAAGCCACGCTCAAACCGATCACGTTAGTGGCTGAAGAACTGGGATTGCTCCCTTCTGAGATCGAACCCTACGGCGACACAAAAGCCAAGGTTCGCCTGGAGGTGCTGCAGCGTCTTCTGCACATTCCGGATGGTAAATACATCGATGTAACCGCCATCACCCCCACCCCGCTGGGAGAAGGCAAGACAACCACGACAGTGGGACTCAGTCAGGCGCTGGGAGCACATCTTGGAAAAAGCGTGGTGACCTGTATCCGGCAACCCTCCCAGGGACCCACATTCGGGATCAAGGGCGGCGCAGCCGGCGGAGGTTACTCACAGGTGGTACCCATGGAGGAGTTCAACCTGCACCTCACCGGAGATATTCACGCCATTACCGCAGCCAACAACCTGCTGGCTGCCGCCATCGATGCACGCATGTTCCATGAGAGCAACGCAACCGATGAGCAGATGTTTGAGCGCCTGCTGCCAAAGGACAAACAGGGCAAACGCCACTTTACCCGGGGCATGGTCAGCCGGCTAGAGAAACTGGGCGTCTCGGTTGCCGATCCTGAGGAGTTGAGCCCCGAGCAGCGTCGAAAACTATGCCGCCTGGATATTGACCCGGACACGGTCACGTGGCGACGGGTGTTGGACACTTCCGACCGCTTCCTGCGGGGTGTGACGATCGGTGAAGGGGCGGAGGAAAAAGGTTTCACGCGCAAGACCGGATTTGACATCACCGTCGCGTCGGAGATCATGGCGATCCTGGCGCTGACCACCAGCCTGCAGGACATGCGTGAGCGGTTTGGCAGGATCGTGATCGGCATCAGCCGGGATGGTGATGCGGTAACGGCAGAAGACATCGGGGCAGCCGGTGCAATGACCGTGTTGATGCGCGACGCGATCAAACCCACCCTGATGCAAACAGTCGAAGGCACACCGGTATTCGTGCACGCTGGACCCTTTGCCAACATTGCCCACGGTAATTCATCCATCCTGGCAGACAAGATCGCGTTGAAACTGGCCGATTACGTCATCACAGAAAGCGGTTTTGGCGCGGACATGGGCATGGAAAAATTCATGAACATCAAGTGCCGCTACTCCGGCTTAACCCCCTCGGTGGTTGTGCTGGTGGCTACTGTTCGTGCGCTCAAGATGCACGGCGGCGGACCCAAGGTTGTGGCAGGCAAACCACTTGATCCGGCTTACACTTCAGAAAACCTTGAACTCCTCAAAGCCGGGATGGAAAACATGCTGCATCACATCAAGATCGCGCGCAAATTCGGCATCCCCGTGGTGGTCGCGATCAACAGCTTCCTCACGGACACGCCCAATGAACTTGAAATGATCCGCAAAGCAGCGGTGGAGGAAGGCGGGGCGGAGGACGCGGTCATTTGTGAGCATTGGGAAAAAGGCGGCGAAGGGGCGATCGATCTCGCCAACGCGGTCATCAAAGCTGCAGAAAAACCTTCACAATTTAGTTTCTTATACCCGTTGGAGATGTCGATTAAGGAAAAGATCGAAGCGATTGCCCGCGAAGTTTACGGTGCAGATGGCGTGGATTACCTGCCGGAAGCCGAGGAGCGCATCGCTGATTACACCCGGCTGGGATTCGATAAACTACCGATCTGCATGGCGAAGACCCACCTCAGCCTTTCACACGACGCATCCTTGAAAGGCGTGCCAAAAGGATTCCGCATCCCCATCCGCGACATCCGGGCATCAGTAGGCGCAGGGTTCCTGTACCCGCTGCTGGGCACCATGTCGACCATGCCCGGTTTGCCCACCCGACCGATATTCATGGAGATCGACATCGAACCCGAAACCGGCAGGATCATCGGACTCAGTTAAGCGAAAATCACGTGATTCAAACAAAACAGGGAATCAGCAAGGTTTCCCTGTTTTGTTTACTCACCAACCAAAAACCAGAGTTCATGTCTTGTTTATAATTAGGAGTGTTGGTCGATTCTGATAAATTACGAGGAAAAATGCATTACTACAAATACGAGGATCTGAAGGATTACGCGGTTCGGTATTTCACCCGATGGGGCATCACACCGGAGGATGCGTTGATCGCTGCAGAGGTGCTGCTCAGCGCGGACATGCGCGGCGTTGATTCGCACGGCCTGATCCGCCTGCACAGTTACTACGGATCCAGGTTATCCAGGGGGCAGATCGAGCCGACCGCACCTTTATCAGTCGTTAGAGAGACA
>AMWB02024136.1_pt2 | contig 11105 bp, 5 predicted proteins | sample 200311 | NCBI WGS metagenome assembly AMWB02 (sample SAMN02737377, study PRJNA173069) | bioreactor metagenome | biome: anode biofilm in microbial fuel cells | place: USA: California | collected 2010-12-16 | reverse complement strand
GGCGGGCGCGGCGGATTCTCCCGCTTCCCAGCAAGGCAGCCGGACAGGATATCCGGCTGCCGCCAGACGGCATAGGACTTTTGCCACGTCCAAAAGCCCGGAATCTTTTCCCGATGAGGCATCCATGGCAATCACGGTTGCCTGGCGATTTTTCAGGATAGAGCGGACAAGTCCGGTGAGAATCGGCCGGGGTCCGACTTCGACAAATGTATGTACGCCCATTGCATATAGATGTTCAATGGTGCCGACAAACTGTACCGGATGCGTGATCTGTTGACCCAGTAAGGTTTTGATGGCATGCGGATCATCCGGATAGGGCTTTGCGGAGACATTGGCGATCACGGGTATTTTTGAAGGGCGAATGTCGATGGATTGTAAAAAGGCGTTGAATGGCGCGGCGGCATCCTGTACCAGGGAGCTGTGAAATGCCGCGGCAACCGGCAGCCGGACCGATGAAAATCCTTTATCATGGCACAGGGCTTCAGCTTGGATAATCGCATCGCGTGAACCGGACAGTACGCCCTGGGACGGGCTGTTCACATTGGCCAGGGTGATCGGAAAGGACGCCTTCCGGGTCAATTCCGACAGTTCTTCAATCGGTGCCTTGACGGCAAGCATGAGTCCGGCTTCGTCCCCGCGTCCGGCTGCTTCCATGAAATACCCTCTGGCAACGGAAAGCTCCAGAAATTTCTCAGCGGAAATCCATCCGGCGGATGCAAGGGCCGTCAGTTCGCCGTAGCTGTGACCGCAGGTTACGTCCGGCGTAATCCCGAAGTGCTCAAGAATTTTAGCCATTCCCAGACTCACGGCGCCAATGGCCGGCTGGGCAATGCGGGTGGATTGCAGAGCCTTTTTCCGGGATTGCTTTTTGGAGGGGTCCGGGGATGAAACCGGATAAATCCGGTCGCTGAGATAAAGCTGTGATGGTTCAGGGATTTTTAAATCGGCTGAAAATGAGGAAAATGCTTCATTGGCCGCATCGATCGAGTCCATTAACTGGGGAAACATGCATGCCAGTTCCCGTGCCATTCCCACATACTGACTTCCCTGTCCGGGAAATAAAAAACCGATGTTTGAATCCTGGACAGTATTTCCGAAAAACATGCGCGACGTGTTCCAGAAGGGCTGATCCTTGTGGCTTTCCAGTGCGGCCATGGCTTCGGCGCAGGCGGACTGAAGATCATCCGCCCAGGAATCATCCGGATTGCGCAGTTGGAAGATGATCAAAAGCCGGCACGGGTGCGAGGCGGAAAACGCAGCACGGGATTTTGCGGCTCGAGACGCAAAACTGTCATTTGAGAGCCCTTTTGCAACCAAGGCCTGCCATGCTGCCAGGTCTTTTTTAAGGGCTTCGGGCGACGTGGCGGACTGGGAGAGGATTTCGATGGAACCATTCCATGCGATCTCGGATTTTTGCGGGTTGTATTCTTCCAGAACTGCATGAAAATTACTGCCGCCGAATCCAAAGGCGCTGACTCCGGCCCGCCGGGGATGGGTCTTGGCAGAAAGCCAGGGCGTTGCGATGGAATTCAGGTAAAAAGGGCTTTCTTCGATATTCAGGTCCGGGTCCTGTTCCTCGGCTTTCAGGGTCGGCGGTATCACCTTGTGGTACAGGGACAGCGCGGCCTTGATCAGACCGGCCGAGCCTGCCGCAGCCTTGGCGTGACCGATCATGGATTTAATGGACCCCAGGGCGCATTTGCGTGGCATATCAGGGACAGCCGGCGAAAACTCGGTGAAAACCTGTTTTAAAGCGCTGAATTCCACCATGTCCCCCACACGGGTGCCCGTGCCGTGAGCCTCGATCAATTCGACCGTACCGGGATGAATTCCGGCCTGCTGATAGGCGGAGCGAAGAGCCCTTGCCTGGCCTTCGGCCCGGGGTGCATAGATGCTTTGGGATTTGGCATCGCTGGAGGTACCCATTCCCTTGATGACCGCATAAATCCGGTCGTTGTCTCTTTCGGCATCCGCCAGGCGCTTTAACACCACCATGCCAAGACCTTCTCCCAGCAGGGTGCCGTCCGCATGCTTAGAAAACGGACGGACATCGCCGGAAGGTGAAAGAATCTGAGTCCGGGAAAAGCACATGTGCATGAAAATGTCGTTCAAGGTATCCACGCCGCCGGTGATGACCATGTCCGACCGGGAGGTGATCAGCTCCATCAACGCCAGGTGAACGGCGCTGAGAGAACTGGCGCAGGCTGCGTCCACCACGCAGTTGGTGCCACCCAGGTCCAGCCGGTTGCAGATACGTCCGGCAACGACATTGCCCAGAAGTCCCGGAAAGGAATTTTCCTGCCAGGGGACAAAGCCGCTGGATATCCGTTCCATGACCTCACTGATTTTGTCCGGTGACAGACCGGAATCTTTCAGGGCTTTTCGCCATACCGGGTGTCCCAGGCGTGCACCGAGCGGAATCACGAGTTCCTGTGTTCCCGTAACGCCGAGAATGACACTTGTCCGGTTGCGGTCAAAGGATCGTTCCTGCCCGTAGCCTGCATCGATCATGGCCATTTTTGCCGTTACCAGCCCCAGCATCTGGGAGGTGTCCGTGGCCTCCAGAATCGAAGGCGGAATTCCGAATTCAGAGGGATCGAAGTCGACGGGGGATAAAAAGCCGCCCCTTTTGCTGTAAACATGATCCGGCGTTTTGGGGTCCGGGTCAAAATAGTCATCCGGTGACCAGTGGGTGGCGGGAACATCTGTGATGGCATCGTGGCCATGAACGATCAGCCGCCAGAATCCTTTTGCGGTAGGTGATTTGGGAAAGATGCACCCGATGCCGATGATGGCGATCGGACAGATCCGGGCCGGCTGGTGATCCATGGAACATCTTTGTGTTTTTGTTTCTGGCATCAATCGTCTTTATAAAAACATGGGTTACGGCGCATGGCGCCGATCATCATTGATGAAAAATCGAAAAAAAAGTATCTTTATTGAATATCACGGTTATTGAATAATATCAATAGATAGCAGCGCTAGTGTAAATATTTTTCAATGATATCCAGCGGTAGTGGTGAATAAACGTCGGTATTCGGGGGGAGGGCAACGCCCTGGCATCGAATCCAGTTGGCACGCGTCAGTACACAGGCGCCAAAAAGAATGTTCATGCCGATGGTTACGGTATCGCGGTTTTCGGGCTTTTGTAGAAAAGATCCCCGGACCCAGGCATTAAATGCGCCCATTGTCGGGCCGCACCATATCTGATAGTCCATTTTTCGGCCGGGATTTCCGGTTGTCGCCCATCTGGAAGACTGTCCCAGGTAGGAGCGAAAGACAAGCGCCATTTTGTGCCGGGGGTCCTGTTCCGCACGGTCAACCTGTCGGGGGTCCCGATGTAAAAAAAACGCCTTTGTCTGTTGCCACTCGTTGTCCAGGCTGCATTTGAAAATATCCCGCTCAAGCTGAATCCGGTATTTTTCGGGAATATCTTCCAGCCGGTCATATGACGTATAAAGTTCATAGAGTCTTGCGGCGCGCTGTGCAAACATGGTGCCGCGCTTTAAAACCTGAACCTTGGCTCCCATCTCGAACATATCGGCAGCCGGGGCCATGGCCACGTCCGCCTGTTTGGCTTCCGACAGAAGGAGCCGAACAGTTTCGGAAGTCCCGGCTTCGATACAGGCCTGATTGACTGATCCGGTTAAAACATAAGCCGCTCCCATTGAAAAAGCCGCTGCTGCAGCCTGTGGGGTCCCGATGCCACCGCCCAGTCCGACGAAGATGGGCTGCCGATAACGGTGGGTCTGGACAATCTCGTTTCGCAGTGCAATCAGCGTCGGCAGAAGCGAAATTGCAGGACGGTTGTCGGTATGGCCGCCGGAGTCGGCTTCGGCGGTCAGGCTGTCCGCCATCGGAATATGCCGGGCAAGTTCGATCTGTTCCCGCGATAACGTGTTATCATCCAGCAGGGGCATCAGATATTTTTCCGGAGGGGGAGAAAAAAACCGCTGGGCGACTTCTTCCCGGGAAACCTTGGCAACCACCTGATTGGGGCAAATGATGTTCCCCAAGCTGTCCTGATAAATCCCCGAAACGCGGTAACGAACCAGAGCGGGCGTCAGATTCAGATATGCGGAGGCGCAGACCTTTCGAACGGCTTGCTGGATATAAAGACTGACCAACGCATCTTCCAGTTCCGGGTCGTTGGGACTGTGAATCAGGTTGAACCCGTAGGGAAAATCTCCCAGCCGCTGTCGGACGTCATGAATCGCTTTCTCGACTTCAGCCAGGGTCAGACCGGCCGCGCCGTAAAACCCCATCATGCCGGATTTTCCCATGGCTTCAACCATGGCGGTTGAGGTGATGCCATTGGCCATGGCTCCGCCAACATAGGCGTACCGAAGATTTTGCCGCTTTTTAAATTCGGGATCTCCCAGGTTTTCCGGGGGCAGGGAAGGTGCAAATGCCAGAACCGGATGGCAAATGCCGGAATCGGTGCCTTTCGGCGGCGCATCGGCGTTTTTCCGATTTCCGGAAAGTGCAAACGTCAGGGAGCCGCCCCTGGCTGCGGCATGTTGACCATTTTGATCTTTTACCAGAACAAAGGGCTGGATCAGGGAGTAGAGGGCGTTTTGAATGTCTTCAGCACCTGTTTGCGGTAGCGAATCCCCTTGAGTCCAGAAGCTGTCAAATCGGATATTCTGCCATGCATCAATCATGATGAACCCGAAAATAAATCAAAATTGGATATTTTTCCCATGCTGTAATTTTTAATCAAAATGTCGGCGGGTGTCAAGAAAGATAACCCGGAAGAATCGCGGCTCAAAAGTGAATTCAGAAAACTTAAAGGCAGGAGGCTGAGGTCATTTATGTAAAATATCCTTGACCTGAACTATCATTTTCCCTAAATGATGATATATTGTAATGATCAGAATTGACGAACTCTTAAAAACTCGAAAATCAGACGGCTTTGTAAAAAGTCAAAACCCATAAATGCGAGACAAGAATGATTCAAATTGCCCTTCCTGATGGAAGTTGTAAAACATTTAATACCCCTCCCTCAGGGACCGATATTGCCATGAGTATCTCAGAGGGTCTGGCCAGAAATTGCGTGGCTATGGAAATCGACGGCCGGCTGGTGGATCTAGACACAAAAGTTGAAACGGATGCTTCCATTCGATTGATTACGACCCAGGATCCGCAGGCCCTGTCCATTTTAAGGCACAGCGCGGCTCATATCATGGCTCAGGCCATTCTGCACGTGTATCAGGGTGCGAAATTGACCATCGGGCCCGTGGTTGAGGATGGGTTTTATTATGACATTGACATGGAGCCCGTGTCGGAAGATGATTTTCCCAGAATTGAGGCGGAAATTCAGCGGATCATTCAGGCCAGGATCCCGTTCCGCCGCCGCGATGTCTCCAAGGACGAGGCCCTGGCAGTTTATCGGGATGAACCATACAAGCTGGAACTGATCCGGGATCTGCCCGATGGAACCATTTCCCTGTACGAGCAGGGGGATTTTACAGACCTGTGCAGAGGGCCGCATCTTCCCCACACCGGTTTTGTCAAGGCCATCAAGCTCATGAAGGTATCCGGAGCTTACTGGCGGGCGGATCAATCCAAGGCCCAGCTTCAGCGGATTTACGGCACGGCTTTTTTTGACAAAAAAGAATTGAAGGCTTACCTCCAGTTTATCGAAGAGGCCAAGAAACGAAATCATCGCAAAATCGGTGCGGTCCTGGATCTGTTCAGTTTCCATGATGAAGCCCCGGGAATGCCTTTTTTTCATGCCAGGGGAATGGTTATCTGGAATGCCCTTCTGGAATACTGGCGGATGGAGCACCGGGCCGCCGGTTATGTGGAGACCAAAACGCCCATCATGCTGAACCGGGGGCTGTGGGAGCGTAGCGGTCACTGGGAAAACTACCGTGAGAACATGTACACCACCCAGGTGGATGAGATCGAATATGCCATCAAGCCCATGAACTGTCCGGGAGGGATGCTCCTTTACGGGCTGAAGCCCCATTCTTACAAGGATTTTCCCATACGTGCCGCGGAAATCGGTCTCGTGCACCGGCATGAGATGAGTGGCGTGCTTTCGGGGCTTTTCCGGGTCCGGGCGTTTCATCAGGATGATGCCCACATTTTTATGACGCCCGATCAGATTGAACCGGAAATTCTGGGGGTACTGCGGCTGGTTGAAAGAATCTATCATACCTTCGGGCTGGGGTTTCATCTGGAACTGTCCACCCGGCCGGCAAAGTCCATTGGAAATGATGCTCAATGGGAAGAGGCGACCCGTGGTTTGAAGTCCGCGCTGAACGCATATGGAAAGGAATATAAAATCAATGAGGGAGACGGTGCATTTTACGGCCCCAAGATTGACATTCACATCAAGGATGCCCTGGGCCGGACCTGGCAGTGCGGAACCATTCAGCTGGATATGGCGCTGCCGGAACGATTCGATCTGACCTATGCGGGAAAAGACAATGAAAAACACCGGCCCATCATGATTCATCGGGTGATATACGGCTCCATAGAGCGGTTTTTCGGAATCCTGGTGGAGCATTTTGCCGGGAAATTTCCCCTGTGGCTGTCGCCGGTCCAGGTAGGAATTCTTCCCATCAATGATGATCTGATTTCCCATGCCGAAGCGGTCCGGGACATGTTTGAGAAACACGGCATCCGGGTTGAGATCGATGGCCGGACCGAAAGCCTGAACAAGAAAATTCGTGAAGCCCAGATCAACCAAATACCGGTGATCCTGACGATCGGCGCCAAGGAAAAAGAGGCGGGAACTCTTTCCGTAAGAACTCTGGACGGAACGGTCCGGTATGGAATGCTCCCCGAAATGCTTCTTGAAAGACTGCTTTCGGTGATTCGTGAAAGACGGTTAAGCCAGTCGCTATTTGAAGCTGAAGAGTCCGGCGCATGAATGACAAACATAAATATTTTGTGATATACTGGTTGCCGGTTGTGACGTATTGCGCGGTGATATTCATCCAGTCCGCCTATCCAGCCATGGCGCAATTTGAGGATGTGCCTTTCGGAGATAAATATCTGCACATTTCAGGATATGCGTTATTGGGAATGCTTTTTTTCAGGGCCTTCAGGTCATTGCATTTCCAAAATCGGCAGTTGGTGGTGCTCCTGTCAATCTGTGCCTCAACGGCTTATGGAATCAGCGATGAAATTCACCAGTTTTTTGTTCCTTACCGCACTGCGGATGTCATGGATGTCCTTGCGGACATGATTGGCAGCTGCGCAGGTGTGATGGTGTATTCTCTCTTGGTGGAAAAATACGACATCTTTCCGAAATATGTCTGGGTCGACAAACTGAGACAATATCTGTAACCAAAGCCGAACCCTTTAAAAGGAGTATTCATAACAATGGGTTTCCAGCAAACCCTTACGATAAATGGAAACGAATTTTCGTTTGATCCGGGAGAAACCATTCTGGATGTCGCCAGACGTCACAATATCGTCATTCCAACTCTTTGTTACCTCAAAAACACGGTACCTACCGGTGCATGCCGGATCTGTGTGGTTGAGGTCGAGGGCGCCCGCAGCCTGATGCCTTCCTGTGCAACGCCGGCAGCCGCAAACATGGTTGTGCTCACGGAATCGCCAACTGTCGTCGATGCCAGACGCATGATTCTTCAGCTTCTGCTTTCCTCAGGCAACCACAATTGCTCGGTTTATGGCGGCGGCAGTCAGGATTGGACCGCGTATCAGCTTTCGGTTCAAGAAGAGGATGGCAGCCCGGATCTATGCCCGGTATGGGGAGATTGCCGGCTTCAGGAACTGGCCTATCGCTATCAGGTCACAGGATCCCGGTTTACTGCCAATGCGCCGTCTCCGGCAATCCAAGCCCGTTACCCCATGGAGACCGTCAACCCGTTTATCGTTCGGGATTTTTCGCGGTGCATTCAGTGCGGACGCTGCGTTCAGGCCTGCAATGAGGTCCAGGTCAACAATGCCATCAATTTCGGATACCGGGGTTCGGAGACCAAAATCGTCACTGCCGGAGACAGCCCCCTGAAGGACTCGGACTGCGTGTTCTGCGGGGAATGCGTACAGGTATGTCCGGTGGGTGCTCTGGTTGAAAAAGATACCCGCTACACGGTCCGGCCCTGGGAGACCACGCCGGTGAAAACCACTTGCAGCTACTGCGGTGTGGGCTGCCAGATGTTTCTCCATGTCAAGGACAACCGGGTGGTAAAGGTAACCGGGGTCGAAGACACCCCTCCCAACCGGGGAAGCCTGTGTGTAAAAGGCAGGTTCGGTTTTAATTTCATTCATTCCCCGGAGCGCCTGACCACTCCCCTGATCAAGGATAATGGAGCATTCCGCGCAGCATCCTGGGACGAGGCATTAAGCCGTGTTGCAGGCAGGTTTGAGGAGATCAAGGCGGCTAATGGACCCGACAGCATCGGCGTGCTGACCTCGGCCAGAATCACCAATGAAGAAAATTACATTGCCAGCAAATTCACCCGTGCGGTACTGAAAACAAACAATATCGATCATTGTGCCCGTCTCTGACATTCCTCAACTGTGGCCGGTCTGGCCGCAGCATTCGGAAGTGGCGCCATGACAAATACCATTGCGGATGTGGAAAAATCGGATGTCATTCTGATTACCGGGTCCAATACCACGGAGAATCATCCGGTTCTGTCCGCTTTTGTTAAAAGAGCCGTGACGAAAAAAAATGCAAAACTGATTGTGGTGGATCCCAGAAGAATCAAGATGACCGGTTTTGCCGACTTATGGATCCGCCCCAATCTGGGCACTGATGTGGCCTGGATTAACGGCATGATGCATGTCATCATCCAGGAAGGACTTTACGATAAGACGTTTGTGGAAAACCGTACGGTCGGCTTTGAGGCACTGAAACAGGTGACAGAAAAGTATAGCCCGGAATTTGTTGAAGCTATTACCGGCATTCCTGCCAAAAACCTGATTGATGCGGCCAGACTCTATGCCGGGGCAGCCGCGGGCAGCATTCTTTACTGCATGGGAATCACCCAGCATACCACCGGAACCGATAATGTCAAATCTCTGGCCAATCTGGCCATGCTCTGCGGCAATATCGGGATTGAAGGCGGGGGGGTCAACCCCTTAAGAGGTCAGAACAATGTTCAGGGTGCCTGCGACATGGGCGGCCTCCCGGATGTTTATACAGGATACCAGAAAGTGATTGATGAGGCCGCCAGAAACCGCATGGAGAAAGCCTGGGGGGTTGCAGGGCTGCCGGATAAGCCGGGGCTGAAGGTTACGGAGATGATTCCCAAGGCCCACAGCGGAGAATTGAAGGCCCTTTACATCATCGGAGAGAATCCTCTGGTGTCGGATCCGGATTTGAGCCATGTTGAGAAAAGCATTGCACATCTGGATTTTCTGGTGGTCCAGGACATTTTCATGACTGAAACCGCCAGGCAAGCGGATGTCATTCTGCCTTCCCGGTGTTTTGCCGAGAAAGACGGTACGTTTTCCAATACCGAGCGCCGGGTTCAGCGGGTTCGAAAGGCTGTTGATCCGCCCGGAGACGCTTGGGATGACTGGAAAATTACCTGCGAGATTGCCACGCGAATGGGCTATGTCATGAACTATGAAGACAGCCGGGCGATTATGGAAGAAATATCCCGTCTGACGCCTTCCTATGCCGGGATTACCTACGACCGGATTGAAAATGAAGGCATTCACTGGCCCTGTCCGGATGCGGCGCACCCCGGAACGCCCATTCTGCACACGGAAAAATTTCCGATCGGAAAAGGAGTGTTTCACGCCATTGAATACATTCCGCCGGCGGAACAGACCACCGAGGACTATCCGCTTTACCTGACAACGGGCCGTGTGATCTACCAGTATCATACCGGCACGATGACCATGAAAACCGAAGGCCTCAACGAAAGAGCCCCGGAGTGTTTTGTCGAAATTTCTTCAAAGGATGCCGGAAGTCTGGGTCTTTCGGAAGGAAACAAGGTGGATGTTGCATCCCGCAGGGGCAAAATCACAGCCGTCATCAAGGTCTCTGAAAAAGCAGTGGATGGCACCGTGTTTATCCCGTTCCATTTTGCGATGGCGGCAGCCAACCGCCTGACCCATGCCGCGCTGGATCCCGTCTCTAAGATTCCGGAGTATAAGGTGTGTGCGGTCAGGCTCTCCAAAGCGGCGTGATTGGCAGTGAATCCCGAAGTTATCCGCCGGATTGTCCAGGAGCGACTGATAAAAGATTCCCCGGATACATTGGTGAGTCGGGTATCGCCCTTTGGATGCTGCCTCTGAACGGCCATTTATTGTCGACAGGGCAGAAAGGCCACTTCAGCTTCTATCGTGAGTTTCTTTTTTTGCCGCGAAAATCAGTCTGCGCTCCTCAATACTCAACAGCGGGCTCTGAAGCCGCACGGGCTCGCCGATATTCTTGAACAGCAAATCTCCGTTTCCCAGAAGGTTTTCAGCTCCTTTCTGGTTGATCAGCACGGCGGCATCGATGCCTTTGCTTACCTTCAATCCCACCCGTGCCGGCAGATTGACATCCAGCGTACCCTTGATGGTCTGCCGGTTCGGGTGCTGCGTAGCGATCATCAGATGAATGCCGGCTGATCTGGCTTTGGCTCCCAGCCTGAAAATCTGGGCCTCGATTTTTTTCCGTGAGTCCCTGTCCCGGTTGATCAGATCAAAATACTCATCGCAGATACAGACAATCCGGGGAAGCGAAACCCTGGCCGGATGTCCCAGCCTGTCCACGGTATCGGCTCCGGCCTCCTGGAGCCTCCTGTAGCGCCGCTCCATCTCATCGGCCAGTTCTTCCAGCACATGCTCCGCCGGCTGTTCGTCCGGATAGACCAGCGCGGAAGGATTCAGCAGAAAGGCGGAGCCTTTCAGGTCATTAAAAACGTTTCGTTTCGGATCAATCAGCACCAGCCGGAGCGTATCGGGTGTGTTGGTCAGGAGAAGCCCGGCAATCGCCGTTCGCATCCATTCACTCTTTCCGCTTCCGGTGGTTCCACCGATCAGGATGTGAGCGTTTTCGGGTTCGGCCAGGTCCGCCATTCTCAGGGTATTGGAAAGATCCACTCCCAGAATGATCTGTGAACACCCGAAGGAAGCGTCAGGCCTTGGCAACTGTTTTCGAATGTCAGAAAACCGGACCACCT
>AMWB02002680.1_pt1 | contig 11119 bp, 9 predicted proteins | sample 200311 | NCBI WGS metagenome assembly AMWB02 (sample SAMN02737377, study PRJNA173069) | bioreactor metagenome | biome: anode biofilm in microbial fuel cells | place: USA: California | collected 2010-12-16 | reverse complement strand
ATATCAGGAGGATTTTTTCACGATACGTTCCAGTCCTTGTTTTAGTGGATCTTGCTTTCGAATGCATTTACACCGGTGGCAGTGGCCGGAGTTGTGGCGGTTCATCCCCACGTGTGTGGGGAATTCGGGTTATACAGCTTATACTCGGACCATGTCACCGGTTCATCCCCACGTGTGTGGGGAATTCTAAGGATAAACCATTATGGAGACCCCCGTCCCGGTTCATCCCCACGTGTGTGGGGAATTCATTCCCTGGACTAGTGACGAATTTCAATTTCACGGTTCATCCCCACGTGTGTGGGGAATTCGCTGAAAAAGCTGAAGCAGCAGAACAGGCCAGGCGGTTCATCCCCACGTGTGTGGGGAATTCTTTACCATAGTAAATCACTCCATACTATCGATCGGTTCATCCCCACGTGTGTGGGGAATTCTATTTTTATGTAGATGGGGATTACATTGGTAGCGGTTCATCCCCACGTGTGTGGGGAATTCCCTTCAGTTTTAGCATAAAACAACAGGGTTTTCGGTTCATCCCCACGTGTGTGGGGAATTCTTGATATTCATGAGGACGGGTATCACATAGGCCGGTTCATCCCCACGTGTGTGGGGAATTCCTTTTCGTGAGATGGCAGTCATGTTATTCCTCCGGTTCATCCCCACGTGTGTGGGGAATTCGCCACGTTGGCCAAATTGTCGGTTATAATTTTCGGTTCATCCCCACGTGTGTGGGGAATTCAATATTTCAACAGCCGCAAACATCTTTGAATCCGGTTCATCCCCACGTGTGTGGGGAATTCATTTTTCGGTAACTTCTCTGCCATCAGGATAACGGTTCATCCCCACGTGTGTGGGGAATTCGGCGGCAAACACATTAAACGCAGGCAAAGTTTCGGTTCATCCCCACGTGTGTGGGGAATTCGCCTGTATATGGATAGTTGCCAAGATCGACACCGGTTCATCCCCACGTGTGTGGGGAATTCTTTGTTCACCGTCCACCTCTATTGCAAGATGGCGGTTCATCCCCACGTGTGTGGGGAATTCATGTTATCGATGCCATGATTGATGTCGGATATCGGTTCATCCCCACGTGTGTGGGGAATTCTTTTCATCTAATAGCCCGGCATCTTGAGCTATCGGTTCATCCCCACGTGTGTGGGGAATTCGTTGTATGCTTGTGCTTTCTGTTCGTGGTCCTTGGTTCATCCCCACGTGTGTGGGGAATTCTCAACAGGCAATTCTCGCATTTGCCAGGGTTCACGGTTCATCCCCACGTGTGTGGGGAATTCTCAATATTGACAACTGTTTTTGTATGTTTTCCCGGTTCATCCCCACGTGTGTGGGGAATTCTGTTTGTCTTTTATAAGATTAAGTCGGTAAATATCTTCCAGTAATCACACCAATAAAACCATTCACTTGTAATTGGCCCTTTGCTAAAAAAATTTTAAGAGAATGGCACTTTGAAATCATTGTACGCAACTATTGTTTTCTGAGATAAAGGATATTAACTTAACCCCATCCATTTCTCTCGGAATTCTTCTGTTTTTGCCAAGCGTTAAGAAATCAAAACCTGTTTCATTAGGAGAATCCCATACCATAACTGCATTACCTTCTTCTATTCCCTTTTCAACGTGCTTCCAGATCATCTCTCTTACTTTCACAGAAAAATCTCCTACGAAAACACCGGCACGCACTTCAAGAAGCCATATAGACAATCTGCCACGCAGTCTATCAGGTGCATTTTCAAGAACGATGACCAACATCTTCCAAGCCTCTATCATTTGGTATTGCAGGAGGTATAGATTCAGGTGGCATTTCCGGCAGCTCAAAACCACCTGATGCAAGCACTTCTTCAATTGCTGGAATAATTTTCTTTAGTAATCTGGTTTCCCTGAAAGCATCTCTGCATCTTAGACGCACTACTCTTTCAGGTTCAGGAATATTTTCTGCAGCTACCTGAAAAGCCACAGGTATTACAGTTTCAAATTTAAAAAGATCAGCAATATCATATACAAAAGACCTGGGTTTTCCAGTGTGAATGAACCCAATGGCAGGCGAATAACCGGCGGCCAATATTGCTGCTTCGGTCACACCATACAGACAGGAAGTTGCTGAGCTTAAACATTTATTTTGTATGTTACTATCGTCCCAATTATATGGATCATAACTGCGTCCATGCCAATCTAACTTATACCTCTTGGCTAGTAGCTCGTACATTTTCTTGACTCTCGCACCTTCCATCCCACGCATTTGTTCAACGCTACAAAGATCAGATATGGGTTCATTAAACCTGATTTCGTACATTTTACGGACAACTTTTCTTCTTGCTTCGTCATCCAGAGCGAGTTTTGCCTGGTACAGCAAACGATCGGCCCTTGCACCACCTGGCTGGCCTGCAGAATACAGCCTTACAGCAGCCTCACCTACCCATATCAATAAACATCCTACTTTAGCTGCGAGTACAACAGATGCATGTGATACCCGAGTTCCCGGTTCAAGCATAAGACAGGCAACACTTCCAACTGGTATCTGAGTACGTACTCCATTCTTATCTACAAGTACAAAAGAACCGTCTATAACATCAAGTTCTCCTTTTTCAAGAAATAAAAGAGAAAAACGTTCCTTTATGGTTATGGGCTTAACATTCGGAAGCATAGATAATCCTCATCGCACAGGTTTTACAAGCATTAGTCCACAACCGAAACTCTTAGCAGGACCTATGCCATAGAAAAGGTTTTCTTTGAAAACATCTGGTTCGGTGACTGTTAGTAGTCCCGTAAAATCAATGGTACTGATACTGATCTTATGTTTACCTTTTGGTTTGTAAAACTTATGATTCATGTATCCATCTGCTCTCACTTGTCCATCCTGTATCTCAAATCCACGGTCTTCTGCTCTTCTCTTGAGCCATTCAATACCTTTTTCTTGCACGATTTCAGCAATTAAAGGACATTCATCTTTTGAAATATTATTGCTCTTCAAATGAAATTTAGCATCCATTACAATATCATGACGATGCTGGTTTCCATTTTCATCTCTTTTTGAGACGATGGGGTTTGCCCTCAAAACAAAAGAAAGAGTCTGTCCAGAACGTAATTCAGGTTCATAGTTTTTACATTCTAATTCCCATGTTCCTTTGCTTTCATCTGGCTTTCTTTGAGAAACAATATAAAAGACAGGAACTCCTTTCATTTCATCTTGACGATATAAGAAATCACGTTTCCTATCGGGATTATCACCAAACATAGACCAGATTTGGCTATGCATCTGATAATTGTTGTTTATATGCTGCCAAAATTCAGAGTTATTGATGGCTTTTGGATTTAACCGAACCCTACTAATATACATTAGTGTTCCCCCAATTAACCATACTATATTTTTCTGCTCTTTCTTCAAATTGCCATCTTTTACGGCTTAAAATTCCATCTCTACGCAAGATTACATGATTCTCTTTTAAAGAATCGTCATCATCTTCCCAAAATAGACGTACATTTTCCGTTTTCAGCAGACTAGCAATGAATTCAGGATCTTTGAACCTAACTTTAGCATAAGCATCCTTTATGTTAGAATCGGTGATGATTTCTGGCTGTAATGGTAAGGAGAGAGGACATGATTTTCGTCCTAAATATAGTGTAAATTCAGGTTCTAATATTTTGTCTTTGAGTAATCGAAGAGCATAAGCTGGTTCACCATTCCTACACCATAGGCATACAGTATACACACTGTCACAATAGTAATCCCTCGAAGAAATAACTGTATTTAGTTCATTAGGAGGGAAATCGAGTTCATCTTTGCGTGTCAATACGTGTTTTTGTTTTTTGATTATACTCTGGGAAGGCACTTGAACAGTATGATAATCCCGCAGAAGAATTCCAGAGGAATTGATCATGACTGCAAAGTTATATGAATTGACCAAAGCAGTATGCTTCTCCTCTTCGTTTCTTTTAATTCCCAATGCTGCTGCAAGAAGGCCCATTATTGCAGACTTAGAAGGATGATCAAAGGATGGGCGTTGTACACCCACCGCAATATCTCCCCATGATGCTATTGGACCATATAACCGAAAGAACAGATATTCTTTCATAGATATCATCTTCTGAAGTTCATTTCAGGCTTGCAGAGGCTCTTCTACAAAGGACAGAATTTGTTCAAGTGATCCTTCACCAGTATATGCATTCATTTCTTTCTGATCAGCACTGCATTTTCCATAAACTTCTTCCATCTTTTTATTCGTGTCTTTTAGTGTCGCTATTGCCCTATTTAGAAGACTTTTATCTCTCACTGCTTCTAGGAATGCCACCGAAAGAGAGCGCGGCTGTTGTGTTCCTTTTTCCACCAGCAGGTATGAAGCATAAGCTCTAGATGCAAAACTATTTTGTTTGCCACTGGGAGCCACTTTCGTAGCTGCCTCCACAAGTGCTTTCAGTGCTTTCTTTGTTAGTTCTTCATCATCGCTGAGGTTCTCCTTTAGAAGAGTGCGATTGATGCAGATGTATGTATAATACAAACCGGAAGCAAACTCATTTTCTCCTATGTGTGCAGCACCCATATCCTCTTCACCGTTGTTAAGATCATCCACAGCAGTGAAATAATCGTCTTCTACAGCTACTTCATTCACTGTTATTGCATGGGCAACCTGTACAGCAGCTTCTGTATTGTAACCGGGATTATCAGCAAGCATGCGTCCAAACATGGCAATATCTACAGCTTTATGATTTTTTCTTAAAAGCGATACTTTTTCATCCGGTATCTTTCCAGTTTGCACAAAATCATTCACAACCTCATTAATGACATGTATCTCTTCAGTACTGAAATGAGCCAATTGTTCGATTTCAAGATCAATAAATGGATTTGATGTATTTTCTTTTTTATTTTTACCAAAAACAGTGGCAATTTTCTTTGCACATTCCTTTGCCTTTTTATCGATATTTGTAGTGTCCACAATATAGTTGGTTTTACTTTCAAGGATCTCGGTCAAATCCTTTTTTGATATAATTGCTTTATAGATTGCAATGCCCATTTCCTTTGTTCGTATACCAATGTGTCCATCCAGTTTTTCCTGAAAGATGGAAGATGTCCTCCAAGCTCTTTTCAGACTCTGTGATGAGATTCGGAGTCTTTGGCTTCCACCCATCATGGCAGTTTTTGGTCTTCCAAGATCATCACGGTTCAGGTTTGAAGGCGGGTATGATACCAGCATATGCATTTGAATAAATTCTGTCATTTTAGTTTCTCCTCTTGATTATATTTCGTTTGGTGCCCTTTCATAATAATCATAAGCCCACTGTTTTTTTGTGAAATTGTTCCACCAGTAGAGACTATTTGCAAGACTGTAGATGTTTACATTTCCATCAAGTAATTTCACAATTCCTATCATTGAACTAAACAATTCATCTTTGTTTTCACCTTTAATCTTCAAAAGTTTCCTAAATCTTAGTCCACTCACCCTTGCCTTATCGTCTCCTTGTTTAGGAGAAGCCATTTGTCTTGCAATACTATCAGGTTCAGAATGGGTTTTAGCATGAGAAAGCACTCCTGCGACTAATGCCAGCGATTCTTTGTTGATATTGCTTAATTCTATCTGAATCAGACTTCTAAACAATTGATGATATGCTGGATTGAACACAACCTCTGAAGTATCATGGCAACGTCTTAGAGTCGCTCTATCACCTCTTGTTTCATCAAGTCCAGCCCACCATTTGTACAATGTTTCCCTTGCATCTGTATTTGATTCAAAGGAAAGATATGTGTTCTGTTCCATTGTTCACCTCTTATCTAATTATCTTTAGTTGTTATTGTTATCAGATATCAATTAAGTCCTTGAGCTTTTTGTTGCCCTTCTCAGAACTACGAATTTTCAAATCCCTCCTTGATAATGCTATTTTTTTAGGGTCAGCAACATCTAATTGAGCAGATTGCGAGTAATTATCAAATATTTTTTCGACTTTTTTAGACAAAGATTTAACCCATTCTCTCTTGATTTCAATTGGACTTCCTCCTCTAGAAACAGTTTCACGTACATTATCAAGGACTCGATAAAAATCATCTTCACTTTCATGCCAAAATCTATTATCAATAATAGATAGATCTGGAGATTTACTGTTTTCAAAAAGAGCTTGTTTGATAGATCCTCTCAGATTAAATACGATAATTTCTGAAATTTTAATCATTGAAAAAGTCGTTCTCTCATAGATTTCACGATATTGCTCATCAATATGGATGAATGGCATTTGACTTTCGTTCCAACCCCTAGCTTTCATATTGTCAAAATCATATCCTAAAGCCCATATACGAACTGAGTGCCTATAAGCTGCATCGATTTCCACTAGCATGCTTTGTCTCTTTTTGAACTCATTCACTACTGCTGCAGGATGTAGTCCTCTTTCTTCATCATTCTGGATAACTCCAAGCCAATGACGATAACTAATCCCACCTGGATTTCCATGAATGGGGAAAAATTCGGTTTTATTTTGACGGTGAGGGGTCAAAACATGTCTCCATCCCCCTTCATAATTTATTCCATAATTTTTGGCTATGTAATTTGTAACCAAGCCTTCTGATTTGCACCCGCATATATCGCAGATTCCAGCAACATTTTTAGAGAAATCGACACGGATTCTGCGAGGCATACCCCAAAACATTTGCTTGGGATTCACATCTTGAGGAGTTGTCTTTTGTCCCTTTTCACTGGTATGGGTTGGTCCCAACCATGGGAAGATATTAGCACCATTAGATTTTGACATATCACCCAGCCTGCTAAAAAAGTCTTCATTTAGGGTATTCATCCAAACAGTTTCCCACAGATTTGTTCCAAGAACAATAGTTGTTAAAGGACCTCCACCTCTAAGAGAGGTTCTATTTCCTTGTCCTCCACTTGGAGCATTTGTTTGCAATGAAAACAACGCTATTGCACAACATTTCAAGCATATTTTCTTTACACTTCCACGCTTAAGGAAATGATCTTTATTTTCCTCAATAGTTTTCTCACCAGGCATTTCAACCAGCAGAACATCAATCTCATTTTCTGTTCCGTCATCAAGATTAAAATCCTGCATAAAGCGTGGCCCATCATCATCCAGATTGAAAGCATTAGACACTTTTTCGAAGACATCTCTTAGGTTCCGGGGTTTTGGTGGCTTTTTCAAAGTATTTTTCCATTCTCTGTCATTTACAGGAGCCATGGTAGTCTGCACCAGGCCAATTAAAAATTGGATCATAGAACCATTAAAATCTGGACGAGATGCATCAAGAGACACTATAGGGTTTAATTCAATATACGCAGTAAGTTGCCATGGAGCTATAATTTGTCTTGCACCATCTGCTCTTTTTACTGGAATCCATTCATCATGTATCAAATTAAAAACCATCATTATTCCTCGTTCTCTTTTTTAACAATAAGACCTCTAATGGGACTGTAGATTAAAGTTACAGTTTCTCCTCGGATATTTTTTGCAGTACCTTTCCATAGACCATTATCGTCTAAAGAAAGAGGGATAATAACACACCATTTCCCCTGATCTGGCATTGATTTTTTTGCATTATCTATTGTAGTAATCAATTTTTGCGGGTATGTTGCAGGCGAACTTAGATTCTTTTTATTTACACTCACTTCGCTCATATCCCAGGAAAATCTGCCAGCATCAGACCATGGGATTAAATTCTCTCCATCCCACATTGCAAAACGCACATTGGTTGTTGGTTCTCCCAGACGTGTTGGAGCTAATGTGTCATCTATCCAGCTTGTACCACTTTTTGTATATCCTTGTTCAAGATTAAGGTGATTTAAGTGAGCTAAAGATATTTCTGCCATTTCATTGCCTTTAGCTTTGTCCTCTATATTTTTCAGCTCTGCGGGAATTGCATTATACGCTGTTTCTCCGAAAACACATTCTATAAGATCGCGTATATCCTCTGGAATGGAAATTGTTCCTTTTTGCGTAAGGATTTTAGCAGTCAGCCAGAGTTGACCATGATTTTCATAAACATAGGCTGCTTTCTCGAAAAAGTGAGAATACCAGCCGACTTGAGGATTAATTTCAAACTCTGGAGACACTATTCCAAAAGTAGGTTTTCCTCTTTCTGTTTCTCTTTGATGTCTCTGAAGACGACCTATGCGCTGTATAAGTAAGTCAACTGGAGCAAGATCACTGATCATATAATCAAAGTCAAGGTCAAGAGATTGTTCCACAACTTGTGTTGCTACAAGAACCATGCCTTTTCGAGTTTCATTGATGCTTTTCTTCCCAAAAGATTCTAAAACCCGCTTTTCAATTTCAAGACGGTCACCCATTGCAAAACGGGCGTGGAATAGGATTACTTTATCTGTTTCGAGTCTGGATATAAGACTATCATAACTTTGAATAGCATCATCAACTGTATTGCGAATCCAACAAGTGCAAAAACCTGCATTTGAAATATCTATTATCTTTGACTCTACATCATTTAGATTGTTGAAAAATTCTACTTTAATCTCCCGGCATGATGCAGGCCATGGATTTATTGCCACCTCTGATAATCCATTCTTGCATTGATGTGTGATAAGAGGATATTCATTTCGTTCGATAGTTTTATTTTCTATTCCTCTTCCCTCGCAAAAACTATCAATCAGTTTTTGACGCTGTTTCATTGAAAGAGTTGCAGAAAGAAGAATTGCACTTCCACTCAGAGCGGCATGAAATTTCAATAGAGTGCATAAAAGGGTATGGATATAAGAATCGTATGCATGCACTTCATCAACGACCAATATATTCCTAGACAATCCTAAAATCCGTAAAGATTGATGATTAAAGGGGAGAATAGACATCAATGCTTGATCTATTGTACCGACTCCAACATCTGCAAGTAATGACTTTTTCTTGCTATCGGCAATCCATCGGTTACATTGTACAGAAATAGTTTCTTCATTTTGAGAGTTCTTTAGATTGCTGTAAATTTCAGTATCATTTTTATTTAAAAAACCTATCGAGTGACGGAAAGAATCAGATAAATGTCTGCCTCCATGGGATAATACAAGAGAAGCATTAGAACCAAATATAAACAATTTATGGTATGCTTCTGCCATTCTCTCATACATAGCGTTGGAAGTTGCCATTGTGGGTAAGCCTATATAGATGCCACTTGCAAGTCCCATTTGCATCATTCTATGAGCAAGTGTCAGTGCTGCTTCAGTTTTACCACTGCCTGTAGTGTCTTCTAGTATGAACAATTGTGGCTCAGGGGATATGAAGCAGTTAGATACATGGGATTGCAGCGATGTGGGGGAAAAAGTTGGGAAAAGTGCTTTTATCCCTGTTTCTTTTGAGATAGATGATGGTAGTATTCCAAAATCATTCAATGCTCTTATTGACTGCGGTAAAGCATGTTTATGCCAGTATTCATCTAGTGGTATTGGTTCTGAATGAAATTCGAAATAATCTGAATTAGAACCAATCCAATCACTTAGGATTGTTAATCCTGCAAGCAGCCATGATGACTCTTTGAAACAAGATATAGTTACGTCTATGGGATCATTGTAGGATTCAGATTCATTTAATGGAATCAAAAAGTTTGGACTAATAAATAATCCAGAAACAATATTGACAAAAGAGCGAGCTATTTCAATGTTTTCCAGAGAAAATAGAGTTGTTGCAGATACTTGGACTCCATGGACATCGCTTGTGGGTGGTTTCCCATGATGACCTGTTACAGCCTGAACCCATGGGTCAAAAACACATCCCCAATCATATTGATCATAATTTGACTGATCTAGATTAAAGCAATTATTTTCCCAGATCTCATTCCACATTTCTTTCCAAAGTAGGAAACCCATACTATCGTGTCTCATGATATATTCTTTGTTAGAGACGTCATCACGAAGTGTATTGAAAAGCTCAGGTTTTAAATTCTGGAAGCGCTCAGAAAATTTACCTATATCGTGTATTGCTAAGAAGAAAGATGTAAGAGAAAGAGCTGAATTAGTATCTAAACTTGTAATGTCCATAAATTTTTTAAGTAAGCTATTATCTAATTTCATCAAAGAGTAACCTACAGCTGCCACATCTAAACAATGATAGATTAATAAATGGTAATCTGTAGAAGATTCATTTGGTGAAGAGCTTGCTTTCCCCCAGTATTTGTACAGCAGTTCCAATCTCTTTATCACTCCATTGACTTCTTGTGATAACAAACACCCACTAAAGCAAATCCCATATTCCACTGAATGTTTATTAGATGTAATAGTGTATACCTTTAATATATACCTTTCTGGTTAATAACAATACTGTACTATTATCTATACTACATATTTAGATGTAACATTCAATTACAAATATATACCCCTTATTATATACTATAACTAATGCCCAATTTAACCCTTATAACCACATTATACACGCTGGATCCAGTTCTGGTTTGCATAACTCGTCTTTCTCCATCAAGAGTAATAATTATCACAGAAGATGGAACGGTTGATAAGAAAGCCCAATCTGAGCAGACCCTCGAAGCCACATTTGGAAAGGTAATAGAAATACGCAAAATAGTAACCTCCCTGTATGATCCTGTCAGAGTTGCACAGGATGTGGCCGGTGCAATAGAGAAAGAACACGATTGGGGTAACCAGGTGATCATAAATGTTTCAGGAGGACGAAAACCACAGGCTTTTGGAACATTGTTTGGGGCTTATGCTCGAAGTGAGATGGTCAAGAGAATTATCTACGTGACAGAAGAAGATAACAACATGTTAGAATTTCCCATACTGGGGTTCAACATATCCCCCACCAAGAAAGCCATTCTAGAGCATATAAAACAAGGAGAAAAGGCAATTTCCACCATTGCTGTAAAGATTGGTATCTCCAAGGGTATGGCTTACAACCACATAAGGGAACTGAAGGAAATGGGATATATCTCTGATGAAGATGGTTTTACGATTACTGATTCTGGACGACTTGCAGTCATATGAAGTCCAAAGAGATGAGGTTCTGTTTGTGACTTAATAAACTACGTGATCTCCTTAAAATATGAGTAAAAGAAGTTTGAGATCAACATTAATTCATCAAATTTCACGAAAATAAACAAGATGGCAAATTACACTTTTTCTCCTTTTTTCTCACCCACTCCCCATCCCCTAAACATATTTATCCAATCG
>AMWB02159391.1_pt1 | contig 11123 bp, 12 predicted proteins | sample 200311 | NCBI WGS metagenome assembly AMWB02 (sample SAMN02737377, study PRJNA173069) | bioreactor metagenome | biome: anode biofilm in microbial fuel cells | place: USA: California | collected 2010-12-16 | reverse complement strand
CGCGCGACGGCTGCCGCCAGCGCTTCGTCGGCCGCCGGATGGGCGCGCACCCGTTCGACCAGCGTCCGGTAGCGCGCGGCGTAGGCGGCGTCCTGGTAGTCCGTCAGCCGCCGCACGCGGTCGCTGACGAGTTCCTTGAAACTCGGCGCTGGCGGGGCGGCGCTTCCGGCTTGCGGCGCGCAGGCGGGGTCGTGGGCAAGCCGGCGCCCCCAGCGGAAGGCGCGCAGGTTCATTTCGACGGCCGTGCCGTTGAGCTCGATGGCGCGCGTCAGCGCCGCTTCGCTGACCGGCACCAGTCCGCGCTGCCAGGCGAAGCCGAGCAGCAGCAGGTTGGCGTAGATCGCGTTGCCCATCAGTTGCGTCGCCAGCGTCGAGGCGTCGAGGCAGTCCAGCAAGTCCATGCCGGTCGCTTCCGCCAGTGCGGTCCGGATACGCTCGAGCGGGAACCGCCAGTCGGGATTGCCGGTGAATTCGGCGGTCGGCGTCTCGGCGCAATTGACGACGGCGCGCGTGCGGCCGGTCTGCATCTTCGCGAGCGCTTCGGCGGAGGCGCTGACGATCGCATCGCCGCCGATCACCGCGTCGGCCTCGCCGGTGGCGATGCGCACGGCGTGGATGGCGGCCGGGTCGTCGCAGATCCGGACGTGGGAGAACACCGCGCCGCCCTTCTGCGCGAGGCCGGTCATGTCGAGCACGGTGACGCCCTTGCCGTCGATGTGGGCGGCCATGCCGATCAGCGCGCCGAGCGTGACGACGCCGGTGCCGCCGACGCCGGTGATGAGGATGCCGAAGGGCGCGGCGGTGTTTGCCAGACTCGGCGCCGGCGGGGCGGCGCTCATTTGGCCGCCTTCGTCGTGTTCGAGTGCCTTGCCCTTGCGCAATTGCCCGCCCGCGACGGTGACGAAGCTCGGGCAGAAGCCGTCGAGGCAGGAGAAGTCCTTGTTGCAGGCCGACTGGTCGATGGCGCGCTTCCTGCCCAGCGGCGTTTCGACCGGCACGACGGCGAGGCAGTTCGACTGTACGCCGCAGTCGCCGCAGCCCTCGCAGACTTCCTCGTTGATGAAGACGCGCAGCGGCGGGTCGGGCATTTTTCCCCGTTTCCTGCGGCGCCGTTTCTCGGCGGCGCAGGTCTGGTCGTAGATCAGCACCGAGACGCCGGGGCAGTCGCGCATCTCGCGCTGGATCGTGTCGAGTTCGTCGCGCGTGCGCACGAGGGTGCCGTGCGGCAGCTCGCTGTTGCGCCAACTCCTCGGCGTGCCGTCGGTGACGACGACGATGTGGCCGACGCCTTCGGCTTCGAGCTGCCGCGCGATCTGCGGCACGGAGAGCGCGCCGTCCACCGGCTGGCCGCCGGTCATCGCCACGGCGTCGTTGTAGAGGATCTTGTAGGTGGCATTCACCTTCGCCGCGATGGCGGCGCGGATCGCGAGGATGCCGGAGTGGAAGTAGGTGCCGTCGCCGAGGTTTACAAAAACATGACTGGTTTCGGTGAATGGTGCCTGGCCGATCCACGCCGCCCCCTCGCCGCCCATGTGCGAGAAGGTGGCGGTGTTGCGGTCCATCCAGGTGACCATGTAATGGCAGCCGATGCCGGCGAGCGCGCGCGAACCCTCCGGCACGCGCGTCGAGGTGTTGTGCGGGCAGCCCGGACAGAACCAGGGGATGCGGCCGGCGGCGATCACCGGCGCGCCTGCCCGTTCCTTGGCCTCGAGCAGCGCCAGCCGTGCACGGATGCGCTCGGAGGTGACCCAGCGCTCGATGCGCTGGGCGATCACCCGGGCGATCAAGGCCGGCGTCAGCTCGCCGCGCGCCGGCAGCAGCCAGTTGCCGTGCGGCAGCGTCCATTCGCCCTTTTCGTCGAACTTGCCGATGACGCGCGGCCGCACATCCTCGCGCCAGTTGTAGAGCTCCTCCTTGAGCTGGTACTCGATCAACTGGCGCTTTTCCTCGACGACGAGGATCTCGTCGAGCCCTTCGGCGAAGCGGCGCACGCCCTCGGATTCGAGCGGCCACACCATGCCGACCTTGTAGAGGCGGATGCCGATCTCGGCGGCGAGCGCGTCGTCGATGCCGAGGTCGTCGAAGGCCTGGCGCACGTCGAGATAGCTCTTGCCGGCGGCGATGATGCCCAGGCGCGGGTTGGGCGAATCGATGACGACGCGATTGAGCCGGTTGGCGCGGCAGTAGGCCAGCGCGGCGTAGAGCTTGCGGTCGAGCAGGCGCGCCTCCTGCGCGAGCCGGTCGTCCGGCCAGCGGATGTTGAGGCCGCCGGCTGGGAGCTCGTAGTCGGTCGGGATGACGATTTGCAGGCGTTCCGGAGAGAGATCCACCGTGGCCGAAGACTCGACGGTATCGGCGACCGCCTTGAAACCGACCCAGCAACCCGAGTAGCGCGACATCGCCCAGCCGTGCAGGCCGAGGTCGAGGTAGTCCTGCACGCCGGACGGCGCGAGCATCGGGATCATCGCCGCCTTGAAGGCGTGCTCGGACTGGTGAGCGACGGTCGAGGAGCGCGCCGCGTGGTCGTCGCCGGCCACCGCGATGACGCCGCCGAAGCGGGAGGTGCCGGCCGAGTTGGCGTGCTTGAACACGTCGCCGCAGCGGTCGACGCCCGGGCCCTTGCCGTACCAGAGGCTGAAGACGCCGGCATACCTGGCGCCGGGGAAGAGATTGACCTGCTGCGTACCCCAAATGGCGGTGGCGGCGAGGTCTTCGTTGACGCCGGGCTGGAACATGACGTGATGGCGGTCGAGATGCTTCTTTGCCTGCCAGAGCGCGAGATCGAGGCCGCCGAGCGGCGAGCCGCGGTAGCCGGAGATGAAGCCGGCGGTATTGAGTCCCGCCGCGAGGTCGCGGCGCCGCTGCAGCATCGGCAGCAGGGCGAGCGCCTGGACGCCGGTCAGATAGATGCGCCCGGATGCGAGCGTGTATTTGTCGTCGAGCGTGACGGAACGCATGAGGTGTCTCCTCCTTCGTTGTTCGCCCGCTCGCGAGCCGCCTTGTGGGCCGCCGCTAGTCGGGCAGGATCTTGCCCGGATTCATGATGTCGTCCGGGTCGAGCGCCATTTTAATCGCGCGCATGACGGCCAGTGCCTCCGCGCCATGTTCGAGCGCCATGTACTTGCGCTTGCCGAGGCCGATGCCGTGCTCGCCGGTGCAGGTGCCGTCCATGGCGATCGCGCGTTCGGCCAGTCGCTGGGCGAAGCCGCGGGCGGTTGCGAGTTGATCGTCGTCGTTCGGATCGACGAGCAGCAGCATGTGGAAGTTGCCGTCGCCGACATGGCCGAGCAGCGGTGCGACGAGCCCGGTCTGTTCGAGATCGGCGCGCGTGGCGGCGATGCATTCGGCCAGCCGCGAGATCGGCACGCAGACGTCGGTGGTGATCGATCGCGCGCCGGGCCGCAGGCCGAGGCAGGCGTAATAGGCGTCGTGGCGTGCCTGCCAGAGACGCGAGCGGTCCTCCGGCTTGTCGGCCCACTCGAAATCCATGCCGACATGTTCGGCGGCAATCGCGCGCAGCGCTGCCGTCTGCTCGGCGACGCCGGCGGGCGAGCCGTGCAGCTCGAAGAACAGCGTCGGGGCCTCGCGCAGCGCGGTCTTGCTGTAGCGATTGATTGCCTGGATGCTGAGCGCATCGAGGATTTCGATGCGCGCGACCGGGATGCCGAGCTGGATGGTCTGGATCACCGTGGAGACGGCGGCGGCGATGTCGGGAAAGGCGCAGACCGCGCTGGCGATCGCCTCGGGCAGCGGGTGCAGGCGCACGGTCAGTTCGGTGATGATGCCGAGCGTGCCCTCGCTGCCGACAAACAGGCGGGTGAGGTCGTAGCCGGCGGAGGATTTCTTCGCGCGCGTGCCGGTCCTGATGACGCGGCCGTCGGCCAGCACCGCGGTGGCGGCGAGCACCGCCTCGCGCATCGTGCCGTACCGGACCGCGTTGGTGCCGGAGGCGCGCGTCGCGGCCATGCCGCCGAGGCTGGCGTCGGCGCCCGGATCGATCGGGAAGAACAGCCCGGTGCCGTGCAGCGCGGCATTCAGGCCTTTGCGCGTCACGCCGGCCCCGACCGTGGCGTCGAGGTCCTCCGGCCGGATGGCGACGATGCGATTCATCTGCGAGAGGTCGACGCAGATGCCGCCCCGTACTGCGTGCAGGTGGCCTTCGAGCGAGGTGCCGGTGCCGTAGGGAATCAGCGGGATGCGGTGTGCATGGCACAGGGCAGCCACGGCCGCGACCTCTTCGGTCGTCTGAGCGAATACGACGGCGTCCGGCGGCGCCGCAGGCAGCGAGGATTCATCCTTGCCATGGTGAGCGCACACTGCCGGGCTGACCGTGAAACGGTCGCCGAAGCGCCCTCTCAGGTCATCGGTCAGCGCCGGGGGCAGGTTGGCGGGCATTCCCATCGGGCGATTCTAAGGCATCGGGCCGCGGCGACCGTCCTGCCCCCTCTCCAACGAAGCAGATCCGCCAGTCAATGTAGTCATTGACAATTTGGATTGTTATCCTCCATAATGCTGCGTTCAGCTGGAGGGGTTCCCGAGCGGTCAAAGGGATCAGACTGTAAATCTGACGGCTCTGCCTTCGAAGGTTCGAATCCTTCCCCCTCCACCAGCTTAGCCCGATGAGTGTCGGATCGTTTGGCAGCGGTTGCGGGTGTAGTTCAATGGTAGAACCTCAGCCTTCCAAGCTGATGACGCGGGTTCGATTCCCGCTACCCGCTCCAGACCGGCTTCCGGGACTCGTCGGTGAAGTTTGGCCCATGTAGCTCAGTGGTAGAGCACTCCCTTGGTAAGGGAGAGGTCGGCAGTTCAATCCTGCCCATGGGCACCAGTTTTTTGGCGTCTCTGTTAATTCTTGTTATCTGTTTTTGGGGTGATCGATCATGGCAAAAGGCAAGTTTGAGCGTACCAAGCCGCACGTGAACGTGGGGACGATTGGGCACGTGGATCATGGCAAGACGACCTTGACGGCGGCGATCACGACGATCCTGTCCTCGAAGTTTGGTGGCGAAGCGAAGAAATACGACGAGATCGACGCGGCGCCGGAAGAGAAGGCGCGCGGCATCACCATCAATACGGCGCACGTCGAATACGAGACGGCGACGCGTCACTACGCTCACGTCGACTGCCCGGGCCACGCCGACTACGTCAAGAACATGATCACCGGCGCGGCGCAGATGGACGGCGCGATCCTGGTCGTGTCGGCCGCCGACGGTCCGATGCCGCAGACGCGCGAGCACATCCTGCTGGCCCGCCAGGTGGGCGTGCCCTACATCATCGTCTTCATGAACAAGTGCGACATGGTCGACGATGCCGAACTGCTCGAGCTGGTCGAAATGGAAGTGCGCGAACTGCTCAGCAAATACGACTTCCCGGGCGACGACATCCCGATCGTCAAGGGCTCGGCCCTGAAGGCGATGGAAGGCGACAAGGGCGAGTTGGGCGAAGGCGCCATCCTGAAGCTGGCCGAAGCCCTCGACAGCTACATCCCCACCCCGGAGCGCGCCATCGACAAGCCGTTCCTGATGCCGATCGAAGATGTCTTCTCGATCTCCGGTCGCGGCACCGTGGTGACCGGTCGCGTCGAGCGCGGTGTCGTCAAGGTCGGTGAGGAAATCGAGATCGTCGGCATCCGGCCGACCGTCAAGACCATCTGTACCGGCGTCGAGATGTTCCGCAAGCTGCTCGACCAGGGCCAGGCCGGCGACAACGTCGGCGTGCTGCTGCGCGGCACCAAGCGCGAGGAAGTCGAGCGTGGCCAGGTGCTGGCCAAGCCGGGCTCGATCACCCCACACACCCACTTCGTGGCCGAAGTCTATGTCCTGTCGAAGGACGAAGGCGGTCGTCACACCCCGTTCTTCAACGGCTATCGTCCGCAGTTCTACTTCCGGACGACGGACGTGACGGGCGCGTGCGAACTGCCGGCGGGCACCGAGATGGTGATGCCGGGTGACAACGTGCAGATGACGGTGAAGCTGATTGCGCCGATCGCGATGGAGGACGGCCTGCGCTTCGCCATCCGCGAGGGCGGCCGCACCGTCGGCGCCGGCGTCGTCGCCAAGATCATCGAGTAAAAAACAGTTGCTTTTTCGGCGAAAGGGCTGGATAATTCCGCCCTTTCGTTTTTTGGGCAGATGCCCCTTGCTCTTTAAGGAAAAATCATGCAAAGCCAAAAAATCCGCATTCGCCTAAAGGCGTTCGATTATCGCCTGATTGATCAATCGGCGCTTGAGATTGTGGATACGGCCAAGCGAACCGGAGCTGTCGTGCGTGGCCCGGTTCCGTTGCCTACCCGGATAGAACGCTTTAACATATTGCGTTCGCCTCACGTCAACAAGACTTCAAGGGATCAGTTTGAGATTCGCACCCATCTGCGCCTGATGGACATCATCGATCCGACAGACAAGACCGTGGATGCGCTGATGAAGCTTGATTTGCCGGCTGGTGTGGATGTTGAGATCAAGTTGCAGTAGTAGTAATAGCAGTTTGCTGGAATTATCGAGCCCGGCCAATCGCAGCCGGATATAGGAGAATAAACAATGAGTCTAGGCCTTGTAGGTCGCAAGGTCGGCATGACGCGCATTTTTACCGATGACGGTGCAACCGTCCCGGTAACCGTGCTCGATGTGTCGAATAACCGTATTGCCCAAGTCAAGACGCCCGAGGCAGATGGCTATGCGGCGATTCAAGTTGCTTTCGGCAAGCGGCGCGTATCACGTGTTAGCAAGGCAGTCGCGGGGCATTTCGCCAAGGCGGGCGTTGAGGCGGCTGCATCGCTGACCGAGTTCGCCGTTGCTGAGACAACCGGCATGAAGCCGGGTGATGCGCTCAATGCATCCATGTTCTCAGTCGGTCAGAAGGTGGATATCACTGGCACCTCGATTGGCAAAGGCTTCTCCGGCTCCATCAAACGGCATAACTTTTCATCCAACCGTGCTTCGCACGGCAACTCGGTTTCGCACAACTCCCCCGGATCGATCTCCATGGCCCAGGATCCTGGTCGGGTTTTTCCCGGAAAGCGTATGGCGGGCCATCTTGGTAATGTCCAGCGGACATCTTTGAATCTCCAGGTCGTGCGGATTGATGAGACCCGTCAATTGTTGATGGTCAAGGGGGCGGTGCCGGGTGCGCGCGGCAGCGAAGTAGTCATTCGGCCGGCCGTCAAGGCCGCAAATGCTGGCAAGTGAGGTGCCCATGGAACTCGAACTTATTAATGAGCAGGGGCAGGCGGGCGCCAAGGTCAGCGTCTCGGACGGGCTGTTTGGTCGTGACTACAATGAGGCCTTGGTACATCAGCTGGTTGTGGCCTATCAGGCCAATGCGCGCTCGGGAAATCGGGCTCAGCTGACCAGGGCCGAGGTCAAGCACAGCACGAAAAAGCCTTGGCGGCAAAAGGGTACCGGTCGCGCCCGGATTGGTATGACCTCAAGTCCATTGTGGCGTGGCGGCGGTCGAGCCTTTCCTAACTCGCCTGACGAAAATTTCTCGCACAAGGTCAATCGCAAGATGTATCGCGCAGGCATTGCGGCCATTCTTTCGCAATTGGCGCGTGAAGGTCGCCTCTCTGTGGTAGAGAGCTTCGCGGTCGAAGCCCCAAAGACACGTCTGGTTGTGCAGAAACTCAAAAGTATGGGTATTGACTCGGCCCTGCTCGTAACCGATGATCTGAATGACAACCTGATGCTCGCCTCGCGGAATCTGCCGAATATTCTGGTGCTCGAACCGAAGCATGCTGATCCTCTGTCGCTAGTTCGTTTTCCGCGTGTCGTGATGACCAGAGGCGCGGTTGCTAAATTGGAGGAGATCCTGGGATGACTTCCGTTCATTTCAATCAAGAGCGCCTGATGCAGGTTCTGCTGGCCCCGCTTGTTTCCGAGAAGGCAACCATGCTGGCGGACAGTAGCAATCAGGTTGTATTCGTCGTCTCCCCTGATGCGACCAAACCTGAAATCAAGGCGGCTGTCGAATTGCTGTTCAAGGTTCGGGTCAATTCCGTTCAGGTAGCGAACCTGAAGGGAAAGGAAAAGCGTTTTGGCAGGACAATCGGACGTCGTAGTGATGTTCGCAAAGCTTTTGTCTGTCTCGCGCCCGGCCAGGAAATCAATTTTGCAGAAGGGGTCGAATAATGGCTGTGGTTAAGGTAAAACCGACGTCGGCTGGTCGGCGTGCGTTGGTCAAGATCGTCAATGCCGCTTTGCATAAGGGGCGCTCTCTTGAAGCGCTGACCGAGAAAAAAACCAGCAAAGCCGGCCGGAATAATCATGGCCATATCACTACCCGTCACAAAGGCGGTGGCCACAAGCAACATTATCGTGTTATCGACTTCAAGCGTAACAAGGATGGCATTGTGGCCAAGGTCGAGCGGCTCGAGTATGACCCGAACCGGTCGGCGAATATTGCTTTGCTGTGCTATGCCGATGGAGAGCGCCGCTACATCGTGGCCCCCAAGGGCATCATGGTTGGGCAGGAGGTGATGAGTGGTCCGGGGGCGCCGATCAAACCGGGCAATGCGTTGCCGATCCGGAACATCCCGGTAGGTAGCACGATCCACTGTATCGAGATGATCCCCGGTAAGGGAGCGCAGATGGCGCGCGCTGCGGGTACTTCCGTGCAATTACTGGCGCGAGAAGGCAGTTACGCACAAGTTCGTCTGCGTTCAGGCGAGATTCGGCGTGTGCATGTCGAATGCCGCGCCACGATCGGGGAAGTCGGAAACGAAGAAAACAACTTGCGCAAAATTGGCAAGGCTGGCGCCAATCGGTGGCGTGGCATTCGTCCGACGGTTCGAGGCGTTGCCATGAACCCGATTGATCACCCGCATGGTGGTGGTGAAGGCCGTACTGGGGAGGGGCGTGTTCCGGTCAGCCCGTGGGGGCAGCCGACCAAGGGGTATCGTACTCGCAACAACAAGCGCACTGACAACATGATTGTTCAGCGCCGCCATAAGCGCTAAGGGGTAAGACATGGCACGTTCAATTAAAAAAGGTCCTTTTGTCGATGACCATCTGCTGAAAAAGGTGGATGCGGCGCGTGCCGCCAGCGACAAGCGCCCCATCAAGACTTGGTCGCGGCGTTCCACGATTCTTCCTGATTTCATCGGCTTGACGATTGCAGTCCACAACGGCAAGCAGCATATCCCCGTCTATGTTTCTGAAAACATGGTTGGTCACAAACTTGGCGAATTTGCCCACACCCGTACCTTCAAAGGGCACGCGGCCGGCAAGAAGGCGAAGAAGTAAGGATTATGTCTATGGAAACTAACGCTATTTTGCGAGGGGTGCGTCTTTCTGCCCAGAAAGGCCGGCTCGTTGCTGATCTGGTCCGCGGCAAGCCGGTGGATCAGGCGCTGAACATTCTCACCTTCTCTCCTAAAAAAGGTGCAGTAATCGTCAAGAAGGTGCTTGAGTCCGCAATTGCCAACGCCGAACACAACAATGGTGCAGATATCGACGCCCTCAAGGTCACGCGCATTCATGTCGAGCAGGGTGCGGTATTGAAAAGGTTTACCGCCCGGGCAAAGGGCCGCGGTAATCGTATCAGCAAGCAGACTTGTCACATCTACTTGACGGTCGGCGACTAAGGAGCACTCATGGGACAAAAAATTCATCCGACTGGTTTCCGTCTGTCCGTGACCCGTGACTGGTCGTCGCGTTGGTTTGCGAATTCCAAGGCTTTCCCTGCCATGTTGCGGGAGGATATTGCGGTTCGCGACTATCTGAAAAAAAAGCTTGCCCATGCGTCGGTAGGGCGAGTGGTCATCGAGCGGCCAGCGAAGAACGCACGAGTGACCGTCTTCAGCGCTAGGCCGGGTGTCGTGATCGGCAAGAAAGGCGAGGATATCGAGCAGTTGAAGCTTGACCTGCAGCGCCGCATGGGTGTGCCGGTGCATGTCAATATTGAAGAAATTCGCAAACCGGAAATCGATGCGCAACTGATTGCCGACTCGATTGCGCAACAGCTTGAGAAGCGCATCATGTTTCGCCGCGCCATGAAGCGTGCGATGCAAAATGCCATGAGGCTGGGCGCGCAGGGCATCAAGATCATGAGCTCGGGGCGTCTGAATGGCGCAGAAATCGCCCGTACCGAGTGGTACCGTGAGGGTCGTGTTCCTCTGCACACCCTGCGCGCCGAGATCGATTACGGAACGTCAGAAGCGAAGACCACCTATGGCGTCATCGGCATCAAGGTCTGGGTATTTAAAGGCGAATCAATGTCGCGTGGCGAGGGTCAGCCTCAGGCTGCAACCGAGCAGCCTGGGGAAGAGCCGACAAAACGTGCGCGCCGGCCAGCCAGAGGAGGGGGTGTTCCCGAAGGGGAAGGGAAGCCGAGCGCACGCCGGCCTTCTTCGAAAAAGGTTGACTCTCAGGCGGTGGGCGAGGGCAAACCCGTTGCTGCCGCTGGAGAGACGGAAGGTGCAAGCAAGCCTGCGGTGAAGCGGGTAAGGAAAAGCCCTGGTTCGAAGGTTGAAAGTCCCGCCAGTGGCCGGGAAGCCAAGGAGTGATTGAATCATGTTGCAACCAGCACGCAGAAAGTACCGCAAGGAACACAAGGGCCGCAATACTGGCCTGGCTACCCGTGGCGCGAAAGTTAGTTTTGGCGAATACGGACTTAAAGCAACCGGGCGGGGCCGTTTGACTGCACGTCAGATCGAGGCCGCTCGTCGCGCCATGACACGACACATCAAGCGCGGTGGCCGGATCTGGATTCGCATCTTCCCGGACAAGCCGATCTCCGAGAAACCTGCAGAAGTGCGGATGGGTAACGGCAAGGGTAATCCGGAATACTGGGTCGCTGAGATTCAGCCGGGCAAGGTGTTGTACGAAATGGATGGTGTCGATGAGGCGCTTGCGCGCGAAGCTTTTGGTTTGGCAGCGGCCAAGTTGCCGATTGCAACCACTTTCGTAACGCGGCATCTGGGGTAAGCGATGAAAGCGAAAGAACTAAAAAACAAGAGCGATGCTGAACTGGGCAAGGAGTTGCTTGATTTGCGCAAGGCGCAGTTCTCGCTCCGGATGCAACTGGCAACCCAGCAGCTCAGCAATACCAGTCAGCTTGGCAAGCTGCGCAAGGATATTGCCCGCATCAAGACAATTCAGCACGAAAGGGCGACTGCAAAATGAATCAAG
>AMWB02064286.1_pt1 | contig 11140 bp, 24 predicted proteins | sample 200311 | NCBI WGS metagenome assembly AMWB02 (sample SAMN02737377, study PRJNA173069) | bioreactor metagenome | biome: anode biofilm in microbial fuel cells | place: USA: California | collected 2010-12-16 | reverse complement strand
TCCTTATTGTACATTTCCTGTGACAATTCAAGCGTTATCTAGTTTTGTTAATATGTTAGAATATTCATATCAAGTAGTAGCCTTTATAGTCATTGATGGTTGTCCAGTAGAACCAAAACATTTTGGTTTCGGTTCTTACACCAAATGGGTAACAAAATTTGAAACAGAACATTTCAGATATTAGGAGTAACTAATATGAAAGTCTTTTGTAAAGACTGTAAACACGGAAATGGGAGATACAAAGAAGAATATAAATGTTATCATCCCAAAAATTTAACTTATGATTGGTATAGTGTAACAAGTATTCATTTGAAATCTTGTTCTGAATTGAACAAAGATAATTCATGTGATTGGTTTGAGTTATAAATAAAACTTTATAAATATAAGGAATAAAGAAAATGAAACTTGTAAAATTTGAAGATGGAACTTATGGTATTCGTCGGTGGTGGTTCTTTGGTTGGTTCTTTAACTCTCTAAACAACAGCAACTATGCACATAAGAATAAAAAGGAAGTGAGAGAATTTTGTAAGGGAACACAAGAACAATGTTTGATTATGATTAAAAGAATTCTCTATAATAAAACTATAGAGGATATAACTCTTAACACCAAACATAAAGTAGTGAAATAAGGATATTAATTATGAAACCAGAAATTGTAGAACAAAATAAAATTCTGGAGTTGAGAACAGGATCGTTCTTATACGGGACTAATACTGAAAACTCCGACGAAGATTATTGTGGTGTATTCATCCCGCCAATCAATTATTATTTTGGATTAGATTCAGTTAATGAAGCTGATTTATCAATCAAATCCAAACTTGAAAACGGTAGAAACTCTAAAGATGCTATTGATAGAAAATTTTATGAACTTAGGAAGTTTGTGAAATTAGCTATTGATAATAATCCTAGTATCATTGAAATGTTATTCGTCAATAAGGAGAATGTTGTTTTTCATAATTATTTTGGTGAGAGTCTATTAGATAACAAACACTTGTTTCCTTACAAGGAATGTTATCATCGTTTTAAGGGGTACGCAATTTCACAGACAAAAAAAATGTTAGTGAAGTCTGGCAATATGAAAGATTTAAAACTAGGGCTTGATCTTTTGGAAGAAGTTGCTAGAGAAGAAATTTCCTCTAAGTTTATTTTTGAGGTACAAAACGTTTTATGTCAGTCGCCTTACTTTGGTGACAACGGAAATCAACATTTGTTTGTCGGTGATATTTACATTCAAAAAAATATTACAATTAAACGTGCTATTGAACAAATTCAAGAGCGAGTCAATAAGTTTGGTAACAGGAAAGAGTTAGTGGAAGAATATGGTTTCGATTGCAAATTTGCTAGTCATGCTGTTAGGTTGCTAATGCAATGTAAGGAGCTTCTTGATACAGGAGAAATTATTTTTCCTTTGAAAGAAAAAGACTTGATTTTAGACATAAAACGTGGTAAGTTTAATCTACAAGAAGTTAATGATTTGATTGAACAATGTCAAGCTGATTGTGACATTTCTTTTGAAAAATCACAGTTACCTAAAAAACCACGTTATGATAAAATCAATAATTTGTTGATTACAAATCTCAAAGATTGGTTTCAGTGTTAACTAACGAAATTATAAGGGTAAGAAAATGTTCCAATTATTTTTAGACAAAAGAGAAAAATTATATAGGTACGATTATTTTTTAGAAGGATTTTCAGAAGATTATTATGTCGAGCCAAATGTTAGATTAAAATGTAGGGGATACCCCATTATCAAGAAAACTAAATGTGGTGTTTGGATTGAACAATATTGTCGTAAAGGAAAAAAATTTGTTAATCTGATGAAGAGAAAAAAATTTGCCTGTGAAACTCCACAAGAAGCACTAGAACAATTCCTTCACAGGAAACAACGTCAACAATCTATCCTAGAAGAACAATTAAAACACATCAAGATTTCAATTAGTCTAGCTAAAAACGAATTGAATATAAATGAGAGAAACAAGAGAATTTAGAATAGACACTAGGAACAGACTACACAAAGAACAAAATGGAGTTTGTGTCTATTGTAAAAAAGAAATCAAGGGTAAGCCTAGTCTTGATCATGTTATCCCCTTAGATTTAATGGAAGAGAATGAACAACATTTAGAAAATTATGTGGTGTGTTGTCAGTCGTGCAATAAAAATAAAGGTAATCTTATAGTGTTTTCTAACTTGACAGACAAAGAAATTTACCCTTTGATAGATGTAGATTATTATTTCAGGGTAAAAGAAATCATTAAAAATTTTAAGGACAAGAATAATTTATGAACGAAGTCCATTTATAATCATAACTCCTTATTTTCTATGGTTTAAGTGATAAATAGTTAATAAATCTGATTAAAGGATTGTAACTATGTTATCATTTAAAGAGTTTATATTAGAAGCTAAGGAAACGGTTGTTTATAGTAACAAACATGGTCAGAAAGTAACTTTAACTAATCATGTGGAACAGGATCGTAATCATCGTAAATGGTGGAAGAGTTATGAAGATGAGGAATTTCTAAGATTCGTTAAACCAGCTTTAAATGTTTTAAAGAACACAGATAAAAAAGGATTGAGTTTTAGACAAGAATGGGGTATAATTTCAAAAGATGGAAATAAGGGATTTGTTATATCGTTAAGATATAATAACAAAACTGACAAAAATGATTCCTTTTCTATAATCACAATTTTAAATTCAAATTCAGAAGATGCCATATCTTCTAAGGTGTTCATGAAAGGAATTAAAGGAGATAAAACGATTATTATAAATGAGTCTAACAAAGAAATTCCCATTCTTTATGTTGTGAGGTAATAAGTGAGTGTTAATATTAAAGGTTCTGAATTTGAAGGAAATGTGAATATTGACCCAAAATCTAATGTTTATAGTTCAAAATTAAAAGGTAACATTAAAATTGGTCCTTATGTTATTCTTGATAATGTGACTATCGTGGGTAACTTTAACATCACTTGTGAAAATAGAATGACTAATATAATTCATTCTGTTATAAATGGTCATGGTGAATTAAAAGACTGTAGTATTCATAATTGTTTTTTAGCTATTAATGGTGATAGCGAGAACTTCATTTTGAATGGGTTGATCGTACACGAATCAAGGACATTCAATAATGTTTTGATGGATGTTGATGAAGGTATTAATGAGCCTTTAGAAAAGGAAACAAGTGTATTAAATAACATCATCATTGTGGAGTAAGGATAAAACGAATGTCAATGTTTCTAATAGAAAACGAAGAAATAATTACCTTCACAGACTATATAATTTCTGAGTCTGTTAGACCAAAAGAAATTACTTATGGGACTAACAAAGAAACAGGCAATGGCGAGTTTGGAAGTAAAACAAATTATTACTACACTTTCTTCAATAAAAATGAAAAATATTATATGGTGGTGATTGATAAAAAGGGTAATTTTGGTTTCGGTGTAAATGAGAAACAATTTTCTGATGACGTTGAAGATTACGATGATAGCAGGAAACAAACCAGAAATGCCCTAACAGTGTTCAGTCACATTGTTTATGTTCTATTAGAATTTGCTAATAAATCAAAAATCAAACACCTAAAATTTACTGCTGCCGATCCTGCTCTCGGTAATGTTTACAGTAGAATGGTTAAAAACAAACAATTGTTGAATGATATAGAACAAGCTGGATATAGATATTTTGGTTTCCTTGACGACAATTATATTTTTGTTAGAAAATAAAACTTGACTTTAAGTGTAAGCCCTGATAATATGTAGTTATCAGGGCTTGTTACTTTCTATTAAAGGAGATTTTGAGATGAACGAATTTATTATTCCTAATAATGCACAAGATTTTGTGAACATTCTTAATGAACTTAATGATGAAGGAAAAGTTGTAATTGTTAAGAAATTCATTGACGAATTTCATTCGTTTTCTGTTAAGTGTGAAGCTGTTAATACATTTACCAGAGTGATTAACTGCTATGTTAATTTTGTCATTAGACCTTACTTTGACTCAGAAAAAAGTTATAGCACTTACAAAATCAAATTGGTAACTTTTGGTGAAATGAAAGTGAATTATTATGTTCATGATTTTGTTTCAATTATCAATGAAATTCAAGATTTTGGAGAATTCTTTATTGTGAATGAAAGTGAAGTTGAAGAAACGATTAATACTTTTGAAGTAAAAGAAAAAGCTACTATGTTGGAAGTTATCACTGGTGATCATGTTGGTGGTCGTAAAACTAGAATTTTTGATTTTAGAACTATGGAAGAAAAATAAATTTAAAACTTGACATAATGAATTGGTTCTGGTAATATGTAGTTACTGGAACCAAATTTATTTTAAGGAGGTTAATTATGTTTGGTCGTAGTGGTGTCATGTCAAAATGTTTGCTGGAACCTCTTCTTTGTCCTAAAATTGTAGTGACGGAAGAAATGAAAAAAATAGACGAAGAATTAGAATTGTTAGGTGATAAACTAGAAATCTATCGTGGAAAACACGGAAAACCATTAAATGATGAAATGAGATATTTAGTTTTCTGTGTTATTGCTCCATTGGAAATTAAAAGACATAGATTATTTGTTGAACACAATAAAGAGTATTGCGAATATTGGGGGATAAAATGAATTTTTATGATTTAGTAGAAGCCTATGGTTTGAGACTTTTTGCTGTTGGTGGATGTGTACGCGATGAAATCATGGGTTACAACCCCAAAGATTGTGACTATGTAGTTGAATCTACATTGGAAGAATTTAACAAAACCTTTCCTAATATGGTTTCAGTAGGTAATCATTTCCCTGTTTTCCTCGTTGATAAAGATGGGGAATCCGTGGAAGTTGCCTTGACGAGAACAGAAAAGTCTAACGGCAATGGTTATCATGATTTTGAGGTAGATAAAATTGGTGTGCCGATTGAGGAAGATTTGTTTCGACGCGATTTCAGTATTAACTCAATAGCTAAACAATATCTTACTGGTGTTATTGTTGACCCTTATGGTGGTCAACGTGATATTGAAATTGGTATTGTGAGGACTATTAATCCAAACAGTTTTTCTGATGATCCTCTTCGTCTACTTCGCGCCATTCGTTTTGCTGTTCGTTACAGATTTACTTTTGAAGAAAAAACTCGTATTGAGTTGCGAAAGAACGCTCATAGAATCAAATACATTTCTAATGGCAGAATCATTGCAGAACTTAAAAAAATTGTAAACGAAAAGAGTGATTTTGTTAATTTCATTGAACTTCTAAATTTGTATGATATTCTAAAATATATTTTCCCTGCATTGGATAAACTTAATGATGTTTGTGCTGGTCCGGTAAAACATCATGGAGATAAAACAGCATTTGAACATACTATGGATGTTGTTGAGAGGGTACAAGAACGTGGTGGTGATTTCCCTCTACTAATGTCTGCCTTGTTTCATGATCTTGGTAAAGGTAATACTCCTAAAGAATTAGAAGAACAAGGACATCACTACGGTCACGAATTTGAAAGTTATGGATTAGTAAAACAAATTGTGGAAGAGTATGTTTTTGATTCTTACACTAGGGAATTGATGTTGTTTTGTGCTAAGAATCACATGAAAGCCCATGTTATTCACAAGATGAAAGTGAGGAAACTAATGGAATTTTATAAGAGTATTCCTAAAAAACTTTATGATGATTTTTTTGAATTGTGTGATTGTGATCATGAATTTTCTGAGGAACAATTTGAAGTGAAGAAAAAACTTGACAACATGAAAAATATGGTTTATGATGTTGATAAGATTGATAAAGCGAAAGATAAAAAGCGGGAAGTGATTAATCAAATGGTGAAATTTTATAATGAAGGAGTTATCTAATTATGCGTTCTTATTATGAAATTCGCAAACAACTAAGAGAAGTAAAATTTGGTGTTGTTGAGTGTCCGATAAAACAATATCATTTTTATTTCTATTTTAATGGTCAATTAATTTATGAAACTAATGACGAAAAAGATTGTATGATCGAAAGGGGTTGGGTTAAAGAGCGCGTATGTAAGAATGAAAAAGAGATTAAGAATTATTATGATAAAATGAAAGAGATAGAAAATGAAGCTGTTCATGTTTTCAAGGATGAACTAAAAAAAGAAAAATTTCCTGATCTGAATCCGACACTGTTTGAATTATGTTGGAGTAAATCTTATGATGACAATCACAGTGATGGTTACGATTCAGTAGCCGATGGTATGTGTGATATTGTTGAGTTTGCTGAAAACGTGATTAAGACAATTGGAGAATAAAAATGGAAAGTGAAAATTGTTTATTGTTAGATCTGGCAGAAGAACCTAATGAATGTAAAGGTATCATCTTCCGTGGTCATGTGTCACAATATTTTGATGGAAACAAATTAGTTTTAAAACAAGAGTTAAGAATCCTAAAAAGAAAATCATGCCCCGGCTGTGAAAAATGTGTTTTTCTATTAGATGAAATAAACGAAGGAACACATATTATTTTTCCTGATGAAATCAAAAATGGTAAATTGTATAGTTGTAAGGTCACTAATATGAGTAGGGATTATGAAACAGGATATGTTGATGGTTGGGACATTTTAATTTATGAAGTTAAAGAGAATGGAGTTGAAAGAAAATGATTATTAAATGTGCTGCTTTAGATTGTTTACACAATTCAAATGGAAAGTGTGCTGTTACAGACGAAACACAAATTGATGTTGATTCTAATGGTTGCTGTCTTGATTATTCCCCATTAACAGAAGAAGAATTAAAGGAAATCAAATCATGTTAATCTGCGGTGACACACATGGGAACTATCCAAAAGTTAAAGCGTTCTTAGATTATAAACCAGAAAAACAACATGGTTTTGTTGGAGATTATTTTGATTCTTTTGTCGCTACAGTAGAACAGCAAATTGAAACTTTCAAATTAATTGTTGAATCTGGCTCAATCATGTTAACTGGAAATCATGACCTTCAATATTTTAAATCCGCTGATAATAGGGTGATGTGTAGTGGGTTTACAGGAAACATGAATGTCGTTGATCATATTGAAAAACATAAAGATACATTTAAAGCTGCTGCTTACATTGATGATTGTGTGATTACTCATGGTGGGGTTCATCCTCGTTTGTTTAATGATAAACAAAAAGATATGACTCCAGAACAAATTGTTAACAAGATTAATGAAGAGTTTGAAATTTACAAAACACATGGAATTGACGGAGTAAATAAGTATTTTAATTGTAATACTAATTTATTCAATATTGGTGCTTGTCGTGGGGGTTGGAATGGATTTGGTGGTGTGTTTTGGTTAGATTATCGTTATGAAAAATTAGACAAAAGATTTAATCAAGTAATTGGACACACTAAACATAAGAATAGTATCAAGAAAATTGTCAATGGAAAGAAATTTTTTGTTCCTATTGACACAATTAAGTTTCAGTGTTATAATACAAAAACTGGAGAAATGGAAGATTTTATGTCAGAAGAACTGGAACAACATAGAGACATGATTGAGATTTGTTATTAAGGAGTTAATTATGGATAAAATTATTTATGAATCAAAACTTAGTGAAATGATTAGTTTAATGACAAGCAAATATTGTCCTATTAATAAAGCAAACTGTGAAATTTCTTGTGTTCATTTTGATGGTGGTTTTGTGTTTGGTGATGGAGAAGAATATAGAATCAAGAAACCTTCATGCAAACTTTGGAGATAAAATGTTAAAATATTCTAACTATTTGAAGTTGTTGATTCATAACACAATAAACGAATCTTTTGATGTGGCGCAAACTAAATTTGGAAACAATCATCCAGATTATGATGATGGCTCGTTTAAGTTATTCTCCAATTTTATTGTTAGTTATTTTTTGTTAAATGATGAAGTGATAGAAGTTTCTTTTTATAAGGACAAAATTGAGAATAAAAACATACATTACGTTAAATTCAAAATAGGAGAATTTAAAGATAACAAAGAAGATATTAAATTTGTAATTGAAAATAAATTGGATGTAAGAAGAAATGACGCACTAAAAATTTTCAATAGAGTTATTTTTGTTATTAAAAGTTTCACAGAACAACATGAAACAGATGAAATAATTTTTGAAGGAGCTAGAAGTAATTTACAAAACTTATATCAAATACTAGTTAATAACAAGAGGTTTTCTGATAAGATGAAAAGATTAGGATTCGTTTATGTGAAAACCGAAGATGAAGGAATTTTCACTTTCAAGAAGGAGTAAATAAAATGTTAAACAAGTTGTTAATTTATCTGTTGTTTTTTTTTATCCCGCCTAATGTTTGTTTTGGTTTATCAAATGAACAAGATAAAGTATTAGAATATGTTAATAAACATTGTGGGATTCATAAAAAAGATATTGCTGCTATAATCATTCAAGAAAGTTTTGTTGGTGATAAAATTATTCGTCATGGTGATAGTGGGAAAGCTCATGGTGTTGGACAAATGCATATTCCTACCGCAATTCATGTCTTAGAAAATCTCTATGGTAAAAATCACGGTTACTCTAAAAAACAAATCGCAAATAAACTATTGACAGACGATGAATTTGCTGTTATCCTATCACTTAGATATTATCAGTATTTGTTGAAAGTTTTCAATTATGATAGAAAAAAAGCTATTCTAGCTTATAATGTTGGATTAAGCAGGGTCAATGAATTTGGGTTAGCATTTGATCCAAACAATTATTTGAGTAAAGTTTTGAATTATAGAAAAGAAATTCAATTCATTTGTTAAGGAGATTAGACATGAAAGAATATGAAGTGTTTATTGAAGGTAATTATCAAGAATGGTATCTGAATGGAAAAAAATAAATTAATAGAAACAATAGATAGCTTTCCAGAATACGGGAAGTATAATATAGAATACGTTTTTGAGATTGATTTATTGTCAGATAAAATTGACGAATTGATTTGTGCTGAAAAAATAATCCAAAAAAATTTTGGTGGGAGTAGATATTTTAAAGAAATAGAAAGTGTATTTTTTAACGGAGAGAAGATTATTAAAAAATACTGGTTAGGTTATCCATTGTTTGATATAAACGAAGAATGGAAATCTACTAATAAAAAATTGTGGAAAAGATTACCTATTGGGGTTGATAGGAAACAAATAAACAAAGTGTTAGAGAAATACCCTTGGTTAAAAATAAATGTTAATGAAAATGGAGATTTAAGATGAGTAATTATAATATTGTTCTTGAAGATCTGGAAACTTTATTGCAAGAAAAAGATAAAATTATGGTTTTTGTCAGGGGAATTCCCGGTTCTGGTAAATCAACTTTTGCCAAACGGGTTTGTCTAACTCCTTACAAAAAAGAAGAAGTATTCACGTTTCCTGAACATTGTGAAGCTGATATGTATTATTTCGCCAAATACGGCGAATACAAATGGAGTGTGAAAGATGTAAAAAATGCTCATAAATATTGTCAACTGAATGTAGAAACCGCGATGTTGCTTGGTCGTCATGTAGTTGTTTCTAACACGTTTATCAAACAATGGGAACTAAAAGAATATATTGAACTTTGCAAAAAGTATGATTATAATTATGTGGTGATTAGAATGTATAGCGAATATAAAAGTACTCATAATGTACCAAAAGAAACAATTGAAAGAATGAAAAATCAAATGGAAGATATTTCTAATGAATGGGTTGTAAAATGAAAGATTTAGAAATTGAAGATTATGTATTAGCAACTAAATGGGGTGATGGTGATCCTCAAGATCAATGGTGTATTGGTTTTTATAATGGAAAATTGAGATATGAAAATCCTAGATTTTCAGTTGTTAATGATGAAGGAAAAGAATTTAGAAACAACGGATTCCGAAGAGTGAAAAAAATTACACATAAAAGAGGAAAGTGGTTATTGGAACATATTAATGAAATTCAAAATTCAAATAGAAGTTTATGGTGGTGGGTTAGACAATCAATGAAAAATTAACTAAGGATTTTCTATGGAAGAAATCATGCAACTTGAACAAGTTCACGCCAAACTAGATCAAGAAGTTTCAAAATTAGAAGAAATTCGTGGTTATCTTTCTTATGAAAATGTTGTAAGACTTAATCAATTGAAAAAACAAAAACTGTTAATCAAAGATAAAATTTGTAATCTTAAAGGATTTTAATATATGAAAATTTTAGTTCTTGGTGAAAATGGAATGTTGGGAAGTCAGTTAATGAAAACTCTTTCTAAGAATCATGAAGTGTTTGGTACAAGTTCTGAAAAGGGTTATCATATTGATACCATTAATGATATTTGGAAATTTGATAATATTTTTAGAACAAAAAACAAGCCTGATGTAGTGATTAATTGTATTGGGATTATTAAACAAAAAGAAAGTACACCAGAACAACAAATTTTAATCAATGGTTTGTTCCCACAAGAAATGGCTATGATTTGTACGGATTGTGGGATTAGATTTATTCAAATTTCTACAGATTGTGTTTTTTCAGGGAAAAAAGGTGATTACCGTTATGACGATTTTCGTGATGCTACTGATGTTTATGGCATGACAAAAGCATTAGGCGAAATTAAATTTGGTGATCATTTAACAATTAGAACTTCTATTATTGGTCACGAAAAAAATACCAAATATGGATTGCTAGAATGGTTTCTACACAGTGAAGGAAAAGTTTCTGGTTATTCTAATGTTTGGTATTCTGGTGTTACTACATTAGAATTAGCTAAGTTTATTAATACAGAAGTTTTAAAGTATGGTTATAGTGGAATAGTTCATTTTGTTGGACCTAAAATTAACAAATATGATTTGCTTAATTTGATCAAAAAGGTATATAACAAAGAAATTGAGATTGAAAAGAATGTAGATGTAAAACTTGATAGGAGTTTGAAATCAATGGGACTCGTTGGTTGTAGTTGGGAACAAATGCTTAGAGAACTTCGTGAAGATCATGAAGGAGAAATCTAATGAAAAATATTGAAGACTTTAAAGAACGGGTGGCAAGTATTGATAAACATGATTGTGATGCTTATTTTAAGATTGATGAAATTTGTTTTGAGTGGTTTAAATTTTACTTTGAATCCAATAAAAACAGTTTAGCTCTTAATATGTTAGAATCTTTGAAAAAGGAGATTACATGAAAGGTGTAAGTATTTTTAAAGTCGAAGAAATTAAAAATTGGGATGCTGAAACTTATGTAGGTTATGGACAATGGAAACC
>AMWB02015066.1_pt1 | contig 11177 bp, 22 predicted proteins | sample 200311 | NCBI WGS metagenome assembly AMWB02 (sample SAMN02737377, study PRJNA173069) | bioreactor metagenome | biome: anode biofilm in microbial fuel cells | place: USA: California | collected 2010-12-16 | reverse complement strand
ATACCGCTCTGTCGCATCCCGATCAATCCCATGGAAGAACGAGTTCTCGGTTGCGTTCGTTATGATCTGCGAGACATGCTGCGTAGGCGGTGCCTTCTTCAGCCCGTCTGCGAGCGTCCCGAGGCAGTTTTCCTGAATCTCACCCTGTGTCGGGAGACGTAGCGCGGGACTCTGCTGACTCACCCCGTTGTAGAATCCGGGGATCGGTTCGTGTCTCTTCATATTTACGCCCTCCTATTTACGATCCGCCTGGAGGGGTCGTGGTCAAGAATAGTCACCTGCGCCTGCCGCATGTCATCCCCAAGAGCCAAGGTGCGTGCCTCGTCCTCGTCCTCCTGCGTGAAGCGGAAGGTTGCCTCATCGCCCACGGTCTTCTTCTGATATTCGCGTGCGGCTTTGACCGCAATGTATTGCCTTAGTTGATCAGGGAGTTGCTCGAAGTCGAGAACATACGTGACGCTTGCGTATACGTCCGTGGTGAACACGTCGGTATTCTCAGTCCTATCGTACAGGTACGCGCCACGAATGACGACATCCTGCCATTTGTACAACGAGTCCACTCTAACTGCGTTTGACGGTACGGCAATCTTGCCGGTACCCGGATCAGGGGAAAGCTGAATCATGTCCGTGGTGTTGCAATGCCAGCCTCGAAGTTGGATAACCCTCGAATTACGAGCGAGAATCGTTTGCGCGAGGGACGCAAGGTACAGGCTGGAGGGAAGCGATGCGACATGCTGCTCACCGATAGATTCAAGCATCATGTTAACCGCTTTCAACTCGGTCGTAAGCGTCAGATCCATGTACAGTACCTCGTTAATAGGTACGGGGAGGCGCACGAATACGCATACCTCCCCGTGTTACGTTACTCTTCAATCGTGGTCCGCTTGAACTCCATGTACACGTCCGCCGTGTCACCGTCCGCGTCAACGGGCGTGGCAATCTCAAGGACGAGCGATCCGTCAGACGCAATCTGAATGGGTGCAGCAAGGTTCATGAGGTGGTTGTTATCCGCCTGGACTGCGGAAGTCAGACCCACGCTCCACAGGTGGTCGATGGTCTCGCTTGCGGTCTGCACAGCGCCCGAGGCGTACTGGACCGTGCCATCATCAAGCTGCAAGAGACGGTTCCCGGCGTCACTCGTGGTGTAGAGCCTCACGGAGCACTCCCCGAGTTCCCAATCGCTACCCGGAGGTAGAGGGATGGTGATAGGCAGGAGTTTACCTTTTGCGGAGTACACAAAGTCAACGTTCTTCTGCATGTTCGTTATCCTTCACGCGAAAAAAAGGGGAACCACCCGGAGCACGGGTAGCTCCCCTCATGGGTTAGCTCAAAGTGTTACTAGGTGGGGTTGCCGGTCCGAATTTCGCCAGCGCACTCGGGACGGAGAATGCCGTGTCCCATCGCGTACCGGGCGACCATGATGGTTCCCTGATGCAGAATGCTGTACTCACTCTGCATGGAGAGATCCATGAGCTTCACGGTGCCGACTGCCTGCGGGTTCCAGCAGATGGCCTTCGTGGTGTTGGCGTTCACAGCGTGGAAGGTGCGCGCAGCCATGTCGGTCGCTGGAACGGTGTTCGACTCGATAAGCTCGAAGCCACCGATCCGGTAAACCTCACCGGAAGCGAAAGAGCCTTCCGTACCGTAATCCTTGTGGATCGCGCTGAACCCGTTGGTCTGCACGGTCTGCACGATGTTGCCGTACAGGGCAGGCCCGAGGGCGCAGAACCAAGGCTTCGGAACGTTCTTGGTCACGAAGTTGAGGCGCATTGAGAAGAGCGCCTTGATGAACGCGTTCACCTGCGTGGCAGGATCAGCGGACCCGACATCGGCATCCGCCACGATGGACCCACCGTTACCACCGGTAATCGTTGCAGCAGCACGAGCCGCGAGCACGATTTCGTTGGACACGTTCGTGTCGAACTCCAGGGCGAGGGCGTATCCCATCTCGTCGGCGTAAGGACCACGCACGTCGTAATGGTTCATGGCTTCGTCAATGTCAGCGATGAACTGCTGAGCGAGCAGAAGCCCATCGATGGAGATGGTGCGCTCAGCGTGCTTGATGGACCCACCGGTCAGCATCACGCCGGGCGTATGGTAGGCGGCAGTCGTTCCACCAATCGCGTTGAACCCGGCACTCTTGCCATGCGAAATGGTACGGACACGATGCTTGTCAATGAACTTGGTCGCGGACTTGAACGCAACCATGACTTCGCCAGTGAAAATCTTGTAGAACAGTTCGAGCTTATCGCCGCCTTCATTCGCAGCACCGAGTCTGGAAACAGTCATGTTAGGAGCAGCCATTGCAGCTTAGCCTTTCTATCCGCATTGCGCGGGCATAACGAGGGATTGTCAGGGTTGGTTTACGAGGGTGCGCTTCCGTATACTTGAGGGACCACGGTTCACGTAAAGGTGTCCTTACCGTGTAACGCACCTCAGTACGTCACGGGGGGCTCATCGTATCGCGTGGTTGCCACGATGGACCTATGATCGGAAGACTTGGAGGGAAGCCCCACGTATCACTCGGGGCGTACTGCTAGTTTCACATCAAGGGAAGCGGAACGTCTGCGTCAGTGTTCACGTTCACGGGCTTCTCTTGGTACACGGTGAGGTCTCCGTCACCGTAATTGTTGGCGTTGAGCGTCATGCACCCAACCATTTGAAGCATGGCCCAAAACCACACGAGGGCCGTAAGTTTCACGAGAGCTTTCATCGCATGAGACTCCTTGCCTTCTTCTGAACCATCGCACGGAACGCGGGATCTTCGCGGTACTTGGGGTTCGCCTGATCAGCGAGCATCTCTTCCCACGAGGCGTATCCCGGCTGTCCACCATCACCGACACCATCCAAGAGAGACGGTTCGTTTCCGAACTTCTTCTCGAACTTGGCGCGGAGTCCGTCAATCGCCAGGAGCACGGTGTCCGTGTTCCCCGATTCAAACGTTGCGTTGAACGCCTGGATCTCGTTCTTGCTGAGTCCACCTTTCGCGGCCCATGCCACCATGTTGGAATACTGCTTCTCGCCACCGGCTCGCTCGTACAGGGAGTTCATGAGGCGTGAGGCGATTGCCTTCTGCCCCTCGATGTACGCATCGACCATCTCCTTCGGGAACCCGGCTTTCGTGAGTTGCTCGTAGGATTCAGCGGAGAGTTCTCCGTTCTTGGTGAACTCATCGTTATACTTGTTGATATCGAGACCAGCCTTCTGAAGCACGTTCTGCGCTTCGGTCTGAGTCTCCTCAATCTTGAGGGCATCCATGCCAGGTTTCTTCTCGGCACCCTCGGTGCTCGTGCCAGGAGGATCACCCCCGTCACCCGCAGGGTCGCCTTCTGCGCCACCCTTTCCGCGCTTCGATTCGAGGTACCTGTAGTACCGCTCGAAGTCTCCACCGAGTTCACCGATACCCTTGAGAAGCTCGTCCTGGGACTTGAACTTACCCGCGAGAAGCTTCTCGTCGCCCGAACCGTTGGGCGTGGTCATATCAGGCTTTTCACCAATCGCAGCCATCTTAGCGTCATACTCGGGAGTACCACGCTCACCGGGCTGCGGGATGTGTTCCGTCTTCACGTCAACCTGCGTTACCGCCATTCATTGCTCCTTGGGCTGCGCCTCCAAGCTGATCGGTCATCTTCTGGAGAACGCCAGGACCGGCTTTCTGCAAGAAGTCGTTCAGCATGGAAAGCTGTTTCTGTTGTTCAACATCCGCTTCACTGCGAATGAGACCTTGCGTGTCAATCCCGAGAGCGGTTGCGCACCGGTCGATGTAGTCGCCAATGATGAGGTACGCGGCTACGGCTTCCGGTCCGAGAGGCTCAAGGGTCATGAGAAGCTGACGAAGCTTGTCAAGGTCGTGTCCTCGACCGAGTGCCTCCATACCTGTGACGATAACGGGACGCACATCGTCACCGAGGTCAGGCATCTCTCCGCGCTTCTTGAGGATGAGCATGATTCGTTTCACGAGGGGAAGCTGGAACTCCTGACTGAGAAGCGAGTACACGCCGCCCAACGTGGATTCAAGCTCTTGTGCCATGAATCGGATCTCTTCAGCGGTGACACGTTCCGCGTGTCGCTGTACGGAAGAGTTCATGAGGAAGCTCTTCGCGATTGCGTCACTCGTGGTCGCGAGAACCTCACCGGCTGTCTTGAGGTCTGCAACCTTGTTCACCTGAAGAACGTACACGTCCTGTTCACGACCGGGTACGAATCCGCAATTCGCGGTGTTCGCGAGGTCTTTCCAATTTGTGGTGCCACCGGGGTTGATGAGGAAGAGAACCTTTGCCGCAGCCGCAGCCGCTTCAACTACGGCTTGCGTGAGTCCTTCAGCGGTCAGGAGGTCTCCGAGCATGTCTTCAACGAGACCACGCCCGTAATGCTCTCCGTCAACGTCGGCCCAACGAAGGGCAAGCCACGGGCACGCGTCGAGGGGATACGTCCCACGGGTGCCGGGGATCAACTCACCGAGACACTCTTGGTGCACTTCCCAACGAGTACGGGTGCGGCGGACCCACGTGTACACCTCGACATCCTCGGCCATCGGGTCGTTGTACGGATCGTTCATCTGTCCGGTGTGCGATGCGTCCCTCTGTTCCTTGACCATATCGTAGGTCTTCTTCGGGAGAAGCAGAGGTGACACATTCTCTTTCACGATGATTTCAATGACGTTGCCCCGCCCGTCACGCACCACGACAAACTTGTCGAGTCGCAGCACGCGCATCGGCCCGTCTTCCGGGATGTGCACGAGAGCGTTGCCGGTGACGATGAGCAACTTCAACGCCCGGAACAACGGCACACGGTGAGCGTTTGACTCAGAGAATCCCGAGATACGTTGTTCGAGCAGGCCCAACGATTGGTTCAACTTCGTCTTCGCGTTGTCGCTCAACTGTGACATCTCCGCTTCGACCTTCGGATCAGGCTTCAGCTTCGCAAACGCTGTGTTGGGCGGCATAAGGATCAAGAGAAGTTTTGCTGCCAGAGTGTTCACGCCACGTGCCCCGAGGCTCTGGTACGGGGTGGGCAACTGCTTGTTTTCGTCCGTTCCACTCTTCGGGAGAAGAGCGGGAATCGTGAGTTCAGAGCAACGGATCTGCCGTTGAAGGTGTCCGCTACGCTTCGAGTCGAGCTTGTTGAATCGTCCTTTTAGCGGGAAGTTTCCCGCGCCCGCCATCATTTAGGCACACTCAAGCCTGCACCACCGCTACCACCACCGGAAAGCGGGATCTGGAGACGGCGTGTGCCAAGGCGTTTGGCTTTGCGGGGATCTTTCTCGTCGTTGAACTCAACGGGTTTCGGCTCGGGAGGCGGTTGGGGCGGAGGGGTCGGATCGGGGATCTTCGGTTTACTACCCATGCACATTGATGCTCTTCTCCTTTTCGAGTCTACGGGTGTACTCCAGTTTTGCGATAAGCATATCGACAATGGCCCGCCTGCCAGACATGTACATGATGTCATCCATTGAGTGTCCCGGTGCGAATTGCGGTACGGGAAACATGCGGTCCAACATCTCGATAAGCTCTTCGCTGAACAAGGGGATAGTCTCCATATCACTCCTTCTCATCACGATGAGGTAGACTCCCGTGTAATTGTTAGGGTACCTCATACGTTTAACGCACAAGTTTCACTATGCGTTTCTCGGGGGTTTTTCCATTAGATGGGGTGAATGATTATAACCCGTGAGATCAGCTAGTTGTGGTTGGCGTCCACATGATGATTTCATCATTCTCGAAGTCGTAATCCTCGGCTCTAAGGATACGTGCCATGCGTGCCTGAGTCAGAGCGTAAGACTCATCGAGACCACGGGCTGCGTATGACTCAACGATCAACTCCCAAGCGATGCTCTCCCATTTCTCGGGGTCGTCGCACATTGCGTCCACCTTCTTGAGCATCTTCTTTGCTGCTGCCGGTCCTGCTCCTGGGCACCCGGAGAAGCCATCCGTAGGGTCTCCCGTCAAGGCTTGCTGATAGAACCACCGGTCAGCTTCACGCTTCGTAATAAAGCGGGGTTTAACATCCTTGTCCCAATTAAAATGCCACGCCGGGATCTGCTTGAAGTCCTTGTCAATGGAGGCGATGACATACCCTTCAGGGTGACGGGTTGCGATAACGCTTAGCGTGTCGTCTGCCTCCAGCTTATCCTTGACCTTGCACTCATAGTTGTTCATCAGGTGCTCTTTGAGGACCAAGTACAAGAGAGGCTTCTCGTTCTTCTTGCGGTTGTGCTTGTATGTCGGAAGCAACTTGTACCTGAAGACATCCGAACCCGTGAACACTACGAATGCCCGAGGGCATCTTACTTTTGCCTGGAGACCCTTGATGAAGTCGTTCATGTCTGCGATGGTGACATCCTTTTCAGTCACCACAGATTTCACGTTCTCGCCCCAATCAAAGGTCGTCTGACCACGGAAACCGAATCGGTATAAGAGAAGGTCTCCGTCAATGAGGACTGTTCGTGTCACGCACCACCTCCCCGGTCGGTACCTCAATCCATTTCCCGCATTCGCATTGCGCCACGCCAATCGAGGCAGGCGCACGTATGATGCACATGCAGTGTTTGCACACCACGTTCGTTGTCTGTGCTCGTCTCATCTGTCGTCTCCGTTTCCCTTGAGCACGCCACGTTGGGCACGCGATGCGAGCTTCTCAAGGTTCCTGTATGCCGCGACACGCAAAGGATACCCGTGGAGGTTCGCTAGTTCGGACACGAACCACAGTACGTCTCCGAGTTCCTTGATGATAGCTTCGGGGTGCGGCTCTGGGTAATCCCCGCGATATGCCTTCGCGAACAACCCGAGAAGCTCACCGACTTCCGCCGCGAGTCCCGTCAAGAGGTAGTGTTCAGCTTCCTCTTCCGGGTACACGGCAGTTGTATGCGCAAGGGTCTGGTACTCGTCAAACTTCATCCTAATCCTCCCACCACTCGTTATCCGCAGGGGTCAACTCCCGTTTCACTTCATCGGTCTTCGGTGAGAGATCCGCCCCGCAGTTCTTGCACGTGAAGAAGTCACACTCCACGCAAGAGGTGAACGTTCCGCATACCTCACATGTTGCTTTGCTCATTTTCCCTTCGGTCTCCTTCTTCCGTTACGTGCCAGTGTCGAGTACAAGTCCTGCCCTGTGAGCATGAAGTTGCAGCACGGTTCACAAATCCACCCCCACTGCTCGCCAAGCGAAGAGCGGAGGATCATGGTGCGCCCACGCACCTTCCCTTCAACGTTCTGGCACATGGGCACGCAGCACTTTCGGTCTACGGGTGCGTCCTTCATATGTCCTCCATCCGGTACACGACACGTATCCCGAGCCGTTCCGCTTCCTCGATTTCCTTCTTCGTGCCATGGCTCGCTTCCCATCCAGGGGTCACGAACACGACATCCGCCACGCGAAGCCACGCCATGCTGTACGCGTAGTAGTCGGGCACCGTGAGGTTCTCACCCTCGCGGAGCATGAGCGTGTAGTGGTAGTCGAGCCACGGGCAAAACGGTGCGTGCCCGGCCAGGAACACCTTCGTTGCCCATCGCATCCCTTCCCGCATGTTGTTCAGGACTCCGATCACGTTGTCCGAGGAGTAGGCACCGGCAACGTAGACGCGGAGGGAACCCTTCGGTTCCCACTTCGTGAAGCCGTACTCGCACCACGGGCACGGAGCACCTTGAGTGTGAATCTTGTCGTTCCACTTACACGTACCACAATACTTATCCTCCAACGTTCACCTCCTTCGGCGCGTGCGCTTCGTACCCTTTCCGTCCTTCTTCCCGCATCCGCAAAGTTATGAGCATCATTAAGCTTGCGAGTGCGTGATCGAGGTGCGGCAGGCCGAAGTCTTCATCGTTCAACTCCTCGCCCATGTTCCACTTCAAGAGGTGACGAATCACGGAGTTGTACAGCCTCCACGCGTCAATCCCCTTTTCCCAATTCCGGTCTCCGTACTTGGCGGCACCCTCGGTGAACACACGGGCTGCGGCAAAGATTGCCTCGGAGGGCACGAGGTCAACACGGACTTTATGCTGGTCGTGGTGCGCCCCGCGTTCCGGGGTCGTGTTCACAACGCCACACGCAATCGGGTCACAGTCTCGCTCTCCATGATACACACAGCTAAAACAGGCTTCAGGCATCCTCACACCTCCACGATTTCCACTTCGCTTTCCCACATGGAGTACGGCACACCATTATCGAAGGTGCTCTGCACGCAGGTCAGGCAGGGTTCCATTCCGTCCTTCAGGTCGAACCACTTACAAGTCACGCAGTGTTCACGCATCGTCATCTCCATCGATACACTCGAAGCGGCACGTCTTGTCTCCGAAACGGTGCACGCAGTTGCCACATTCATATCCCTTCGACCGGCACACGAAGCGTTGAAGCTTCTGAAGTGTGCTCTCCCGCAGCCCGAGAAGGCGCAATGGTTCAAGGGGGATGACCTTCGCATTCCCGCGTGACACGAACCCGTCAAACGGAGGGTTCATGTAGCACGTGCAGCAGGGTTCATCCTGATTCCGTTTCCCGCTGTGTTCACAGTCTTGGCACGGTGCATATTCACTCATTCCGTAGAACCTCCTTGGCTTTCTCTATGAGTTCAGCACGGTGTGCGGCAGGGAATCCTTCCCGCAGGCGGATTCCGATGAGCACTCCGAGGTTGAACGCCTGTTCAGCGGCGTGTCGCGTACGGTCCATAGCGTTCTCGAAGAGGAACTTTGCGTCTTCCAGTTCGCGCCCGGAGAACGCTGGCGTTGAACGTGTCCGGGACTCTTTGTACACGAGCCATTCCATGCACTCGCATCCCGGATACGCATGACGACATTTGTCACATGGTCCCATATCACCCTCCCAAACACCCTGCGATGAACAGGGCGGTTTCCTCATCGAGATCCGCAGGGATGTCACACGTCTCAATGGATAGGTACGACTGAAGTTCCCCGATGATTTCCCCGAGTCCCATCTGCGCGATGCGAAGCGTGGTCACGATGGACCGTTCGGCAGGCGCGGTCATCCCATAACCGTATCCCCACAGGCTCATGAACATTTCGCGACCGTCGATGATGAGACCCATGATCGGGTACAACCGTTCCTCGATGGAGAAGCACTTCTCGGTGTGCACACGGCACTTGTTGCAGGCGTTCCACGCATCCCGGCAGAGTTCCGTCAAGCTGAACCACTCGTACACGTGGTCGTTCATGTGGACCCTGATACCATCCAGGGACTTGTGTGCGTTCGTCAGGTGCTCGATGCTCTTGAGTATCTCTAAGTGCGTCAAGCCAGCGTCAACCATGGTGTATTCAGTAGCGTCAGCTACGCTTCCATCATCGCTATTCATCTTCGTCTTCCTCTTCGTTATGGCTTTCGTGTTCGGGATGGTCTGCGATCCAGCAAGCGGCATCCGTAGGCATCCACGTCTGACGAAAGTTCAATGTACAGTCACCAGCGTCCGGTCCATATTTACGCTCGTATCGACAACCCATCCCGTAACACATGTCAATGCGTCTCCCGCCAGTTCCGCCCGATGCGATACGCACCGTCAAGCGGACAGTTAAATTTGAAGTGTTCACCTGCTTTCTGAATTGCAGCAACACCTATCATGCCAATATTCTCAGCAAGCTCGCGTGTACGAACAGCAACCTGCCATTCATCGTGAACGTTTGCCATGAACTCGTAGTCCTTACCCGGCACGAGCCCCGCTTCTTGCAACGCCCGGTCAAAGAATATGAGCGCCTGCTTCATACCTACCGCACCCGCGCTCTGAAGAAGGAGGTTCAACGCAGAGTGAGGCGAACGTGAAGCGAGCTTTCTGCCATCGAGTCCTAGTAGATACCCTCGTGCCCCGATCCGTTTGGCGATGTCATCCTTGAGTTTCCCGAGAGCGGGAATCTTGGCGACAAACTGGTTGACTCGCTTCTTCGCTTCCCGTTCCGTGACACCAAGGATTACGGCGATGAGCTTGAACCCGGCACCGTACAACCCGTTGTGTTACGGGGTGCCCGATTCCGACACCCCTCTTACAGTTTCCCGTAAGACCAGACCATATCATCTACCGTTTAGTAGCCTCGCGCTTCGAGTCCTCTTGGACCCTACTCCCTTTCGGGATGGTCGTTGCACCTTCCAACGCTTTCCAACATTCATGTGTGATTTGATGACAACGCTTACACAAATCTTCATTTTGAATGTTGGCATATACTCCCCGTTCTAGTCGGAAAGCGTTAGCTTGGCTCAGGATTGCCGTCGTCTATACGTTACGGTGTCCCCTGAGTTCACGAGGTTTTACATGCGCCATTGTGTTAACGCATAGATGAACCGCTTGGCGACCGAGCGTGACACCCCGAGTGCCTTGGCGTTGACCGAGTGGAAGTCCGTGGACGTTTCAAGATCCCCGGTATTCTTCCCGTGGATGACCGCCTCCGCGTACTCACCCTTGTCGTAGTACGCGAGGAAGTGCGCCAAGTCCCGAGCCTCTAAGCTCGATGCGTCGATACCTACGAGGAACCATCCGGGAGGCGCTGTGAACAACTCCCGGCACTTCTTCCCGAGCTTCGAGTCACAGGAAGGAACCTGTGCCACGTTGGGGTTGAAGTGAGTCATGCGCCCGGACACGGCACCGTTTGAGTCCACGGCACCATGAATGCGTCCGTCCGGTTTCATGTGCTTCATCCACGCCTGCGAGCCTTCCGCAAGCTGTGCGATGCGCTTCTCGACCGTTCGATATGCCGCGATGAGTTTCGCTTCCGGGAACTTCAGAGCAGAAAGAACCTCGTCGGAGATAACCGGCTCGCCTGACTTCTCGGTGAACTCGGTCGGTTCCCAAGAGTGACGCTTACGGAACACGTGCGCGACATGGAAGTTGGAACCGGGGTTGAAGTCCACGAGGTCACACTTCGTCATCCCGGCACCTTTGCGATAGTTGAACCGCTTGTTGTCCGCCTTCGGTACGAACTCTTTGCCCGGCCAGTAGAACGGTGGGACAAGAGCGTGAATCTTCCCGAGGAGTGCAGTGCGTTGCCTCGTGAGCATCGCGTAGAGCTTGATTGCCTTGTCGTAGTTGAAGGGGAACCCAAAGCGTTCCTGGCGTGCGATGATCCAGCCTACCTCGTGCTCCAGGGAGAAGGCACGCGGATCGACTTGCGCTTCCTCCAGGCGCTCAACGAGGGCGACCGTGACACGAACGTCCTGCTCACAGTATTCCGACATGGCAGGCATCC